>Ga0210406_10000544_pt1 | contig 50648 bp, 38 predicted proteins | sample IncBWC30MmetaG_FD_155454 | JGI IMG/M metagenome (GOLD analysis project Ga0210406, IMG submission 155454) | Forest soil microbial communities from Barre Woods Harvard Forest LTER site, Petersham, Massachusetts, United States - Inc-BW-C-30-M | ecosystem: Environmental > Terrestrial > Soil >...
GAAGACATTCAAGGCAAGCGACAAATTCAAGGAACCGGACCTGCAGTCGGTACAGGCTTCCTATCTGTATAGCGATGGGGATGGTTCTCATTTTCTGGACCAAGAAAGCTACGAGACCGTCACTCTAAACGGTCAGATGGTCGGGGACGCATTGGACTTCCTGATCGAAGGCGCATTGATTGAGCTGCGCAAATACAACGGCAATCCGATTGGTTTAGAGCTGCCAATATTCGTTGAGCTGGACGTTGCCTACACGGAACCTGCGGTTCGGGGCGAGTCGTCGGGCGGTGGGACCAAGACTGCCCGGCTGGAGACGGGCCTGGAAATCCGCGTTCCCCTCTTCATCAAAGAGGGGGAAAAGGTGAAAGTGTCCACGGAGAACCGAGAGTTTGCGGGGCGGGCATGAGTCGGCACCTGATCGTTGGCGAAAACCTCGCCATTTCGCGACTCCAGACCCGCCTTACTGGCCTTACTGCGCTTTCCTTTTTTCCTTTCGCCTATCCGGCGAACAAAAGGCGCCCAAAGTTGCGATAAGGCCTGATAACGACAGCTAACAGCAGGCGCGCCACAACCCGAAGAGTGGAGATGAAGAGGGAGCGGAGCGGAGCAGGCCAGACCAGTCAGTTCGCAGAGCTTGATTCGTTAGGGGCAATTGCTGGCTTTTATCCTGAGAAACCCGCGCCGAACTTCATGGGCAAGACGAGCCTGCCCAAGAAACAACTTTCCGTACTGTGAACCCCTAGAGTTTGTTCAGCTTTCCGAAGAGCGGGCATCCCTACAATCTGGGTGCGCATCCTTCTCGCAAAGTAGGAAAATGAATTTACGAAGCGAAACGGGGCCTTCTTCATGCGAAAGACCGTGATCGTCGCAGCGTTCGCAGTCCTTGCGTTCGGGCTGTGTGCCGGGATCGCCGGTGCTCAAGTTCCGACTTCGGGGAATGTCTACTTCGGCTACACCTATTACAACACGAATCTGGCGCCGAACCGCGGCGGTCTAAACGGGTGGCAGGGAACGCTGGAAGGCAAGCTGTTTCCGCTGCTGGGGATTGTGGCCGATCTCACGGGGCAATATGGCTCGCTGGACCTCGGGGAGATCTGTCCGGTTGTTCCGGTTGGCGGGGGCGGCGGGGGCTGTACGACTTTCAGCCTGAGCACGCACGAGTACAACGCGATGTTCGGTCCGCGGGTGGGGACGACGATCGGGAAGTTTCGTCCGTTCGGCGAATTTGAAATCGGGGTTGGACACGTCTCAGCGAGCAGTGAGTCGAACACGTCGTTTGCCATGGCGTTGGGCGGCGGAATGGACTACAAGATTTTTCATGCGGTGGCCTGGAGGGTCGAGGGGGATTACGTGCACACGCGCTTCTTCAGCGCGCGGCAGAACAACGTGCGCATTTCGACCGGAATTGTGCTGCGGTTCTGAGTTCTCGCGCTGTTTCTCGTTATTCCCTTGAACTCGCTTGAGCCAAGGTGGACAAAAAGTGCCCCATAACGTCTAATTGTGTTGATCACTCGTTGAATTGAAGAGAGTTGGAGGCATTGATTCAGGGGCTGCAAAACCTTTATGCGTCGGTTCGATTCCGACCCGCGCCTCCAATTTCTCTTTCTCTTCGTTCCCTGAGTGCGTAACCTGCATTTGGCATCTACCTCTAGATTGGCCTTGATCGATCACGCCATTTTCTATGTGTCCTGAGAAACCGGGAGGTCACCATCGATCCTTATTCTGCTTGATCGTGTGCCTCGCTTTCATAGGTCGTGATTTCTCATCCGCGCAGCAAGCCGATCAACAAACCAATCCGATACCTGACGCTCCCCAGCCAACTGCCGCGGACGCGAAGGGGTTCTTTGCCCGTTGGGCAGAGTTTTATCGCCAGGATTGGTCGGGGAGCACAGCTTCTTCGCCGGCACCGGCGCGGCGCGGGGCTCCATCGCCGCTGGATGCTCCTCCTTTTCCGAATTCAGACTGGTCGTACGGTGGTTCGCCGGTGATTGGAGAGCCGGACTCGAACAGCTATCCGCTGATGACCGCCATCAACCAGGCCAGAAGCCGGACCAAGCTCTATGGATGGATCGATCCGTCGCTGAACTTCAGTACGTCCGGGCAACGCAATGCGCCCGAGGCGAACGATGTCTACTCCAATCGTTTCGAGACGAACCAGTTTGTTCTCTACGCCGAGCGCTTGCCGGATTCGGTGCACCGCGCTCACATCGATTGGGGCTACCATCTAACCGCTCTGTTCGGAACGGACTATCGCTTCACGGTCGCCAAAGGATACTTTAGCGGTCCGTGGCTGAACCATCAGCGGCAATATGGGTTTGATCCCACGCTGGAATACGTCGATGTTTATGTTCCGCGGGTTGCCCAGGGCTTGAATCTAAGAGTGGGCCGGTTCATCTCCGTGCCAGGGATTGAGGCCCAGTTGGCGCCGAACAACTATATCTTCAGCCATTCGCTGCTGTATGCGATCGATCCGTTCACCGACACTGGTCTGATCGCCACGGTGAAGGTGAACGACCGGTGGCTGCTGCAACTCGGCATTACCGGCGGCCATGATGTGGCTTTGTGGACGCCGGATGCGAAGCCCTCCGGCACGGCGTGTCTTAGTTACACGACTCAATCGGTCAATGATAATTTCTACGTTTGCGGCAACGGGATCAACGACGGCAAGTACGCGTACAACAACCTGCAGCAGTATGACGCCACCTGGTATCACAAGTTCTCAAAGACCGTGCACATGGCGACCGAAACCTGGTACATGTATGAACGGGACGTGCCAGCTCTGGGAGGCAAGGTTCAGCCGGAGATCGGCGCCAACGCGGCGTACTGCCTGCCGGGCGAACAGCGTTGCACGGCGCCGGAATATGCCGTGGTTAACTTTCTGCAGAAGGAACTCTCAGCGCATGACTTCCTGTCGTTTCGCAGCGACTTTCTCGACGACAAAAAAGGCCAGCGCACCGGATACGCGACGCGCTACTCCGAGAACACGCTCATGTGGTGTCATTGGATGGGCAACACGGTGCAGATCCGTCCGGAACTGCGATTCGAACGTGCCTGGGATATGAAGGCTTACGACTACGGTCGACGCCACAATCAGCTTACTGTGGCGAGTGACCTGATCTTTCACTTCTGAGCGGTTTCGACGAATCACCGGGTTGCCGCCATGCGGGCCTGGTGACGTACGGTCCGGTGCGTCGGAATCCCCGCTCGGGCAGGAAAATGGATCTATGACTGGCGTGCGGATAGACACCTGGCTTTGGGCGGCGAGATTTTTCAAGACGCGGCCATTGGCAAAACGGGCATGCGAACTCGGCAGGATTCAGTCCAACGGGCAACCTGCAAAGCCAGCTCGCGAAGTCCGGATCGGAGACCGGTTGCGCGTGAGCAATGATGGCGGCGATTTTCAGATTGTAGTTCTGCTTCTCAGCGAGGTGCGGGGTCCGGCGCCGGTGGCGCAGACGCTCTATCGCGAAACCGAGGAAAGCCGAGAATTGCGCCAGAAGGTGGCGGCGGAGCGGAGAGCGATGCGCGAATTCGAAGTATTGCCTGCGGGCCGGCCCTCAAAACGCGACCGTCGCCACATTATCCAGTTCCGGGGTCGAGGCTGACTCTTGCCCAATGCAAGCCCAATGCAAGCCCAATTCAAGCCCAATTCAAAGCCCAATTCAAGCCTTGACAAGGGGTGGCACCACGAGGCAATATGACGTTGCACGATATGGCGTTTTACGACATGTCGTCAGAGGCCGTAATGGAATCTCTGCCCCTCACAGCACCCGTGATGCTCATCCTTCTCAGTCTGGCAGACCGACCTCGGCACGGATATTCAATTCTCAAAGACATAGAGCAGATGAGCGACGGACAGGTTGTGCTCAGTACCGGCACACTTTATGGCGCTCTGCGACGGTTGCTCGATGACGAGTGGATTGAGCGAATGGAAGAGGAGGAAAGCTCGCGCGGACGCCAGGCATATCGTCTGACGCGTCACGGACGCAGTCACCTGCAGTTGGAAGTAGGCAGGATGAAGCATCTCACGCGCCTGGCCAATCTGCGGATCGCGGCGAAGGAGGCTTAAAGGATGCTCAGCGTCGGTATCGGCGTCAGCCTCTATCGGCAACTTCTGCGGCTATACCCAGCCATCCACCGCGAGCAGTTCGCGGACGAGATGACTGCGGTGTTCGCCGATGTGGAGGCTGACACGCTTTCGAAGGGCAGGTTCGCGCGAGTCGTCTTCTGGACCCGTGAGATTGCAGGGATCCTGGGTGGGGTACTGCATGAATATTGGCGAGCCTCGGGTGGTTATTCTGTCGGGCAGTGCTTTCCAACAAGGAGGTTTACGATGCGCACCGAATTCCGTTTTCCGAAAACAACCGCCGCATTGATGACGATGATTCTGGCCGGAGTTGTGTTGGCCATCAAGAAGGGAGAAACGATTTCGTCCTCCCCCGTGAATCCTCCCATTGGACCACTCCCGCCGACACACTCCGTTTTGTTGGGCGGCATCTTTCTAACCCTCGCATTCTTCTACGCCGCGGGAATGATCGGGTGGGTGATTCTGTTCGCGATGCGGCGGTCGGGGGTGCATCGACTAGCCGAGACCGCCGGCGGACCCCGATAGTTTGCCACACGACCATCGCGCCACTCCGAATACGGAGAATACGGAGCGGCGACCTTGCCCGGGAAGCACTCCGCCCAATAGACTCATGGTCGCAGAACTACCTTCCTCGCCGCCTATGTACCTTCGCCGCTTCTCTGCGCATATCGTTTGCCTGTCTCTTCTGTTCGCGATGTTCGCGATCCGAACCGCTAGTGCGCAGACCTCTGCGACCACGGCTGCCGTGACCGAACTCGTCAAGGCGGAGATGCAGCGCCAGCACATTCCCGGTCTGTCGCTTCTCGTGGTAAAACGTGGCCAGATCGTGCGGGCCGAAGGGTTCGGATTGGCCAATGTGGAATTGAATGTGCCCGTGAAACCGGAAGCAGTTTTCCAGTCGGGATCGGTGGGAAAGCAGTTCACGGCAACCGCGGTCATGATGCTGGTCGAAGAAGGCAAGATCGGTCTCGACGATCCGCTTACGAAATATTTCTCCGACGCCCCGGCGAGTTGGAAAGAGGTGACAGTGCGCGAGTTGCTGAGTCATAGCGCGGGCTTTGGTGACTATCCGAAGGATTTCAACTTCCGCAAAGACTGGACAGAAGATGAGGAACTGAAATTGATTGAGAGTATTCCGCTGTCCTATCCGCCCGGGACGGGCTGGTCGTACAGCAATTTCGGGTACGTAACACTGGGGATTCTGATTCATCGAGTGACCGGCGAATTCTACGGTGATTTTCTGCAGCAGAAAATCTTCCAGCCGCTGGGTATGCAGGCCACGCGCATCATCAGTGAAGCCGACATTGTTCCCCATCGTGCAGCTGGCTACCGGTTGGTCAAAGGTGAACTGAAAAATCAGGAGTGGGTGGCGCCGGCCGTGAACACAACGGCTGACGGCAGCCTCTACTTCTCTATTCTCGATCTGGCGAAATGGGACGCTGCGCTCTACACGGAGAGACTCTTGAAGCGGTCAAGCCTTGATTTGATGTGGACTCCGGCACACTTGAAGAACGGTCAACCCAACAAGGGAAACTATGGTTTTGGCTGGTTTGTCGACGACAGGGCGGGACACCGCTGCATTCACCACGACGGCTCGTGGCAGGGATTCGAGACCGCCATCGACCGGTATGTGGATGATCAATTGACCGTGGTCGCACTCTCCAATCTCGCGGGCGCGGATCCGGGAAAGATCACCCAACACGTCGCAGAGATGTATCTGGCAGACAAGCAGTTATGACCTAACAACCGGCTCGCGTGATTCCACTTGCATCCGCATGCCGTACTTTGGGCGAAGCGTAATCAGGGGCTCGGGCTCAACGCAGTGTCCAGGAACGAGTCGCAACTTCCACTTCTGCCCCAGAGTGGCTAAAAGCAACACGCCCTCCATCCAGGCAAACGATTCGCCGATGCATTGCCGGACTCCGGCCCCAAAGGGAAAGTAGGTTAGCTTGGTGCGCCGCGACTTGGCGTCAAGTGTGAAGCGTTCCGGGTCGAAGCGCAAAGGATCAGGGAAAAACCTTGCGTCGCGATGGGTGATGAACTGGCTCATCAGCACGGTCGTCTTCGCGGGCAAGAAGAAATCGCCGAGTTGAAAGTCCGCGCGCGCGTACCGGCCCATGGCCCACGCCGACGGGTAAAGACGCATGGACTCTGCCAGCACCATTTCCACGTAACGGAGCCGGGGAACATCATCGAATGTAGCCAACCGTCCCCGCAACTCACGGTCAATTTCCGCGTGAAAGAGACGTTCGCATTCGGGATTCTGCGAAAGCAGATACCAGGTCCAGGAGAGCGCATTGGCTACGGTTTCATAGCCAGCCAAAAAAATCGTGATGACCTGATCGCGTAGAGACTGCTCCGAAGCCGAACTCTGATCCGGCGCAGAGGCCAGCATCAAGTCCAGCAGGCTGCCACCCTGCGCGCCTCGTCGGCGATGTGCGGCAATCATGCGGAACACGACTAGGTCAACGCGTTTGCGCGCCCGCACAAATGCGCCAAGTCCGGGAGGTCGCACGTGCACCAGCCATTCGGCCGCCGGCAACATCACTAGAAAATTATAGAGGCCCATGATGCGATTGATGGCATCGGCCAGTTCGTCCACTTCCTCGGCAAGGTCGGTCGCAAACAGCGTTTGCGCGACGACGTTGAGAGTCAGATGCATCATGTCGATGGCAATGTGGCGGGTTTCCCCAGCTCGCCAGCGGTGGCTTACGCGGACTGCTTCCTGAACCATCGTGCGCGCGTATTCCGGAATACGCTGACGGTGAAAGGCGGGCTGCGCCACCTGGCGCTGCGCGCGATGTTGAGCGCCTTCAGCCGTGATCATGCCCTCACCCAACAGCATCTTCGTGCGCCGTACCGTGCGTTCCTTGATGAAGTTATCGTTCTGGACTACGAGTACTTCGCGGATGTAGTCGGGATGGTTCAGAAAGATGATGTGATGCCATCCAATTTTGTAGTGTGCGATGTCCCCGTATTTCTGAGCCAGGTGTTGAAACAGCAGGATCGGATTTGCAGGTCGAAACTTGCGCAAAGCAAACCAGAGGAGGTTTCTCTTGAAGCCGGGCGGGAATCGGTACTCCAAGGGCTTGCGGACCTCGTTCCGCGGCGCCTCATTTCGGGCTGCAGTTGCCATCTTGATAGTGTACGTCGACTGGCAGATTGTTGGGCGACAAGACCCCGATGGATCCTCGCGGGCGTTTCCCGCTAATACGAGATTCAATCGGCGCTTTGACTTCTATTACGCAGCGAAGGAACACGGGGCCTGCGGAGATTCGCTCCGCCGGACAGCCGGGGCGGCCGTCCCCATAGGTTTGCCCATTAGCGGTTTGCCCATTAGCGCTTCACGGCGCCGGACTTCTGCAGCAGATCCAGTTCCGCCAGAACATCGCCGCTGTGCCGGACGGGATCCACTCTGGTATAGGACTTCGCGATCTTGCCGCTGGGGTCGATGAGGAAGGTATGCCGCTCGGCAAATTTCACCAGACCGAGATTGGTCAGTGATCCATAGGCGTCGGTCACTCTGTGATCGGTGTCGGCGAGCAGTTTGAAGTTCAATCCCTCTTTGGCGCAAAACTTTCTGTGCGAATCCACGCTATCGAGACTCACGCCCAGCACAACAGCGTTGCGCTCGGCATACCGTGGTTGATCCACCTGAAAGTTGTGGGCTTCGCGGGAGCAGCCCGGCGTCTGATCCTTGGGATAGAAATAAAGGACGACCCACTTTCCCCGGTAGTCCTTCAGGCTGACGGACGAGCCTTCCTGCGAAGGCAGCGTGAAGTCGGGCGCGTTACTTCCGTCGGAGGGCGTGGCTGAGCGCGACAACAGGCGGGGCACGAACACTACCAAGACCACGACCACCACCAACAGCAGCACGATCCGTAGCATGGAAATCCTCCTGTGCCGATCCGGACGCTCGGAAAGATTCTAGATCAGAAGGGTCTTCGCTGGTGCGTGGGCGGACTGGTTTGACCGACGGACATTTACTCTATATTGTATAGATAATGACTGATCGCGATTATCTCGGAGAATTCGAGCACATCATTGTGCTGGCACTTCTGCGGCTGGAAGATCGAGCCTATGGGGTCACCGTGCGCCAGGAAATCGAAATGCGCATCAAGCGCGAAGTATCAATCGGCGCCGTCTATGCCACGCTCGATCGCCTGGAGAGCAAAGGGTACGTCAAGTCGCGCCGTGGTGACCCTACACCCGAACGTGGCGGACGTTCGAAACGCTTCTTTCGCGTCACCGCTAAAGGAGTGACGGCTGTGAACCGCACCCAGCGCGCGCTCCAGACCATGAGCAAAGGCCTTGAGCTCATCCGGAGCTACTGATGACCTCGCGCCCAGATCTTGTTCTGCCGCCACGCATTGCCACCTGGCTCGTAAGTCTGTTCGTCCTTCCCGAAGAACAGTCGATCCTGGGGGATCTGCATGAGGAATTTTGTGATCTCGCGTCCAAATCGGGAGTCAGGTTCGCCCGCCGCTGGTATTGGCGACAGAGTTTGACAACCATCGCGCATCTTTTCGGCGCTGGATTCTGTGCCGCTCCCTGGTCGACGAGCGCCGCCGTCGTTGGAGGGTTTGTACTGGACGGCTTTGTCCATGGGTTGCCCGATAAAGTGCTGTCCGCCGTGACCGACAAATATCTCACTTACTGGTCAGCACATTTCCAGGCCTACCTGTGGGTGCTGAAAGCAATCTTGATCGAACACTTCGTCTTGTCGATGTTCGTCGGTTGTATCGTCGCGTTGGCGGCCAAGGGAAGAGAGATGGTTGCCACGGTGACGCTGAGCCTCGTCCTTTTCGGGTTGGCTGTTCCTGCTTATTTTGCATTGCTAGCCGAGCATTGGCCCATGGGCGAAGCCCTTTGGTGGATGCTATTCCAATGCGCTGGTCCATTCGCAATCGTTATCGGCGGTGCCATGGTGCGGACGCGCAGGTCTAGGGCGGCCTCGTCCTTGGGACGGGTAATAAGAAATCTGTAACCGGTGAAACGTCGAGCCCTCGGATTCAGTCCATCCGCCGCTGCCGCCAGAAAAAATCCTCGCGTTTGCACTATGATGGAGCATTGCGCATTCTACGAGGGAGAAACCAGACGTGGCTCAGACGGAAACCGACGGCTTAGAGGTTTTGGAAACCAGGGAGTGGGTCGATTCTCTGGATTACGTTCTTTCCCAGGGCGGCCCCGACCGCGCGGGACGGTTGTTGCAGCAACTGGCGCTGCACGCGCGGAGCGAAGCCGGTGTCCACCTGCCTTTCACGGCCACGACACCGTATCAAAACACGATCCCTACGCGGCAACAAGCTCCCTTTCCTGGCAGCCAGGAGATGGAGCGCCGCATCAAGAGCCTGGTCCGTTGGAATGCGCTGGCCATGGTGGTTCGCGCCAATAAGATTCAGGAAGGCATCGGCGGACACATTTCAACGTTTGCATCTGCGGCGACGCTTTATGAAGTTGCGTTCAATCATTTTTTTCGGGCGCAAACCGAAAGCGGCGATCGCGACGTCGTCTACTTCCAAGGGCACGCCGCCCCAGGCATGTATTCGCGCGCGTATCTTGAGGGCCGCATTTCAAAAGAGAAGCTGCAAAATTTCCGCCGCGAACTGAAGCCCGGTGGAGGACTGAGTTCGTATCCACATCCCTGGCTTATGCCGGAGTTCTGGGAGTTTCCCACCGTTTCCATGGGATTGGGGCCGATCCAGGCGATTTATCACGCACGTTTCATTAAGTATTTGGAGAATCGCGGGCTCAAGCAGTCCACCGGCGGCAAGGTCTGGGCGTTTCTGGGCGACGGCGAAATGGACGAACCCGAGTCGCTGGGCTCCATCACGCTGGCCTCCCGCGAAAAACTGGACAATCTGATCTTCGTGGTGAACTGTAACCTGCAGCGGCTCGACGGTCCGGTGCGCGGCAATGGAAAGATTATTCAGGAACTGGAAGCCATCTTCCGCGGCGCAGGCTGGAACGTCATTAAAGTCATCTGGGGCTCCGATTGGGACAACCTCATTCAGAACGACCGCGATGGCCTTCTGGTCCGGCGCCTAGGAGAAGTCAGCGACGGGCAATATCAGAAATACTTTGTCGAAAGCGGAGCCTACTTCCGGCAAAACCTTTTCGGCACCGATCCCCGTCTGCTGAAAATGGTCGAACATCTCTCCGACGACCAACTGGCGCGCATGCGGTTGGGCGGGCACGATCCGATCAAGGTGCATGCCGCTTATCGCGCTGCGTCCGATCACACCGGCGCACCCACCATCATCCTGGCCAAAACGATCAAGGGTTACGGGCTGGGCGAAGCAGGTGAAGGCAGGAACATCACTCACCAGCAGAAGAAGTTGAATGAAGACGAATTGCAGATGTTCCGCTCGCGCTTCGGAATTCCCATTCCCGACGACGAACTGCATGAGGCGCCGTTCTACCGCCCGTCTGACGATAGCGCGGAGATTAAATACATGCAGGCACGACGCCAGCAGCTCGGCGGTTACATGCCGAAGCGCAAAGTGCGGGCCGCGGCGCTGAAATCGGTGCCGGATTCGCACTTCGAAGAATTTCACAAAGGCACGGAGGGCCGCGAGGTTTCGACGACGATGGTCTTTGTGCGCCTGCTTGCGAAGCTGCTGCGCGATCCCGAACTCGGCAAGCTCATCGTACCGATCGTTCCCGATGAAGCTCGCACCTTCGGCATGGAAGGACTGTTTCGCCAGGTGGGAATCTATTCCAGCGTGGGCCAGAATTATGAACCCGTCGACATGGATACGCTGCTCTACTACAAAGAGGCCAAAAATGGGCAGATTCTCGAAGAAGGCATTACCGAGTCGGGTTCGATGTGTTCGTTCATTGCGGCGGGCACGGCGTACGCCAATCATGGCATCAACACGATTCCCTTCTTCATCTACTATTCGATGTTCGGCTTCCAGCGGATCGGCGATTTGATCTGGGCCGCCGCCGATATGCGCTGTCGCGGATTTCTGGTGGGCGGCACCGCCGGCCGCACGACCCTGGCCGGCGAAGGCCTGCAGCACCAGGACGGTCACAGCCACGTGCTTGCTCTGCCGGTACCGAATCTACTGGCTTACGATCCGGCCTTCGCGTATGAAATCGCCATCATCATTCAGGAAGGCATCAAGCGCATGTATGTTGATCAGGAATCGATCTTCTATTATCTGACCGTCACCAATGAGCCGCTGCCCATGCCCGGAATGCCGGCCGAGGGTAACGTTCGCGAGGGCGTACTGAGAGGGCTGTACCGATTTAAAGCCTCGGCCAAGAGCGATTCGAAACTGCGGGCGCAACTGCTGGGCAGCGGCACGATCATGTACGAAGTGCTGAAAGCGCAGCAGATTCTGGAAGAAAAATACGGCGTCGGAGCTGACGTGTGGAGCGTCACGAGCTACAAGCAGCTGTATCGTGACGGCAACGACTGCGAGCGCTGGAACATGTTGCACCCTGCGGAATCGGCGAAGGTTCCGTATGTCACGCAAACGTTGAAGGATGTTCCGGGGCCGTTCATTGCGGCATCCGACTATATGAAGGTGCTGCCTGAAAGTTTGGGAAAGTGGGTTCCCGGACAACTCGTCTCTTTGGGAACTGACGGCTTCGGGAGAAGCGAGAACCGTGCGGCCTTGCGCGATTTCTTTGAAGTCGATGCCAAGCACATTGTGCTGGCCACGCTGGGCGCGTTGGCGCGAGAGAACAAGATTGGCAGCGACGTGGTGAAGCGGGCGATCCAGGAACTGGGGATCAATCCCGACAAGGCGAACCCGGCGATCAGTTAGGCGGATGCGCGGCTACAAATATCGACTCCAGATTTCGATTACAAAACTCGACTACGAATTTCAGGATCTTAGAAAAGGAACGACGCAGTGATTGAATTCAAACTTCCCGAGCTGGGAGAAAACATCGAACAAGGCGACCTGGTGCGGCTCATGGTGGCACCCGGAGCCAATGTCAGCGCCGGTCAGTCGGTCATGGAACTGGAAACCGACAAGGCGGTTGTCGAAGTGCCCTCGTCGGTGAGCGGAACGGTGCAGGAAATTCGAGTCAAAGAGGGCGATAAGATTAAGGTCGGTCAAGTAATCTTCACGGTCGACGGTGCTGAAGCCAAAGCTTCTCCCGAGCGTCCCGCTAGCCCAGCGCCAGCACCTGTGCCAGTTCAGCAAGCGTCGGCCGAGTCGCCATCTCCCCCGCCACCTGCTGCCGCGCCCGCCGCCCCCAGCTCTAGCGTGGCCGGTTCGACCAGCTCTGGAGCCAGCGAATTCAAACTTCCCGAACTCGGGGAAAACATTTCCCAGGGCGATCTGGTTCGTCTGATGATCACGCCCGGCGCGAAAGTTTCCGAAGGCCAGCCGGTGATGGAGTTAGAGACTGACAAAGCCGTGGTCGAAGTGCCGTCATCGGTCAGCGGCGTGATCAAAGACGTCAAAGTAAAAGAAGGGGAGAAGATTAAAGTTGGGCAGGTGATCTTCACCCTCGAAGGCGGGGCAGCGTCTCCAGCGGAGACCACCCGCGCGCGCAACGCTCCGGTGGAACATGTTTCGGGACAGCACGGAGCGCGTTTGGCATTTCAGGCTGCGATTCGCGCTGAAGGCAAGACCGAAGAACAGGCCTTGCCCCCCGACCAGCCGCAGCAGGCGGCTCCGGGATTCAGCATGCCCGCACAGTTGGGCAAGGTTGCCGGCACCGAACATCGCCAGGCCATTCCGGCGGCGCCGCATGTGCGGCGCTTTGCCCGCGAGGTCGGCATTGACATCTACGAAGTGAAGGGCACTGGTCCTGGCGGTCGCATTAACGAAGACGACGTTAAAGCGTACGCGAAGAGTTTGCTGTCCGCGGCGGCTACCGCGGCCCAAACGCCGCCCCGCGCCGGACACTTCGCTCAGCCGAAGCTTCCCGACTTCGCCAAATGGGGAAAGGTCGAGCGCGTCTCCATGCGCGGAGTTCGTCGCAAGACCGCGGAGCACCTGGCCGAAGCTTGGAATACGATTCCCCATGTCACGCAACACGATCGCGCCGACATCACCGAACTCGAACAGCTGCGCGCCCGTTTTGCTCCGAAGGCCGAAGAAGCCGGCGGCAAAATGACGGTGACGGCAATCGCTCTCAAGGTCTGCGCCGCGGCTCTGAAAGTCTTTCCCCAATTCAACGCCAGCATCGATATCGAGAACGAAGAAATCGTATACAAGCAATACATCAGCATCGGCGTGGCCGCGGATACGGATCGCGGACTTCTGGTTCCGGTAATCCGCGAGGTCGACAAGAAAAACATTGTCGAGCTAGCGGTCGAGTTGTCGCAGCTCTCCAAAAGAGCACGAGACAAGAAACTCACGCCCGCGGATATGGAGGGCGGCACATTTACCATCACCAATCTGGGCGGCATTGGCGGCGTCGGGTTTACGCCCATCGTGAACTATCCGGAAGTTGCGATCCTCGGTCTTTCACGCTCGCGCATCGAACCGGAATGGATCCCAGACAAGGACGGAGGCAAGTTCGAACCGCGTCTGATTCTGCCGCTCTCGCTCTCCTACGATCATCGTCTGATTGACGGCGCGGATGCGGCGCGATTCCTGCGATGGATCTCGGAAGCGTTTGAACAGCCATTCCTGTTGTCGGTGCAGGGATAAGGAAATTTCGGCGCGACTCCAATTCGTAGAGACGCTGCTTGCGGCGTCTCGGCGAAGGAGCACTCATATAACATGTCTGACACAAATCCCTCCAACATTGCGGTAATCGGCGGCGGTCCGGGAGGCTACGCCGCCGCGTTTCTGGCCGCCGACCTTGGCATGACCGTCACTCTCATCGATCCTGAACTGAATCCAGGCGGTGTCTGCTTGTACCGCGGCTGCATTCCGTCGAAGGCGCTGCTCCATGTGGCCAACCTGCTCGAAGAATCGCGCCAGGCCAAGAATTGGGGGATTGAATTCGCGGCGCCCAAAATCGATCTGGCACGTCTGCGTTCGTGGAAACAGAGCGTGGTCCAGAAGCTCACTGGAGGCCTCGGCCAGCTCTCGAAACAGCGCAAAGTTCATTACGTGCAAGGCCGCGCGGCATTCGAGAATTCGACGACGGTGCGGATTACGAAGTCCGACGGCTCGGAAGAAACGCTCAGCTTCGATCGCATCATCCTCGCGACCGGCTCTCGTCCCGCGATCGTACCCACTCTGAAGCTCGATACGCCGCGCATGATGGATTCCACCAGCGCCCTGAATCTCGAAGATATCCCCGGGACCTTGCTGGTAGTCGGCGGCGGATACATCGGGCTCGAACTTGGCTCCGTATATGCCGCGCTGGGCACGCGGGTGACCGTTGTGGAAATGCTTCCTGGCCTTCTCCCCGGCGCGGATCGCGATCTGGTGCTTCCCCTGCACAAGCGGCTGGAAAAGATGTTCGAGCGAATCCTGCTCAACACGACGGTCGCTTCGGTCAAGGATGAGGGGAGCGGTATTCGCGCCACCTTCGAAGGCGGGGACATCAAAGAACCCCAGAAAGTTTTCGACCGCGTGCTCGTCTCCGTCGGCCGCAAGCCAAATTCTGAAATTCCCGGTCTCGAAAAGACCAGCGCCAGAGTCGGGCCGCGCGGTTTCATTCAGGTGAACAAACAACTGCAGACCGATGATCCATCCATCTATGCCATCGGCGATGTGGTCGGCGAACCGATGCTGGCGCATAAAGCGTCGCACGAAGGTCGCGTCGCGGTCGAAGCAATTGCCGGACATAAAGTTGCCTTCGAACCGAATGCCATTCCTGCCGTTGTCTTCACCGATCCCGAAGTCGCCTGGTGCGGCTTGACGGAGACCGAAGCGCAGAAAGAAAGTCGAGACATCAAGGTTGCGAGGTTCCCTTGGGCCGCGTCCGGTCGCGCCGTCACTCTCGATCGATTTGAGGGCATGACCAAACTGCTCATCGATCCCAAGACCGAGCGTGTGCTTGGAGTTGGCATCGTGGGCGCAGGTGCGGGCGAAATGATCGCAGAAGGTGTGCTCGCCATTGAAATGGCGGCGCTGGCCCGCGACGTAGCCTTGACGATTCATCCCCACCCCACACTTTCGGAAACGGTGATGGAATCAGCCGAAGTTTTCTTCGGCACCAGCACCCACATCTACCGGCCCAAGCGCTCGTAGGCGCCGCGGCCCCACCGGCTTTCTGCCCGCTTCCCGGAGTCTCGACACGACGTTTCGCTGCGACGTTTCGATACAATGATTGCTTCCATGCTTCGATTTCTACGCTCGACCGGCGTGCATCCGCATAAAGCTGCGCGGGCGAAGATCATGCCCACTTTTCCGAAAGTCGTATTCGTTTGGGTGGTGTGTCTTGGGACTTGCCTGACCTCCGCGGGCGCGACCCTGAGCCAGGTCCTGCCATCGTCAACCGCTACGACCGCGGCGAATGCTCCAGCCGATCCTCTCGGACGCACGACGCCATCGGGGGCCATGCTTGGTTTTCTGCAGGCGGCGCAGGCCGGGGACTACGGCATTGCTGCGCAATATTTGCAGATGAGTCCTGCGCGCCGCCAATCCGAAGGCGAGCAGATGGCTACCAAGCTCAAAGTGGTGCTGGACCGTGCGTTTGCCGGCGGGTTCAATAACTTCACCCAGGCCGACGGAATTCCCCAGGAAGGCGTTCCGCTGAATTCGCAAAAACTCGGCACCATGTCGTCGGGCGACGTCGAGGCCGACCTGGACCTGGTGCGGGTTTCGGATCCGAGTACCGGCAAGATCTGGCTGGTTTCCTCCGCTACGCTCTCCAAAGTTCCCGAGCTCTACGATCAAGTGCAGGCGCGGCAAGTCGAAAGCCGGCTTCCGAATGTGCTGGTCAAACACGAGTTCGCCGGAATGCCGCTGTGGCAGCTTCTGGCTTTGCTGCTCGCCCTACCTGCGGCGACAGTCCTCGGATGGTTGGTGTTGGCGCTGCTGGAAGTTCCGCTGCGTTGGTGGGCCCGGCGTCGCGGCCAGTTGGATGTCGCCAACTGGCGCTCGGTTTCTGGTCCAGCTTGGCTGCTGACGGGCACTCTCATTCATCAAGTCTTCGCCGTCTACCTGCATATTCCGCTGTTGCCGCGACACTATTATTTTCAAGTCACGTCCATCGCACTGATTATCAGCACGACCTGGATTCTATGGCGGGTCGTTCAATGGTCTCTGCATCGCGTGCGCCGTCGCGCCCTGTCTGGCGGACACGCGGGGACGGGCTCGCTCATGCTCTTGGGCGAGCGAATCCTCAAAGCCGTGATTTTTGTGGCGGGCGTTCTCGCGGTGTTCAGCAACCTGGGCTTCAACATGAGTACCGCGCTCGCCGGCCTCGGTATCGGCGGACTGGCCATCGGCTTCGGAGCGCAGAAGACCATCGAAAATCTCTTTGGTGGAGTTTCGGTGCTGGGCGATGAAGTGTTTCGCGTGGGAGATGTGTGTCGCTTCGGCGATCGCACGGGAGTGGTCGAAGACATCGGCTTGCGCTCCACTCGCATCCGCACGGAGGAGCGGACGCTGGTGGCCATTCCGAATGGGACCGTTGCAACCATCAACCTGGAGAATCTTAGCCGACGAGACAAGATTCTTTTCAAGACGACTCTCGGTCTGCGTCCTGAGACCAAGACCGACCATGTGCGCTTTGTCCTCGCCGAAATTCGGCGGCTGCTTTACAGCCACCCCAAAGTGGAAACCAGTTCGGTGCGAGTGCGCCTTACCGACATTGCGGGCAGCTCTCTCAGTGTAGAGGTGGTCGCCTACATCCTGACGCGCGACTTCAACGAATTCGCCGCTGTTCGTGAAGATGTGTTGCTGCGCATGATGGATGTCATGAAGAACTCCGGCGGCGGGCTAGCCCTTCCCTCGCAGACGCTTTATCTCAGCCGCGATACCGGCGTCCACGAAGAAAAAGCCGACCAGGCCGTCAAGAAGATTGCGGAACTGCGGGAGGGCAATCAGTTGCCTTTCCCCGACTTCCATGAGGAAGACATTTCCTCTTTCAAGGGATCGATCGAGTACCCGCAACCGGAGTCGGCCGTGCGGAAGCAGCCGGGAAGCCCGCCAAAATAGACTAAGAGAGCAGCGGCCGCCGCGCCAGACACCCCTCGCCACAGCCGGCGAAGACGCCGGCGCTAACGCTGCCAGCGCCGCGTCAGCCAATCGGGATACGGATGGGTGGGGAAATAAACCAACAGCGGCACGGTCACCAGATAAACGATTGGATAAGCCCATCCTGGCATCCCCTGCTGCTGGTGAAAGAACAATCCCCGCGCCCAGTTCACATCCTGCTGAGGCCGCCAGAAGTAATTTACTGGCACAAAAATCCACGCCATCAGCGTTTGCAGCTTCCATCCGCGACGGTCATAACCGAGACGCCGGATCGCCCACAAAAGCAGGGGCGGCGTGACCACGTGAAACAAGCTGAGCAGGCGAATAAAGAGCGGCAGGAGCGGATCGAACATGTATTCCGCGCCGCCGACGATGTGGTGGCCGGTCAGCACGGCGGCGACGAGATCGACGGTGTAGATCGTCTGGAATAAGAGCAATCCCGAAGCTGCCCACGAGAAAATCAGCGGACTTTCCATCCACAAACCAATTCCGATCAACACATTTCCCAGATCGCAGAAGAAAAGAAAATTCTGCAGTCCGAATTGCCGCCAGTACAACGGCACCCAGACGAGCAGCCAGATGGTCCACCCGGTCTTGAGCCACAGAGGCAGCCGGAGGCGACGCATGGCCCGCGATTGTATGCGACGAGCCGGCATCGTTAACTACGCTTTCGCAGGCAAGGTGCTCTGCATTCGGTTTAACGTTTCCGTCGCACCCCCGAAATGCCACACGAATCCGTGGAAAGCGAATTACCAGCGTAACTTGCTGGGGATAACGGGTGTACCTAGGATGGTTTTGTATGGGTTACCAAGCTCTTCTCTTCTGTCCCGACGAAAAAACCGCTCGCACGGTGACGCAGGTCCTCAGCGAGCTCGAGTTCAACGTCGAGTCCTGCACCGAACCGTTCGCTGCAGTCAAGAAGCTGATGGGGCAACACTTCGACGCTGTCGTGGTCGACTGCGATAACGAGCAGAATGCCACATTGTTATTCAAGAGCGCGCGCAATTCGACGTCCAACCAGGCGTCGCTTGCTGTAGCCGTAGTGGAAGGTCAGGCCGGGGTCGCAAAGGCGTTCCGCATCGGCGCCAACCTCGTCCTGACCAAACCCATCAACATCGAACAGGCCAAGGGAACGTTGCGGGTGGCTCGCGGACTGTTGCGCAAGAGCGAACCGGCCAGACCCGGCACACCGGCGACGGCAGCATCGCCTGCAATCCCGGTAACCGCGTCCGCAAAAGCGCAAATGCCGGCCGCACCAGGAACGGTCTCAACGGCATCTGCACAAACGAAATTCGACGCGGGATCAGTCGGATCTGCAGCAACGGGCTCGAATGCCGCTGCTCAAGACGCAGCTTTGCTCGAAATCAGTGCGAGAGATTCGGTTAACGCCCTTCTGGCGACGATTCCGGTTTCGCCCGTGTCCAATAAGTTCATCACACCGGCACCTCAGGCCGATAAATTCCTCGCAGCGGCGGTTGTTTCCGCCGCGCCCGAGGTAAATATTCCGTCCAACACCGCATTGCCGGCCTCCCTGGCAAGAGGGGCTGCCAGCGCACCGGCTCCCGCTCGCGAGCCCCGGGACACGCGCGTCGCAGAAGTATTACCCGAGCGCTCCCGCGAGACAGACAATCGAGTGAAACCAGGGGAAGCAGTGCCGAGTGAATCGTCCAGTCTGGTTGGATCCGCGCCAACATTTACGTTTGGCGGAGCTTATACTCCGGCGGAATCGACAGGCGCAGGCAAGAAAATTTTTCTGGCAGTCGCGTCCGCCGTGATTTTCGCCACGGCGGCGTATGCCACCTGGACGCACTTTCAGGGACGCGCCAGTGAGACCGAAAACACCCCGACGGCAACCGTCGCGACACCCCAGACCGCTAAGCCGCGCGATGCTAAGCCTTCGGCCGCATCCGCGGCGCCCAAGACCTCAGGATCTTTGCCGAGTTCACAAACCACCGCGGTGGGGGTAAAGGGTCATGCATCCGACAACACCGATTCCGCTGTTGACGATGCCAACCCCTCTTCAGCGCCAAGTGCCGCGAAGCCTTCAGGCTCCGCTTCGTCCACCACGAGCAAGACTGCGGACGAGGACGAGGACGAGGCTTCTGCCGCCCCGCTTGTGGTCAAGGGCGGCAAGGCTCCCTCGGGACATGCAAAAACTGGAGCCTCGGACGTTGCGGCCCCCAGCATGATTGGCATGGCGACGGCCGGCGCCAGCGCGCCTCCACCTGATCTGGGCGGCGGCGCGGAGATCGCACCCAGGCCGATGCTGCAGACCCTGAACATCTCGCAGGGGGTGTCGCGTGGATTGTTGTTTAAGAAAGTACAACCCATCTATCCCAGGAACGCTGTGAGCATGCACGTTGAAGGTTCCGTCGAGTTGATGGCGACGATCTCAAAAACCGGTGACATCACTCGCGTGAAAGTGATAAGCGGCGATTCGCAGCTCGGCCGGGCCGCCACGGATGCCGTCAAACAGTGGAAGTACAAGCCGTATTTGCTCAACGGCGAGCCAGTCGAGATTCAGACGCAAGTCACCATCAACTTCAATCTACCCAAATAAATTTGCCCGAATACGACAGGGCAGTCGAAGAACCTGGCGCTCTGTTTCTTTGCTTGGCGAAGTCTTCCCGGTTCGATCGAAACAGCGATCCTGTTTGCCGCCTGTTCGGAATGGCGTTTCTCAAGTCCTAGCCTGCTGCCAAAAAACCGGCACACCTCACCTCCGGCTAAAGCTAAAGATAGGACTTGAGACCCCTCCCTGGCGAGTCTTTTGCTTTGACTCGCGCCCGGAATCGGGCTTTCACATGCCGCCGCACTTAGACTTCGCTAAGGATAGGCATTCATGGCTGGAGTTGGGCAGTTCGTTACTTCAAGTGGGGCCGAAGCAAGTTTGACGGAACCTTACTGACGCTGCATCACTTCGTCGACCACCACTTTGCCGCCCTTGTCGGCGGTGATCACCCGGTGCACCGGCGCATATCCACTCAATGTAATGTCGACCTCGTAGTTGCCGGGATCGAGCTCTACATCCGCCGGCGAAGACTTATCCAGCAGGTGCTGGTTGATGGCGATCTGGGCGCCCTTAGGCTGCGTGTGGATACTCACGATTCCCTGCCCTGCCTGACCCTTTCCCCCGAACAGCTTTGACATCTTTCCTACCGTCTTGAGACTGTCGGCGTTGCCGAGCGGACGCAGGGTGGGAGAGAAGCTGAAAGTTTGTCCGAGCGCGAACTGCGAATTCATGGTTTCGTCAAGGTATCCCGACATCCGAACCAGCACTACGTGCTGGCCTTTGTCCAGGCTGATTTGTCCCGGCGTTTTCGTACCCATGTCACGGCCATCCACATAAATGTTGGCCCCTGGAGGATTGCTCTTCACCACTAGAGTGGCCATCAACGTCGCGAGGTGAATGACAGTTGTCGCCCGGTTTCCTGAGGTTACATTCAAGGTGCGCGAGTCGGTGGTGTAGCCCGCCTTGCTGACGCTGATGGAATGCTGACCGGGCTGAAGATTCGTCAAAGACAAGGGAGTGACCCAGCTCGGATCAGTCCTGCCATCCACCTGAACCTGAGCGCCCTGAGGCATAGAATCAATGGCCATCTGTCCCGGAATGATCGCCGCTGCGACTGCGGATTTCCTTCGTGCATTTCGCGCTTTGGAAGGCGTACTCCGCTCCTCCGGCGGAGTTTCGGGCTCCGAGGTCGCGGCCGGCTGATCTGGGGAAACTTGGGCCTCAGCGGGCTGGGTCTCAGCGGGCTGGGTGGCCGCGGGAATCTGTGGCGGCGCATTCCGCGGCGGCGGGCTGGCCTGGGGCTGCGCTGCAGATTGCGACGCAGCGGCGGATCTTCCCGCAGCAGAGTCGTCATCGCTGTTTAAGGTATGAATGTAGATGGTGACGCCAATGCCGATGACCAGGATCAGCGCGAACGCACCGGCAAGGGAATAGAGCATCAGCTTGGGTGGAACGTTTTTGATCTCTTTGATTGCTTTCTGGGCAACTTCGCGCGGCTGTACTTTGGGTTTTTCTTCGATCTTGCGGTTCGCCGAAAACGCTGGTGCGGTCGGGTTGGCGTACTGCACAGGCTCGGAAGAGGCCGTCGGTGGGGGCGGCGGCGCGGCATAGACTTCCTTGAGCGGGGGCAGTTCGGTCATCTCGGAGAAGCTCACGCCACTGCTACCGTGCGCACGCGGCTCGGCCATCAAAGGATCGAATGCGATTTTCGGGGCATCTGCGGCGACCTGCCTATCCGAGGTTTCGACCTGCGGCTCATCGCTGACGGCCGAAGACATGTGCGCCGCCGAAGTCTCTGAGGCATCAATGGTCGGCTGCCCGTGGGAACTCGGTCGGCCGGGTTGGGGGCCCCCTGGAGAAGACGCAATGCCATTGCCGGCTCCTGCGGCAGCCGCCTCTGCTTTGGGAGTAGCCAGCACCGAGGCCGGTTTCGCTGAAGCCGCCAGTCGCGCTTGCACACTCGGCGCTCGCGGCTCGGCGACTCTCGGTTCGATTGGCTGGGCTGCGATGGGCGTCGCAAACTGGGATTGCGCCCCCCCATTCGTTTTGCTTGGACCTGCAAGACCTTTTGGCGCCTCTGCCTTTTTGGACGCCGCCGGCCGCGCCTCTTTGCAGTTCTCCAGGTCGTCGAGCAGTTGCTTGCCGCTCTGGTAGCGCTGTGCCGGATCTTTCGCCAGCGCCTTCATAATAAGGTCACTCAAAAGCGGATGCACTTTAGGATTCACGTGCAGCGGCGCAACCGCTGTTCTCTCCAAAATGCTCTGCCGCAGAGATTGCGCATCCGCTCCATCAAATGCTTTCCGCTCGGTCACCATTTCGTAGAACATAGCGCCCAGGCTGAACAAATTTGAGCGCGCATCGGTCGACTGGCCCGAAACCTGTTCCGGCGACATGTAACACAGGATGGACGGGACTCCTTCTGGACCGTACTGCAGGAAGTTACCGAGGCTCGATACGCCGAACCCCAGAATCTTGACCGTACCGTCCCAACCGCACATGATTTTGGACGGCTCCAGACTGTAATGGACGATGTTATGCGACTTGGCGTGTTCGAAACCGCTGCACAACTGCCGTCCGATATCGAGAAGATCCCAAATCGAAAATCCCTCTTTGCGCGCCAGCATGGTGGCAATGCTATTGCCCTGTACATACTCCATGGACGCGCAGAATTGGCCTTCGATTTCACCTGCTCCCACCACGTTGGTGATGTTAGGACTGCTCAAAACCTTGGCGGCCTCGGACTCCGCCAGCAGCGCCTGTTCAAGCGCTGGCGCGTTCTCCCCGAACGCGTGCAACTGGATGGCCTTCAGGGCAATCGTCTGTCCGCTTTCAAGGTCGTTCGCTTTGTAAACCGTGCTGGTAGGCGATTTCGACAGTTCACTAAGGATTTCGAAGTGGCCGATTTTCGTAGGCATGTATTTTTTCCCGCTCCACGCCGTCTCGAGCCGCGGCGCCGACAATGCTCGACGGGCGGAGACCCATGGAATGCGTATGGCTAGGATATCTCCGCCGGTGCCAACCTTCGAGTTACCAAGGTAAGCGCGGAACACGGTGCGGGAGGGTGCCAGCGTTGGCAGTCGATCGCCGCTTAAGTTTAAGGCGCTCGTTCTTCCTTCACGGCAGTCGGCGGACGTGGGCCACAATGCCAATACGCACTCCCGGCATGGCTTGGTCCCGCCATTCGCCAAAAATACTGCGTGACTTTATCGAGGCTTGTGCGGTTGTAATGGTTATCTCGAGTCTGGTGTGACATTTGTCATCCAGCCCGGATGACGATCTCCACTGGTGGGCGCGATCGATACAGGAAACCATAGAAGTTGAAAAGCACCGATCTTGCGGAGAACCGCTGGCGAACAAGCAAGACTGATGCTGAGGAGAATTGGCTCCGTGGACATGAGCATTCTGAGCATGGCACAAATCGAGTCTGGCCGGGTTGTCGAGCGCGAGGTACTTCGTCTATCCTTGGTGGGCTGGGACGTGCCTGCCTCCTGCGCGCCGTTCCCGGTCCTTTCTGGAGTAAGCCGATGACATTGACCCGGTTCGTCACCAAGAACGCGTTTCGCAACAAGCGCCGCAGCACTCTGACGGTGTTGAGCATCGCTTTTTCCTTGCTGCTGCTCACCCTGATGATGACGATTTGGAGGGCTTTTTACCTGAGCGACGGCAGCGCCGAATCGGCGGAGCGGTTGGTCGTGCGGCATCGCGTTTCTCTCACCTTCTCACTGCCTGGCTTCTACCGGGAAAAGATTCGGGCGATTCCCGGGGTCGTGTCAGTCGTGCCGGTCTCATGGTTTGGCGGGATCTATAAGGACGCGAAACCGGAAAATTTCTTCGCGCAATTCGGCACCGATCCCGATGAGTTCTTCAAGACCTTCCGCGATCTCCAACTGTCTGAAGAACAAATGAAGGCCTGGCAGCGCGACCGGCAGGGCGTAATCGTGGACGATTCGCTGGCCAACAAGTATGGGTGGAAGTTGGGCGACCGGATCGTATTACAGGGGAACATTTATCCCGTCGATCTGGAGTTGAATATACGCGGCATTTTTCATTCCAACCCCGACAACAAGTCGGTTTACTTCAATGCGAAATATGTCGAAGAAGCGGTGGCGTTTTTCAAAGGGCAGGCGGGCACTTTCAGTATTTTGGCAGCCTCTCCCGCGGATGTGAGCAAGATTGCCAGCACCGTGGATGATATGTTCCGCAACTCTCCTCAGCCCACCAAGACGGAGAGCGAGAAGGCGTTCGGACTGGAATTCGTGGCCATGATGGGCAATGTGAAAGCCTTCATTCTGAGCATCTGCTCGGCCGTAGTTTTCGCTACGCTGCTGGTGTCGGCCAATACCATGGCGATGTCGATTCGCGAGCGAACCCGCGAAGTGGCGGTGCTGAAAACTCTGGGTTTCACCAAGCGCGGCGTGCTGGGGCTGTTCGTAAGCGAAGCGGTGGCGCTCTCGCTCTTTGGAGGCCTTCTCGGCGCTGGGTTTGGCTGGTTTATGGTGTATGGCTTGACCCATTCGAAGCAGTTCATCAGCTTTTTCCCCTTGCAAGTGACGCCCGGGATCTGGGTCGCCGCCCTGCTGACGTCGGGCCTGGTTGGGCTGTTGAGTTCGGCGGTGCCTTCCTATACCGCTTCGCAGGTAAACATTGTCGAAGGATTACGACACATCGGATGAACGTATGACGCTGGGTAGTTTTGTCGTGCGCAATACATTCCGCAACAAACGGCGCAGCCTGCTGACCATGGTCAGCATTGGATTTTCGTTGCTCTTGCTCACGATGATGATGTCGATCTGGCGCACGTTCTATATCGACCCGGGGACTCCGGATGCGGCCCGGCGCATTATTACCCGCGACCGGGTGTCGTTGGCGTTCTTTCTTCCGGCATACTACCGAGACAAGATTCGCAGCGTCCCCGGCGTGCTGGCAGTCGTACCGATGACTTATTTCGGAAACCATTACAAAGACGACCGCTCGGCGAATGCTTTCGCTCAGGTTGCTACCGACCCTGACGAGTATCCGAAAGTCGCGTCCGATAAGAAGGTCCCGCCCGACCAGGTCGTGGCCTGGCAACGCGATCGCACGGGTGCGATGGTGGATGTTGAACTGACTAAGAAATACGGATGGAAGATTGGCGACCGTATCACCCTGGACAGTCCGTATTTTCCTGTGAAGCCTGAGCTCACCATTCGCGCGATCTACCAGATCGATCCCCCGGCTCGGTCGCTTTACTTCAGCACTAAGTATTTGGAGGAGTCGGTGAGTTGGTTCAAGGGGCAGGCCGGCTGGTACATCACGCAGGTAGCTTCGCCCGGTGACGTGGCGCCAGTCTCCTCGGCCATCGACCAAATGTTCCGCAACTCGCCGCAACGCACCAAGACGGAAAGCCAGCAAGCCTTCTTACTATCATTTGTGGCGACTTTGGGTAATGTTAAGACCTTTATTCTCAGCATCTGCGGGGCGGTGGTTTTTGCCATCCTGCTCGTGTCGGCCAACACCATGGCAATGTCAATTCGGGGACGAACGCGGGAGGTCGCGGTGCTGAAGACGCTGGGATTTACGCGCCAGCGCCTGCTCGCAATGCTCGTCGGGGAAGCGGTCGCATTGTCGGTCGCGGGCGGAATTTTCGGTGTTTTGGCGGCGACTGGGGCGATCCAGTGGTTAACCCACTCTCCCCTCGCGATCGGAATTCCGGCGGGCATGCGGGTCACCGTTCCCACCATGCTGGTGGCCGTGTTAGTGGCCGCGACCGTGGGCTTCGTCAGCGGCTGTCTGCCGGCGTACAGCGCATCGCGCATAAACATTGTGGATGGGCTGCGCCACATCGGCTGAGAGTTGAGGGAGTTTCCTTATGGCGATACCGATCAGTTATAACGTTCGCAATTTAAGGCTCCGCAAGGGGCTCACGCTCATGACCGCGCTGGGCATCGCGCTTACCGTCACCACGGCAATTTTTCTGATGGCGCTGCTGGCGGGACTGAATCGCGCCTTTGTGAACAGCGGCAATCCGCTGAATGTGCTGGTGCTGCGCAAAGGATCGGAGGCGGAGTTGTCGGGCGGTTTCGACGCTTCGCTCTATCCCACTTTGAAGACTCTTCCCGGCATTGCGAAAGACAGCCACGGTGAGCCGATGACTTCGGGCGAGTGGGTCGTAGTCATCATCCTGCCGCGCAAAGACGGCACGGGCGAAGTCAACGTCACCGTGCGCGGGATGATGCCCGACGGCCTGGAAATGCGGCCCAGCGCGAAACTGGTGGAGGGACGCTGGTTTCAGACGGGGCAACGCGAGGTTGTAGTGAGCAAGTCGATTCGCGACCGCTTCACTCATGCCAACATCGGCGACACCATGGAATTTGGCAAGGGATCGTGGAAAGTGGTGGGAGTGTTTGACGCCGGGGGCTCGGCATACGAATCGGAAGTGTGGAGTGATGTGAACCAGATGGCGTCGGACTTCGATCGCCAGGGAGGGTTTTCGTCGGCGTATCTGAAAGCGACCGATCCCATTGCTGCCGACGCACTGAAGAATCGCGTCACCGACGACCAGCGGCTGAAGCTCGAAGGAATGCTGGAGACCGATTACTATGCCAAGCAGACCAGTTCGGGTACGCCCATTAAGGTGATCGGAATCGTGGTGGCCGTCATCATGGCAATCGGCTCGATTTTCGCGGCCATGAATACAATGTATGCGGCGGTCGCCTATCGCGGACGCGAGATTGCGACCCTGCGAGTGATCGGATTCTCCCGGCCCTCGATTTTGACGTCATTTGTGCTGGAATCTTTGCTGCTGGCGCTTCTGGGTGCGGCGGCGGGAATCTTGCTGATGCTTCCGTTTAACGGAATGCAGACAGGCACGTCCAATGCCGTGACCTTCAGCGAAGTCGTGTTTGCCTTGCGCATCACGTGGCAGGTGGCGGCGTACGCCATTCTGTTCGCCTTGGTTATGGGATTTGTCGGCGGACTGGCTCCGGCGTGGCATGCAGCGCGGCAGAACATTCTGAGCGCTTTGCGCAGCTAGAGACGAGTCGCGCCGGCATCTTGCCGCGGTCACGAGAGCCTGCCCTGCGCTGGCCGAACGGGCGTCTGGCACTCGCGGCGGGCGGGGACAGCCGCCGGCTGCCGAAGTGAACGACGACGACAACGAAACTTAGGGAAAGCCGGATACGTAATACTATTTATGGCGATTGATACAAAACACGAAGAGCTGCAGAGTCTGCGCATTGACCGTTCGCAGCGCGGTGACTCTGGAGGAGAGCCGCCGGCCTGGGCGCGACGCTACATCCTGGGGGGCATCGCGGTGGTGGTGCTGCTGGGCCTGATTGCTTTGACCTATCGCGCGTTCTCGTCGGACGCGCCCGAAGTTGAGGTGGTGCGCGCAACCGCCGCAACCGGGGGCAACGATGCAGGCGGCACCGTGCTCTCGGCCACAGGCTACATCGTGGCTCATCACACCATCAATGTGAACTCCAAGGTCACGGGCCGGCTTCTGTGGATTGGAGTGGAGAAGGGCGACAAGGTAAAGGAAGGTCAGGCACTGGTTCGGCTGGAAGATCAGGAGTTCCGCGCGTCAAACGAACAGGCTCGGGGAGCGCTGGCCAATGCCCGCGCTTATCTCGACGAATTACAGCACGGATCGCGGCCGGAAGAGGTTCAGCAGGCGCAGCACAATCTGGATGAGGCCCGGGCTACGCTGGTGAACGATAAGCTCACGCTCGATCGCACCAAGGAACTGGCGAGCGGAGGTGTAGTCTCGCGGCAGGCGCTCGACGATGCGACCGCCAAGTTCGACTCCGACCAGCAGCGCGTGAATTCCCTGGAGAAGGCGTTTCAACTCTCGAAGATTGGCCCGCGGGCAGAAGAGATTGCCCGTGCCCAGGGTGCAGTCATGCAAGCACAGGGGCAGCTTGATTATGCCAAGTCGCAACTGGATGCCACGGTAATCCGCGCGCCGGTGACGGGCACGATTCTCGACCGCACGGCAGAAAAAGGCGAGCTTATTACAGCGCAGTTCGCCAGCGCAGCTGCGGGCGGGCCGCAAGGTTCGGTGGTTTCCCTGGCGGATTTGAATGATTTGCAGGTTGAGCTCGATATCGCGCAGGCGGACTTCGCCCGTCTTGGTCCTACACAGAGGGCGAAGGTCACGACCGATGCATATCCCGACAAGGAATATGACGGCGTCATCGCACAGATTTCGCCGGAAGCGAACCGGCAGAAGGCCACGGTGCAGGTAAAGGTACAGGTTTTGAATCCGAGCAAGTATCCCGAGGTGCAACTGCGTCCGGAGATGAACGCCACCGTGAAATTTCTGGCCAACGATGCAGCGAAAAATGCGAAGGAACCCTCGGGCGTGTACGTGCCCTCGACCGCAATCCACGATCGCGACGGCAAGAAGATTGTTCTGATCGCCTATAACTCAAAGGCAGTGGCACGCGAAATCCATGTTGTGGGGCAGCGCAGCGACGGCGCGTTGGTTGACGGTCTGGTTGGAGGCGAAAGCGTGATCACCACAGCGCCAGCCACGTTGAAAGATGGAGACAAAATCAAAATTAAGGGGCAATCATGAGTACAGTCGCACCACCGAACGTTGCCACGGGCACTAAAGTTGTACAGGTTCGCAGCGTCAGCAAGATTTTCAAGCGCGACGCCTTTCAGGTAACGGCGCTCGATGACGTATCGATCGACATTGCCAAAGGCGAATTCCTCGCTCTGATGGGCCCGTCCGGGTCGGGCAAGACGACGCTGTTGAATATGATTGCAGCGATCGACCGGCCCAGCAGCGGCGAACTGCTGGTGCAAGGGCAGGATATTTTTCGCTTCAACGACTCCCAAATCGCCCGCTGGCGCAATGAGCACATCGGCTACGTCTTTCAAACGTTCAACCTGATACCGGTGCTCACTGCGTTTGAGAACGTGGAGCTGCCGCTGCTGCTTACCAAGCTAACTTCGCAGCAACGCCGCGACCACGTTATGACCGCGCTCAAGCTGGTCGGACTGGAGGATCGGGTTGGCCACCTGCCCAAGCAGCTTTCCGGTGGACAGGAACAGAGGGTGGCGATTGCGCGGGCGATCGTGAGCGATCCAACCTTACTGCTGGCAGACGAGCCAACAGGCGATCTGGACAGTCACTCGGCGACGGAAGTGTTAGAGATTCTGAAAAGGCTGAATGAGGATTTTCAGAAGACGATCGTTATGGTAACCCACGATCCGCACGCGGCATCCTACGCACACGTGACGCGGCATCTGGAAAAAGGAATGCTCCTGCCTCCTGGGTAGAGCGGCTCTGGCTAGAAAAGAACGTGGCAGTCCTCGAAACGCTTCTCGTTTGAAATGTTTGAACTGTTGAAACGAAAGTTTTGCGGATTAACCCACGTTTGCGACCAGACGTGTTTCCTCGTGGTTCCGCGGAATCTCAGCGGGCTCTTCTGCAATCCAGAGCCAGGCCCGCCGGCCATTCGAAACGACAGCCTGGGCCTCTCCGTACTCCACCAAACGATTGAGGACGGTCGTGACGGACGCCGTTGGATCCTTGTGGCGTGCCAGCAACGCAGGCATTTTCTGCTGGAAATGATCGCAAATGTCGTGCGCATTCATGGCGCGCCCGCCCTCCATGAGGATCATTCGGCAAGCTTTGGTGAAACCCGGCTGGCGGCCACTATTTTTGCGGTCGACCAGTTCCATCAGTTCTTCACTCAAAAGCTCGTCGCCAAAAAGGTTCGCCAGCCCGGAGATTGTCTGCTTGACGGTCCCAATGCGTTTCATGATTTCGGCGCGCTGTTGCAACAGCTGACGCAGTTCCCCATGCGCCTGTCGAATCACTTCCTGCACGTGGCCAATGTCATACCTTTCTACTGGCCGCATCGTGCCGTTTGCCTTCTGCCCGTTTTCCATACATCCCCCAAATGTTAGACATGCGTTGCTGACAGCACCATCCGGTTCCGCACCCCCAGAGCCGGTTTGTTCGCACCGTTGGTTAGAAGAACCGCATCTCTGGACGAGCGCGATGCCTCCGCCGACCACACTCCCATGCATTCTCTATACGCAAGAGGCTGCCCCGGCGTTCCTCGATCTTTCTTCCGTCGATCTTTCTTCCCGCGGTCGTTCTTCCCGCGGTCGTTCAAAACGGACCGAGGCTCAGCGGAGCTCGAAGAGTTAGACGAAGCAATTGTGGATTAGTTAACACGCAGGCCAGGTACTCCGAAAGACTGGGGAAAACGTCCAGACCAAACCTTGTTGCTGTTCCCCATGGAAACCTGTCCGTATTTGAACACCTCGCGGATTGGGGAACTCCTGCGCGCCGTATCCGTCAGAAAGATCAGCGAGGGAGGTACCTGGAATTGCGTGGCAAGATACGGAAATCCGGCATTCGAGGTACCGATCGGATACCACCGCGGCGAGGTGCGCGGGCAGAGCCCTTGAACTTTGAAATCGGGCGATCAGGGACTTGAAGTTTACCAGGGAATTTCGAAGACGATTCTCGCAGGCAATCCTTTTTCCCGGCATTCTCGTGAATCGAAAGAAGAACGGCGAGTTGTATTCGGTGGAGGAAAGCATCAGCCCGGTACGGGATTCGGATTACGCACTTCATCTCGAACGGAGGTGATCAGCCAGCGAATGCGGCCTGGCGCTGCTGCAGTCCCAAAAAATGAATGCAATCGAAGAACCTCGCCGGAGGCGTCGCCCACGATTTCAACAACCTCTTGACCATCATTACCAGCTACGCCGCACTGGCTTTGGAGACTCTGCCTAGCAGAGGGTTATTCTTTGAAACAACTTTCCCTCAAGATTCGTTTCGCTTTAAGCCCCAACCCCAATCCGGCAGAGCTGCAGTACAACCTCATAGGTATAATCAGTGCCTTGGTCTTGATTGCCCCTATGCTCCCAGGCGCAAGCCGTGCGCTGTCACTCCTTTTTTTCGAGGTGCGCTCAGGCAAGATTCTGGCGGACATTTTGCTCCTCACCCTTTGCGGAGCCATCGTTTATTCGCTGCTGCAGATCGTGGCAGCATTGCGCTACTTGGCGGTGCGGCCGGCTGTCCGGTTCGCCACCGCGCCGATCAGCATCCTGAAACCCCTTGCCGGCTTGGACCTGGACCTTGAATCAAATCTACGGACATTTTTTCAACAGGACTATCCGGTGTTTGAGATTCTGTTGGCGGTTCGAGGGGAAGATGATCCCGCTGCCGAGGTCGTGGCTCGCCTGCAGCAGGAGTATCCGAAAGTTCCGTCGCGATTGGTGATCACCGAAGAGCCTCCGTACCCCAACGCCAAGGTGTTCAGCCTTGAACGCATGCTGGCCGCTGCCAACAACGACTTGCTGGTGATGAGTGACAGCGACATTCGTGTGACTCCAGATCTTCTGCGCACCGTGGCGGCTGAATTTCAGGACGCTCACCTCGGAGTGGCGACCTGCCCGTACCGCGCCGTTCCCGGAGCAAGTTTCTGGTCTCGCCTGGAAGCCACCGGCATGAACACCGATTTTTGGGGAAGCGCTTTGGTCGCGAGGATGCTTGAGGGCATGCGCTTCGCCGTAGGCCCGACGGTTGCCGCCCGGCGCACGGTGCTGCAATCGATCGGAGGCTTTGAACGGTTGAAGGATTATCTGGCGGAGGATTTCGTCCTCGGCAAGTTCGCGGCTGAGGCTGGACACGGCGTCATTCTCTCGTCGTATGTGGTCGAACACCATATCGGCAGCGCGACGTTGCGGCAGAATGTGGAGCATCGGTTGCGCTGGGCTCGCAGTACGCGGCGCTCGCGCCCTGCCGGATACGTGGGACAGTTGTTTACCATGCCCCTGCCGCTGGCGCTGCTGGTGTGGGCTGCATTGCCCGCATGGTGGCCAGTTTTGCCGCTTACAATCATCGTGCGCGCTGTGGCGGCTTACACGGTTTCCGCGCGCGTCTTGCGGGCAAAAATTAACTGGCCGCTGTTGCCTATCGAAGACTTGTTGGGCTTTTGCTTCTGGGTCGCTGGATTCTTTGGCAACACGATTTTCTGGCGAGGGCGGCGCTACCGGCTTTTTTCCGATGGACGCTTCGAACTGACTCCTCAACCAGACAAGTAGCGAAGTCCGGAGAAACAACTAACGTGGAGCAATGCGGATCAGCCGGCCATTCTTCAGTTCGAATCGATCGCCACGCCAGGTCACCGTGTGCCCCGCGAAACTCGCAATCCAGATTGCGACTGCGACTAGATCCCGAATGGGTAAGAGCCACAGGTGTCGCAGCAGGCGCCGGTCTTGAAGCACGGATTTGCCCACGACCAGCGCCACCGCGAATCGCAATAGCGCTGTCGAGGCGACGAGCGCCACCGCCCACGGCGCGGCTCGACCAGCGATCAGGACGACTGGCGCCCACATCAGGCCGTACGTGGAAACCAGTCCAATGTAGCCGCCGGTTCGCGAGTCTCGTACGCCCCGGGCCCAACGTAATTGGTGAGCCAGGAATCCACGAACATCATAAGCCGGAAGATGGGTTTCGACGACAACGTCGGAAAGCACAACCCGCAAACCCAGGTTGGCGATCCGTCGGCCGAGTTCGTAGTCGTCTGCGAGAAAGTCGACAATGGATCGGAATCCCCCAATTTTTTCCAGGTCAGTTCGCCGGAATGCGAGTGTCGAGCCGAGTCCGAACCGAAGTCCGCGCTCCAGTTGACACGCCGCCAATACGCTGGCGCAGAAATCCGTGCTGATGCCGAGGGATTCCAATTGCGAGCCGAAGCTAGCAGCCGCGATCCCGCGGTAGAGGCACGTCACCATTCCCACGCGCTGATCTTCATTTAGCAGCGGCGCGATGACGCGACGAAGATAGTCGCGCTCGACGTGAATGTCGCTGTCGTTGACCAGCAAATACTGATAACGGGTGGCGGGCAGCATCTGCGCCAGATTACTGACCTTCACATTGGTGCCGAGTTTGTCCGGGGCGACAACCAGCTGAATCGCACGCTCGGGAAATTCCCCTTGCAAGCGCTGTACGCTGGCTACCGCTGGATCCTGCGGATCGTTCACGCCAAAAACAATTTCATACTCGGCATAATCCTGCAGACAATGGCTGCGAAGGCTTTCATAGATCTCGGGGTCGGTTCCCTTCAGCGGTTTGAGGATGGAGACCGGCGGCAGAGGTTGGGTGGGGCGGACGCTCCTGTCCGCCTGCCGCCCGCGTAAGAAAGCCGCCGCGCTCCCCAGACAGAGCAAATAGTAGATCGAACTGGAAAGGCAACCGAGAATCCCCAGCAGCTGAAAGATTCTGACGGTGTAGTGAATCATGCCCAGCGCACGCCAGTCTATTCGTAGCGTAATGACTCGATCGGATCCAGGTTCGCCGCTTTCCAGGCCGGATATATCCCGAAGATCAGTCCCACTCCGGCGGCGGCGCTGAAGCCGAATGTGGTCCAGAACACCGACATGCGAGCGGGCAACGAAGGCCACAACACTGGAATCACCCAGACCACCAGCGCGCCCGTGGTCACGCCAATCGCACCGCCGACCGCGGTTAACATGATGGCCTCCAGCGTGAACTGCAAAAGAATATCGCGCTTGCGCGCCCCAATCGCTTTACGCACGCCGATCTCTCGCGTGCGCTCGGTCACGCTTACCAGCATGACGTTCATGACTCCTACGCCACCCACGATGAGCGCGACGCTGGAAATGGCGAACATGCCGACAAACAGCGCGCCGGTAATCTGGTTCCACGCGTCCGAGATCGAATCGGAAGTGAAAACCGCAAAGTTGTCGGGCTTGTCGACCGGAACCTTGCGGCGTCGCCGCAGCAACTCGCGAATCTCGTCGATGGCCTTCGGAACATCGTCGTGAGATGTGGCCTTGACGCTGATCCAGTGCTGCTTGAGTTCGGGGTGAAGCTTGCGGAGTGTGCTCAGCGGAAAGACAACTTTATTATCGTCCGGATTCTTGCCTCCGCCGAAAACCGACTTCACCCGTTGCACCGTCCCAATCACCGTAAACAGCTGCCCTTCAATGTTGACTTCCTTGCCCAGAGGGCTTTGGCTGCCGAATAATTCCTCGGTGGTATCCGCGCACAGCAAGACCACGTTCGATCGGTGCTCCTCGTCCACTTCACTGAACCACCGTCCCGACGCGATCAGCAAGTCGAACACTTCCTTGGCGGCGGCCTGATCGCCTTCGAGAATCGTGTTCTTCGACTTCCGGTCGCCGTACTTCACCGCGAACGTTCCGATGCCCAACTCCGGCCGGACATAGCGAATGCCGGCAGTTACGGCCTTCACGTGGGCCAGGTCGCGCATGGCCACGGCGTCATCGTAGGTAAGTTCCTTGCGGGTCCGCATTTCCTCCGTGGGCCGGCCAAACGTGAAGGGCTCCAGGTGGAAGGCAAAGATCACGTCGGAGCCGATGCTGCTGACGATGTCGCGGACATTTTCATCCAGGCCGCGCCCGATCGAGGAGACGCCAATGACCACAGCAACTCCAATCACGATGCCTAACACCGTGAGCGCCGAACGCAGCTTGTTGCTGCGGATCGTGTCCGCTGCCATCCGAAAGATTTCGCCGAATTCGTCTTTACGAATCATAAAGTTCTGGCTGCACGCCTCCAGTTCTCGCCTATCGGCTTCGGGGAAGCCGGACGCCGAGATCCGGAAGCGCTCTACATTTCAAAGCGCAACGCCACAATCGGATCCAGCCGCGCGGCTTTGCGCGCGGGATAAACTCCAAAAAACACTCCTACACTGGCCGCCACCAACAATCCCGCCGCCACAGCCCACAACTTGATGGAGGAAGGCATGCCGATAATGAGGGTCACGATTTCAGCGACCGTCACACCAGACAACACTCCCAGCACGCCGCCGATCAACGCCAGTATTACTGCCTCGATCAGGAACTGGAGCAGCACGTCGTCCCGCCGGGCCCCCAGCGCCTTGCGGATACCGATTTCGCGGGTGCGCTCCGTCACCGAGACCAACATAATGTTCATGATCACGATGCCGCCCACCACCAGGGACACCGCCGCAATCCCAATCGTCGCCATAAAAAACGTGCTGCTCAGTCCAGACCAGATGGAGAGCAAGCTGGCATTCGTCTCAATTTCGAAACTGTCCTCTTCGCCGGGGCGGTCGTGCCGGTGAGCCCGCAGCGCCACGCGCGCTTCGTCGATCGCTTGATTCAGTGGAGCGCCAGTTGCCGTGGCCTTGCCCCAGATCCCAATACTGCTTTTGTGCGATCCGTATTGTTTCAGATAAACAGTGACGGGGATCAGCACATAGTTGTCCGCGCTTTGGCCCAGAGTCTTACCCTTTTTTTTGCCGACGCCAATTACCTGGTAGGTCCACCCATCCACGCGAATTTCCTGTCCCAGCGGGTCGGCGCCGCCGAGCAGATGTTCCACAATGTCGGTGCCCACGACGGCCACCTGCGAATGGTTGTTCAGATCGGTATCGTTCAGCATGCGCCCGTAGGTCAAATCGGTGTCGAGAATCGACGCCACCGACGGCGTGATGCCCTGAATGGTCGTGTCGCTGATGGACTGCTCGTTGTGCTTCACCTTGCCGCTGCCGCGCATCAGCGCACCCACATATTCGCAGTGCCGGCAGGCTTCGAGCACGGCTTGGTAGTCTTCAAGCACCAGATTCTTGCGTTTCTCGGCCGCCAGGAAATGCTCAACATTGGTCTCGACCGGCGACGTCTTGCCGATGATGAAGACGTCCGCGCCAAGGTTGAAAATCTTCTTCGCCACGTAATCCTGAATCCCGGAAACGAATGTCACCACAGCGATCACCGCAGCGATTCCAATGACTACGCCCAACAGCGTCAGCACCGAGCGCAGCTTGTTGGCCCAGAGCGACCGCAGTGCGATTCGAATGGCTTCTGCAATATTCATGGATCAGGTCTTGGATTTTGGGTATTGCGTTTGGATTTAGTAACTTGGCATTGGACTCGTCCCGAGACAAGTCTAACAGGCCCCCATTCTCAGGGAATACCCAAAGTCCGCTCGGGCTCTAAGGAAGCCACGCGGTCGCATCGATTCTAATCTGCCGAATCGTGCTTAAAATCGCTTCCCATTGGATGTTCGGGAATTGAAAACCGCAAAACTTCATCCGGTCAAGCCGTCGATTCCAAATACTTGGCCGCGTCGGGAGCCCTCTGGATTGGACCCCCCTGACCGGAGACAAATCGGTTTTTCTGGCGACAATGCCAGGCTCGGAAGGCAGCGGCGCGAGTCAACAGTACTCGCGAACGTCAGGCGGCGGCGGTGCGGTCAGGGGACTTGTGCCGCCATCCGGAGACGGCGCGCAATAGGGCCGGAACGGCAAACATGGCTGCGGTGAAGAGCAGGTCTCCGGCAACGGCGTGGCGGAAAAATGGAATGCCCGCACCGTAGCAGGTCAGCAAGCCGGCAGCGGTCCTTGGGTACATGTCCCAGGCAGCCCAGACCGCGAAGTTACTCAGCAGAAAAAATGACACTGAACCGGCCAGCGCGGAGCCGAGAATCCGGATTGCTCCCGCGTTTTGCTTAAGGCTGGTGCCCAGCCACAGCATCCCGGCATACCACGCCCAGGTGACGAGGTGATCCCAGCTGAAGGGATAGCGATAGATCATGGTCGTAAGGATTACATCGGACGCGGCGAGCAACCCCAGCGGGATCCAAAGCTGGCGGCGAGGTCCGCGCGCGCCGAAGAAGAGAAGAGCCGCGCCCACCGGAGTAAAGGCCATGGGATGGGGCAGGAAACGGAACGCTACAGCGAAGAGAATGAATACGTATGCCAGCATGGATCACCTCAAACGACATTCTATTCTGGGCGCTGTCGAGGCTGGCGTCAAGAGAGGATGCGGCAAGGCGGCAAGGTGTCAACCGACATTAGCACCGGCCACCCCTTTGGGGTGGTTGTGAGGGCCACAAACTCCCATCGGATACCCGGTCCGTGTTTTCAATAGGTTGCGTGGGAGTTAGTGGAGAGAAATGTCCCCATGCTTACGACATTAGAAGTGTCCCCTTTTCGTAGAAAAGGGGGAATGATCGATGCTACGGCCGATCACCGGGGTTGGCCACGCTGTCCGGGTTCCGAGACGACGACCTGACCTTTTTTGGTTTCGTAGACATCTCCGACGACATTCAGGTCCTTGTCAATCTTCACGGCTTTGCTCAACGCGCGGCTGCTCGGGCGTCCGGCAATCGTAATCCCAGCAAAACGCAGATCCTCGAAAACGACGATGAAACCTCGCTGCGGAGGTTCGAGGGACTCAGTTTCTGTGACAGGATATTGCGCCCAGTCCAGAAAGACGCCTCCGATGTAGGAATTCTTGGCAGCAAGGGTAGCGGGGGTCTCCTCCGGTTTGTAGCGGATTTCGAGGCGACCTTCGGGATCGACTTCGGGGGTAAGAGAATCGACCGAGGCAAGGGCAAAGAATGCGGGCGTCTCCACAACGCCGTACCAGTGGAATGGATCGATCCACTTGGGATAGGCGGAGGTTCGCAGGGGGTCGACTCCGTTGTAGGTGCGGGCTTCGAGGGCGTTGACGGCGCGGCGGTGTTCATAGTCGCGCAGGCCCCAGAGCAGAACGACTCCGGAGAGCGCGAGCGTAGCCGCGACTCGTCCCTGAGGACTGCGGCGGCGGGCGCCGATTTCCTTGTCAACGAGACTGAAAATCGATGGGACCGTCAATCCTAGAAACAGGAACGCGAACATAACCGGTTCGAAAATGAAAACGATGTCCCAGGAATACCATTTCTCGGAAAACGGCCAGAAAGGACGCACGCCGTAGTTGTTGGTGAAGTCGAGCAGGATGTGACTGAGTCCGGCGAGGCAGGCGTAGAGGTAGAGCAGGCCCCAACGCGGAGGCAAGTTCGGATCGCTGAGCTTTCGTCGGCGAAGGCGCCAGACCAGATACACGAATCCGAGTACGACCAGGGCGTCGAGCAGAACGCCGAGGAACGAGTGCGTGAACCCGCGATGGTGGGCGAAGCCGAACGCTGGGCCGCGAACGATGCCAGCGATCACGTCCAGGTCGGGAGCTTCGGCGGCGAGCGTGAGCGTGAGTGTGGCCAGCGCAGTCTTGCGGTTGAGTCCGGAGCGTCCCATGCAGGCGCCGGTCAGGAAGTGAGTGATAGGTTCCAAGTGATTTGCAGGATTCTATTCTGACGCGCAGAAATGCGCTACTTGAGAAGGCTCAGTGGAGAAGGATCAGCGCGGCGGCGCTAGCAGGGTTAGAGCGTCTGGCACAACCGTGATTTCAGCGGGGAGCGTGCCCAGCAGTTCGCCGTCGGCTTCAACGTAGACCTTACGCTGCGGTTCGGAAGCGCTGGACGGCGATTGGTACCGGCAAGACACTCTGGTGCTGTGGCAGAGGTCAATACCGGGTATGGTCAACGGAAGGCGCAGCACCCGGCAAGTCACGTAGGCGAGATAGGCCGCGCGGCTGGCGGTGCGGCAGAACACCAGGCGCATGTCATCGCGGTCGAGACTGGCTCCTGGGACAAGTTCCTGCAGGACTCCTCCGAAGTTGCGAATGCGGACAGCCATCAGTTCAGTGACGTCGGCAGAATGGGGAGCGTCGGAACCGGCCTGCAAGTATTCAGCCGCGAAGCGCGTCATGGGATAGCTCAACCATAAATGCCAGGCTTTGGCGTAGTAGGCGGCCATGCCCATGCGCTGCTTGGTCCCGGTCTGGAGCTTGTAGAACAGGTGCGCATCGACTCCCACGCCGGCCGCGATTACAAAATAACGAGTGACGGGATTGCCATCGAGATCGGCACAGGTGAGCCGACCGAGAGCAATGCGACGGGGCGTGGAGTGCAAGCTGGCCTCGGCCGCTGCCACTACTTTGAGCGGAAGGCGAATGTCATGCGCGAGAGCATTGGCCGTGCCCATGGGCAGAATTGCCAGCGCGGTGGAAGAATTAGCCAGGACTTGAACAATGTTATGGATAGTGCCGTCGCCACCGCCGGCAAAGATGGTATCGCAACCAGCGTCGACGGCGCGGCGGGTTTCTTCGACAGCGTGGTGGGGTGACTGGGTGGGAATCAGATCCGCTTCGATCCCTCCACGTCGGAGCAGAGTAAGCGCGGATTCCAATTCCCGCTGGCGTTGCTGGCTGCCACCGGATTCCGGATTGTAAAGCAACGCGGCCTTGCGCATGGCGTGGTCGAAGCTGGATTGTACCTGAGACGTTCGGCACAGTTCGTTCACCAATATCACTTGGCAAGGCGTTCCGTTTGGCATAACCTGGCTGCATTTATTTGGGGCGTCTTTTCTGACTGTTTCTCTGACTTTGGGCCTCGACTTCCAAAACTGAATTCAGGAGGGTTGAGCAGATGAAAATTCTGGCGCAAGTGCTATGTGCTGCCGTAATGTGCTGGGGCGTGACTGCGCAAGATCATGCCCACAATGCGCAGCCCCACCCGGTCAGGCTGGTTACCGGTCTGGGCGATCTCCATCACCCTGTTTCCACGGACAATGCTGAGGCGCAGCAGTTTTTTGATCAGGGGCTGCGTTTTATTTACGCCTTCAACCATGCCGAGGCGGCACGATCATTTCAGCAAGCCGCGGAACTCGATTCCAAACTGGCGATGGCCTACTGGGGCGTCGCCGAGGCCGTGGGACCGAATTATAACGATCCGGCGGACCCAGAACGTTACCAGCGCGCCCATGATGCGGTGCAGAAGGCAGTGGATTTGTCGGCCGGGTCCTCGCAAAGTGAGCGGGCCTATATCCAAGCGATGGCGAAGCGGTTCCCGTCCGATCCGAATTCAGATCTGAAAAAAGCCGCTGCGGATTATCACGACGCCATGCGGCAGGTTTCTGCCGAATTTCCCGATGATCTGGACGCGGCCACGCTGTTTGCCGAGTCGGGGATGAATCTTCATCCCTGGGGATTGTGGCATCGGGATGGCACGCCCGAGGCCGGCACCGAGGAAATCGTAGCCACGCTGGAATCGGTCATGAAGCGCGACCCCAACCATCTGGGCGCGGTCCACTATTACATCCATGCGGTCGAGGCCTCGAACAATCCTGAGCGAGCTCTGGCGGGAGCCAACAAACTGGCCGCGCTTGCACCCGGCGCGGGACACATCGTGCACATGCCGGCGCACATCTACATTCGCACTGGCGACTACGAGGCCGCGGTCAAGACAAACCAGCAGGCGGCAGAAGTAGACCGCGCCTACCTCAAAACGACAGGCGAGCAGGGTATCTACCCGATGATGTATTACAGCCACAATCTGCACTTCGTGGCAATGTGCGGTGCCATGATCGGACGTTACGCGGAGGCGCGGAAGAATGCGGACCTGCTGGCCGCGAACGTGGCGCCGCACCTAAAGGAAATGCCGCCACTGGAGGGTTTCATGACCATTCCCATGGCGGTGGAGGTTCGCTTTCATCATTGGAACGAGATTCTGAAGATGCCGGTACCGGATCCGGCGATGAAGGTTACGACTGGCTTCTGGCATTTCTCGCGCGGGCTGGCGCTGGCTGGCACGGGCAAAGTGAGCGACGCTGAGGCGGAGTACAAGATTGTTTCCGACGCCCAGGCGGCGACTCCCGCTGACGAAATCTTCAATGCGCCCATAAACAATAAGACGAAAGACATTCTGGAAATCGCGAAGGACGTCCTGGGCGCGAAGATTGCCATGGCGAAGAAGGACACCAATGGAGCGATCGCCCAACTCCGGGAAGCTGTCGCCATCCAGGACACGCTCAAATACGGCGAACCCCCTGACTGGTTCTTCCCCGTGCGGGAGTCTTTGGGCGGAGCGCTGCTGGTGACTGGGAATGCGACAGGCGCGGAGAAAATATTCCGCGAAGACCTCGACCGCAATCCGCGGAATCCGCGTTCGCTGTGGGGACTGCGCCAGGCTCTGCTGCTCGAGAAACGCGACTACGATGCGGGATTCGTGCAGAAACAGTTTGAAGCGTCGTGGAAGGGTGGCGCGGCGGCACTTAAGCTGGATGATCTGGTATAAAACACTCACCTCTACGCAGGTAGGGGCAGCCGAGCTGTCCCTACGTGATTTGTTTTGCCTATAATCTTTTCCGATGGCTGCCGCGATAGACTTCGAAAAAAAAATTGAGGCGCTCCGCGAGAAGATTCGGCGGCACGAATATCTCTATTACGTTCTCGACAATCCCGAGATCAGCGACGCGGAATTCGACACGCTGATGCAGCAGTTGAAGGATCTGGAGAGCCAGCATCCCGCACTAGTGACGCCCGATTCGCCTACGCAGCGCGTGGGCGGGAAGCCGCGCGAGGGATTCGTCAAGGTGCGCCACTCCACGCCGATGTTGTCGCTCGACAACACTTACAACGAAGAAGAACTGCGTGATTGGGAACGCCGGGTGCATGAACTCACCGGGCGCAGTCAAGTGGATTATGTCTGCGAACTGAAGCTCGACGGCATGTCGCTGGCCCTGGTGTATCAAGACGGGCGCCTGGCGCGGGGGGTGACGCGCGGCGATGGATCGATCGGGGAAGACGTCACGCTCAACATACGCACTGTGCGCTCGGTGCCATTGTCGATCCCCAAGGATACGTTGAAGAAGGCCGGGATTCCCGCGGATTTCGAAGTTCGCGGAGAGTTGCTGATGCCGCTTTCGTCGTTCAAAAAAATGAATGAAGAGCGCCAGGCCAAAGGGCTGTCTCTGTTTGCCAATCCGCGCAATGCGACTGCAGGCACGGTGCGGCAACTGGAATCGAGAGTGACGGCGGAGCGGCGGCTCGACTATTTTTCGTACATGCTGCTGGTCGATGGTCGAACTTATTTCGATCGACATTCGAAGACGCTGGACGCGCTCGAGGCGGCGAAGTTCAAAGTCAACCAGGCTCGCAAGCTGGTGCACTCGATGGATGAGGTCTGGGCGTTTATCCAGGAATGGGAGGGAAAACGAGAATCGCTGCCTTACGAAATCGATGGCATCGTGGTAAAGGTCGACCGCCTGGCCTTGCAGGACGAACTCGGTTTCACCGGAAAGGCTCCACGGTGGGCAATTGCTTATAAGTACGCTGCGCGGGTTGGAATTACGAAGCTGGAAGATATTCGCGTGCAGGTCGGGCGTACGGGAAAACTTACACCGGTGGCGATGCTGGCGCCGGTCTTGATTGGGGGAACGACCGTTCGTAATGCTACGCTGCACAACCTGGATGAGATCGAGCGCCTGGGCGTGAAGATCGGCGACTGGGTGCAGGTCGAGCGCGGCGGCGATGTGATCCCCAAGATTGCGAAGGTGGTGGAGGATGACGATAAGGGTCATCCGCGCGGGACGCGAGAGTTTGTGATGCCGGAAAACTGCCCGGTGTGCGGCACGAAGGTGGTTCGTACCCAAGGCGAGGTCGATTATCGCTGCGTCAATGCCAACTGTCCGGCCAAGCTGCGGGAGACGATTTTGCACTTTGCATCGCGAGGGGTGATGAATATCGACGGCATGGGCGACGCGCTGGTCACGCAGCTGACCGAGCGCGGGCTGGTGAAGAATGTTGCTGATATTTATAAGCTGACGAAAGACGACCTGCTGAGCCTGGAACGAATGGGCGACAAGTCGGCGCAGAACATTCTCGATGAGATAAAGGAATCGAAAGAGTTGCCGCTGGAGCGCGTGATCTACGGACTCGGCATCCGCTTTGTCGGGGCGCGCACCGCGCAGTTTCTTGCGGAGCATTTTGGATCGATGGAGGCGCTCGCAAGCGCGGGGATCGAAGAGTTGCAGAATGTGAATGAAGTCGGGCCACGCATCGCCGAGAGCATCGCGGAGTTCTTCAGCATCGCGGCTAACCGCAAACTGGTCGAGCGGTTGGGCGAAGCCGGCCTGGTGTTCAAGGGCGCGAAGAAGGAGCGCGGCACCAAACTTGCCGGGAAGACCTTCGTTCTAACCGGCACCTTAGCGAAATATACGCGGGATGAGGCGAAGAAAATGATTGAGGACGCGGGCGGGCGCGTCTCCGGCTCGGTCAGCAAGAAGACGGACTACGTGGTGGCCGGCGCGGACGCGGGGTCGAAGCTGGATAAGGCGAAGGAACTGGGAGTTGCGGTGATCGACGAGAAAGGGATGAAGGAGCTAGCGGGTTGAGAGATACATCCCCTGGGAACGGCCGCCTCGGCTGCCCGGTCGAGCGCAGCGAGGCGCCGAAAACGCGGACTCATGCGGCTTCATTAAAGATGGCTCTTTGGCCGCGTCCCACATGATCCCTTCGCCTCACACCGTCGTGGTGACGCTTCCTGGCGCTGCTTCAATACGCTGGAGTTTAGCTACGGTGCGGCTGAGCTTAGGGCTTGCCGGACAGCCGAGGCGGCGGTCGCTACGGGGTGCGAGGAGGATTACTTTTCCAGCGCCGCCTTCATCCTTTTCCACGTCACGTCCAGCGTCTCCGGCAGAATCCGGGTCTCGCCGATGACGGACAGGAAGTTCGCGTCTGCCACCCAGCGCGGTAGGACGTGCATGTGAATGTGTCCTGCGATACCTGCGCCGGCCGCCTTGCCGATGTTCATGCCCAGATTGATACCGTCCGGGTGGTAAAGCTCGCGAAGCAGGGACTCCATTTGCTGGGAGAGTGCCATCATCTCGTTGGCCCCTTCGGCCGGTAGTTTGTGCAATTCGTCGAGATGCGCGTAGGGGACGATCATCACATGCCCGGGCGTGTAGGGGTAGGCGTTCAGGATGACGTAACAGTGCCGGCCGCGATGCACGATGAACATCTTGGCATCGTCCTGCCCCTTAGGCGCATCGCAGAAGACACAGCCGGCGGTCTTTTCGGTGCCGGATACGTAGGCATAGCGCCACGGGGTCCAGAGATAATCCATACGAGGGCAGAGTAGCAGATGGCAGCGGAGGAAGAAACTTCGACCGAAGCCTCATTCATTCCTCGGCCAAACTCTCCTGCGCCCGTCCGGCTGCATGCTGAGTGCGAATGGCTGGGTGCCCGCCCCGGCTCAACCCCGCGCGTTCGTAGCACTGCTGGGCGATTGAAATCTGGCTGTAACATTAACGAATTGCGTTTGACACTGTTCGCGGGCCATTGCTATAGTCGAAGAGTTCCCATTGGACGCGGGTTCTCTGTTTAAAACGTCCGACAGCTGGGATTGTCCAAGCTCACTCGCCAGGGTGGGCCCACCACAACCAAACGACTCGTCCAGCAGTCCGCAGAGCAGGCCCCGCATCCCAGCATCAGAGAGGCTTAACCTTGTTCGACGAGACCACCGCCCACAACTCCGAATCCAACTCCACTGTCGCAACTGAAGCCGAACCGACGACAGAACAGCAGCACCAGCCCGAGCAGAATCAGGCTGCCGCCTCCACCGACGATTCCTCCGAGATGCATGCGGCCGCCGCCGCGAACGACAAGGCGGCAGCGAGCGAAGACTTCGCCTCCGTGCTGGAGAGCTTCACGAGCGAAGCTGAAGAGGCGGTGAGTGAAGATCGCGTCATCAAGGGCACGGTGCTGAAGCTGACCAGTACGCACGTGGTCGTGGATATCGGCGCAAAGTCGGAAGGGATGCTCCCGTTGGCAGAAGTGCTCGATCACGAGGGCAAGCCCAAGTTTAAGCCCGGCGACGAGATTGACGTGATGCGCGACAAGGGCCCGGCCGAGGAGGGCTACATCAACCTCTCGCACCAGAAGGCGCAGCGCATTCACGCGTGGGAGCAAATTGAAAAGGCTTATAACGAAAAGAAGTCAATCACCGCGGTGGTGGTGGACCGCATTAAAGGCGGACTCACTGTCGACATTCTTGGGGCGCACGCGTTTCTGCCGGGCTCGCAAGTCGACCTACGGCCCATCCGCAATCTGGATGGCATGAAGGGCCAGACGCTTGAAGTTGCCGTCATCAAACTGAATAAGAAACGCGGCAACATCGTGGTCTCGCGCAAAGATCTGCTCGAGGGCGAGCAGAACGAAAAACGCTCGAAGACTCTGGAGCATCTGGAAGAAGGATCGGTGCTCACGGGCGTGGTTAAGAATCTGACCGAGTACGGCGCGTTTGTGGATCTCGGCGGGCTCGACGGCTTGCTGCACATCACCGACATGTCATGGGGTCGCCTGACTCACCCGAAAGATTTGGTGAATGTTGGTGACCAGATCCAGGTGAAAGTGCTGAAATACGACAAAGAGAAGCAGCGCGTTTCGCTGGGATTCAAGCAACTCACCCCTGATCCCTGGCTCGACGCCGAGCATCGCTATCCGGAGGGCGCGCATGTCGCTGGCCGCGTAATCAGTGTGACCGACTACGGCGCGTTCGTGGAGCTGGAGCAAGGCATCGAAGGGCTGGTTCACGTCAGCGAAATGACCTGGTCGAAGCGCATGAAACATCCGTCGAAGCTGGTGAATGTCGGCGATCAGGTGGAATGCGTGGTTCTGAATGTGAATCCGACCGAGCGCCGCATTTCGCTGGGGATGAGGCAACTGGCGGCCAATCCGTGGGATTCGCTGCATGAGAAGTTTCCCGTCGGCATGACGGTCGAAGGACGAGTGCGCAACCTGACCGACTTCGGCGCCTTCATTGAAATTGAAGACGGCATCGATGGCTTAGTACACGTCAGCAACTTGAGTTGGACGAAGCGGGTGAAGCATCCTTCGGAAGTGTTGAAAAAGGGTGATCGCGTGAAGGCGGTTGTGCTGGCGATTGAACCGGACAAGCGGCGTTTGTCGCTGGGCGTGAAGCAGCTTCAGCCGGACGTCTGGGAGTCATTTTTTCAGGCGCATCACGTGGGCGACGTGGTTCACGGCAAGGTGCTGCGGGTGGCCGCGTTCGGCGCATTTGTCGAAATCGCCGAAGGCGTGGAGGGCTTGTGCCACAAGTCCGAAGCAACCGACGAAAACGGTCAGCCGCTTCATCTCGAGCCCGGCCTTGAGCATGACTTCAAGATCATCAAGATGAATCCGGAAGAGAAGAAAGTCGGTCTCAGCATCCGCGCCGTCGGCGAAGAAGCTTCGCGTTCGGAAGTGGAAGCCTATAAGCAGCCGGTTTCCAGCACCAGTTCGACGATCGGCGAGCTGATTTCGTGGAAGCGCGCCAGCAACGAAAACAACTGAATTGCAACTCCTCGCACTCTGTCATCTTGAGCGCCTGAGCGTCTGCGCGAAGGATCGCCTGAGCGAAGGAGCGAAGGATCCTACCCGCATTCGGTATTCATCGATCGCCCGGTCGCGCTTAGGAAACAGCCATCAGGCTGCAAGGATGGTCCGGAAGCCTGCGATCAGCGGGACGGCGCCAGGCCCCGAGTTCATCAAAGCCCGAAAAACAAAACAATCCGGTCCCCCATCGGCTCAAATACCGGTCTGATGATCTCGTGAATTCGGTCTGAGTCAACACCCAGCCCCAGGAAGCTCCGCGAAGCTCCCAGCACTTGGTGCTCTCCATAGGGCTATTCTAGAATCATTTGTTTGCCTTTCGTCATCTCTTTCAATCAGAGGATTACTCCATTGCCTGAAACTGTGTACGACGTAGCCATCATCGGCAGCGGACCTGCGGGATACACGGCCGCGATTCGCGCGGGCCAGTATGGCTTGAAGACCGCACTCATCGAGAAAGATGGATTCCTGGGCGGCACCTGCCTGCATGTCGGCTGCATCCCGACCAAAGCGCTGCTGTTCAACGCGGAACTTTGGGATCACCTGAAAGAGGCGAAGGAGTTTGGCATCGAGGGCGTGGACGAGCGCAAACTCAACTGGACCGCAATCCAGGAGCGCAAAGGAAAGATCGTAGCCAAACACGCCAAAGGCCTCGAGTTCCTGATGAAGAAAAACAAGGTTGAAACCGTGAAGGGCTACGGCAAGCTGACCGGCCCCGCGCAAAATGGCGTGCTCAGTGTTGAAGTCACAAATGGCGGGAAAGCAAGCCAGCTTAGAGCGAAAAACGTAATTCTGGCGACCGGCTCGGAAGCCCGAATGCTGCCTGGCCTCGAGGCCAACGATCGGGTGCTGACCAACATCGAGATTCTCAGCCTGAAGGAACTTCCGAAATCGATTGTGATTGTCGGCGCTGGCGCGGTGGGTGTGGAGTTCGCTTCCATCTACCGCTCGTTCGACTGCGAAGTTACGATCGTCGAAATGCTGCCGCGCTTGGTCCCCGTGGAAGACGAGGAAGTTTCGAAGGAACTCGCCCGCGTGTTTCGCAAGCGCGGAATTAACTTTCACACCGGCGCGAAGGTCGACCAGGTGGAAAAAACCAAGGCGGGATTAGCCGTTACCATTACGGTCGACGGCAAACAGCAGAAGATCGATGCCGAAAAAATTCTGATTGCCGTGGGCCGCAAGCCCCGCACTCAGAATATCGGTCTGGAGCGCACCAAGATCAAGCCTGATCGCGAATTTATCAAAACCGATTCCTGGATGCAGACCACCGAGCCCGGGGTCTACGCCGTCGGCGACATCGTCCTCGGCACGCCGCAACTGGCGCACGTGGGAGCTATGGAAGCGTTGGTGGCCGTTGCCAGAATCGCCGGCAAACCTGGCAAGCCGATCAATCCCGAACACATTCCCGGCGCCACCTATTGCCATCCCGAAATCGGCAGCGTCGGCCTTACCGAGACCAGAGCCCGCGAAGCCGGATACAACGTGAAAGTCGGCAAATTCCCCTTCACTGCGAATTCCCGGGCCTCGATCGTCGGCCAGCACGAAGGCTTCATCAAAATCGTCTCCGACGCCGACTACGGAGAAATTCTCGGCGTGCACATCATCGGCCCACAAGCCACCGAGTTGATTGCCGAAGCCGTCACCGCCATGGAACTCGAAGCCACCGTCGAAGATTTGATGTGGACCATCCACGCCCACCCGACCCTGGCCGAAGCCATGCTGGACGCCTCGAACAGCGTGTACGGGATGGCGATTAACGCCTAGGAGAATTGAGTAATTGGGAAATTGGGAAATTGGGAAAATTTTGTAATTTCATAGATTTACTGAATTACCCAATACTCGATCGTTGATGATTTCTGTCGTACAACTCGGTACGGTCGATTATGCAACTGGGCTCCGCCTCCAGCAGCAGCTCGCTGCCCTGCGCAAAGAAGAAAAAATTGGCGATGTCCTTCTCCTGCTCGAACACAAACCCGTCATCACGCTGGGCCGCAACGCCAAAGCTGTCAACCTGGTCGCCTCCCCCGAACTCCTCGTCCAGCGCGGCGTTGAGCTTTTCGAATGCGACCGCGGCGGCGACGTCACCTTCCACGGTCCCGGCCAGATCGTCGGCTACCCCATCTTCGATCTTCGCGGTTACGCTGCGCCCGACGGCAAACGCAAGACCCTAGGCGCGGTAGAATTTGTCCGCCGCCTGGAAGAGGTCCTGATTCGCACCTGTATCGATCTCGCCATTCCCGCCAAGCGGGTGCCGGGCCTAACCGGCGTGTGGACGAATCCCCAAACCACCACGAGCCCGGTGGGGACAGATATCTCGGCTGTCCAGCGAAGCGAAACCAGCAAGCCCGAAGGTGACCGGGAGGGACACGCCTTCGTTCGTGCCGAAAAAAGCCTCTATGAGGAATCGACTCTGGCCGCTGAGGTTCGCTCGGAAGCCAAACTCGCCGCCATCGGTGTCCACATCTCCCGCTTCGTCACCTCCCACGGCTTCGCCCTCAACGTGAACACCGATCTCGGCTTCTTCAACCTGATCATCCCCTGCGGCATCGCGGCAAAGCCGGTCACTTCGATGCAACAGCAACTCGGCAAGCCGCTCGACCTGAACGCAGTCGCCGAAGCCATCTCCCGCAACTTCGGCGTGGTGTTTTCCAGCCAAATGCTGTGGGTCGAAACTCTCGACGTCCTACTCGGCCGCACCGTCGGCGTGCCGATGAAGCCACCCGCCGAACTCCGCGGCCTGCACAAAGAAGACGACACTAGTTGGGCGTAGCGACGGTTTCCGCCGGCGTCGCCAAGGCATTCGTCCTCGCCGATCTGTGACGCCGGCGGCCATCGCTGGACTGGTCCGAAGTGTACGGTGAATCTTGATGAAGTTGTATGCGAAATAGTTTAAGGCCACAGCAGCCGCATGATTTTCCAGCTTGCGCAAGAATCCATTACTCAGGCGAGCGTAGCGCCTCAGAGTTGTACGAACCGTCCAATTCTGAACTAGCCCACTGCCGCTCCGCCAGTGATTCCGCAAGGTAGGGGTGAGATCCGAAGCTAGTCCGTTTATCCGCAAGGGTTTTCGTTCCGGCTGCAGTTTGCGTCATTCTTGCGAATCTTCGAAGGTACTTGATTTTACGTGTTTATGACACCATTATAGGTGTCATATGAAAACACCCCACGATCCCGACCTGGAACTGCGCGGCAAACTCGTTCGCAGCCTCGGTTTGTTCCGCGAAATGTTGCCCGGCTCTTTTGTCGAACGCCAACGGGCCTGTGGCCAGCCCACCTGTCATTGCGCCGACGGCAAACGCCTGCACCGGCAATATCAGATCTCCCTACTGGTGGACGGTACGTCGAAGACCCTCAACATTCCGACGCGGTGGGTGGAGACGGTGCGCGAAAAGATCGAGATGCGCCGACGCTTTGAAGCTGCCGCCGCCACCATCTGCAGCGTCAACCTGAAACGGTTTCTTAAGGAAAAGCTCAGGGACAAGCAAGATCGGCAAATTTGAGCCGGCACCGGTTCGAGGCTTATCTCGACAAGGTGTTTGGCTTCTCGGACTTGGTGAGCGCTCTGCCCGAGGGACGACAGTTTCCCCAGCACTCTTGGAAAAAGGTGTTTGACGCGGTCTTTTTGGGTGCGGCGATGCAGATTCCCAGCCTGCTGCAGATTGAGGCCGAGTGTCACCATGGGGCGCTGGCCCAGCGCATCGGACCGATCAGCGATGACACCCTCGGCTATTCGCTGGAAAGACAATCTCCCGAAGCGGTGTTCGCGCTCAGCTGTGAAATCGCCCGCCGCCTGAAACGCAACGGCGTTCTACGCTCCGATTGGTCCCGCGGGTTGGTGGTGGGGGCCGTCGATGGCATTGAAATCTGCAGTTCGTTTGCCCGCTGTTGCGAGGCTTGTATGGAGCGAGAGGTGCAACACAAGGTGAACGGCGAGATGCAAACCGATATTCAGTACTATCACCGCATCGTCGTCGTAGTCTTGGTGAGCACAGAGTTCCCCATTCCCTTGGGTGTCCGCTTTCAAAAGAACGGCGAAGGCGAGGTCGCCTGTGCCCTGGCTTTGCTGCAAGATCTGGTTCGGCAGTTGGGCCGCCGCTTCCTGGATGTGTTGGTGGGGGACGCTCTGTATCTGCAAGCCCCCTTCGTCAAAGAAGTGGAACGTCTGGGGCTGGTTTGGGCCTTCACCTTGAAAGAGAACCAGCCCGAGTTATTGCGCGAGGCGGAGCGTCTCACCCAGGAATCTCCCACCGGCGTTCAGCAGGAACCGGACCGAGAGATTCGATACTGGCACTTGCCGGAGGTCGATTGGCCGGTCGCCGATCGCCAGATACGGGTGGTCAAAACGGTTCGCATCGAACAGCAGCATCGGGTCACGGTCCGGGGAAAAGACGCTGCTCGAATAAAAGGCAAGACCGCGATCTTGCTCTCTAGCACTAACTTCTACGCTACCAATTTCGAACTGGGCTCGATCTCGCCCCTGTTCATTCATCAGCTCAGTCGCAGTCGTTGGCGAATCGATACGGAAGTCTTTCAGACCATCACCACCGACTGTCATCTCAAACACCCCGCTGTCCATCAAACCACCGCCCTGGTGGTGCTGACCATGATCCGCTTTCTGGCCTATACCCTGTCCCTGGTCTTCTACCACCGCCAAGTCCGCAGCCATGCCCGCCGAAAATGCGACACTTTTCATGCGCTGGCCAAGCGCTTCGCTTACTGGTTCCTCGCTGTTTCGCCCAACACCAGCTGATCGAGCCGCCGTGCCTGGCCTTCGTCGTGTCCGGCAATCTTTCCGGGTGTCCATCCTGACGCCCTGACGCTGTATTCCTTCCGACTTCAAAAATCAACCGTTTTCTCCATCCCGCGAGCATTCCAACTCGCTCCAGCTTCCTTGCGTTCCACAACCGGAGTCAAATCAGCGGCGTACTCGATGGGAAGATGGCACTTTGCGGAATCGCTG
>Ga0210406_10000545_pt1 | contig 50646 bp, 75 predicted proteins | sample IncBWC30MmetaG_FD_155454 | JGI IMG/M metagenome (GOLD analysis project Ga0210406, IMG submission 155454) | Forest soil microbial communities from Barre Woods Harvard Forest LTER site, Petersham, Massachusetts, United States - Inc-BW-C-30-M | ecosystem: Environmental > Terrestrial > Soil >...
TAACCGTTATCCACGGTTAGCAGACAAAGAATTTTACCGCGTAATGCTTTGGCGGAAGGCCCAGACAGCAACATTCCCGCAGCACATCTTATCGGACGAAGAGTGGCGCCGATATATGGCTGGTGTCGGTGTCGCGCCAGATTGGCTCGACAACGCCATCACAAATAGAGATAACATTCTGGCGTCTTGTAGCGCTACTCTAAAGAAGGGAACGATGCTTGTACCTGATAAGCCAATCTCGCTACGCGAGATGTGTTTATCAGGAGCACTCAAACTAGGTGTCGATCTAACCAATCACGTCTACCGTGATCGGTTAGATCGAGAACTAGCAATGATCTCATCAAAACAATTCGAGGATTATTTCTACATCGTCTCCGATATTATGCGCTACGCGCGCGAGCAAATGATCTGTGGCCCAGCCAGAGGGTCAAGCTGTGGATCGCTCGTCTGTTATCTCCTGGAGATAACAGCGATCGATCCAATCCCATTTGACCTTCTGTTCGAGCGATTTATAGATACAACGCGCTCCGACCTACCGGACATCGATGTCGATTTTAGCGACCAACGTAGACAAATGGTATTTGACTACGTTGAGCGTAAATACGGTGAGGAGCGCGTGGCGCGTCTCGGGACCGTCGGTACATTCCAGCCGCGCCTCGCCCTCAATAGCGCCGGAACAGCGCTCAAGATACCGAAGTGGATGGTCAATGACGTTCTCGACAACATCATTGTCCGTTCGTCCGGCGACGCGCGAGCGCTCCAGCAACTGGAAGATACGCTCAAGGACACGGACGCCGGGCGCAAACTCCTCGCCCAGCATCCGGAGATCATGGTTGCCGCGGAAATGGAGGGGCATCCCGCGAATGCGGGCCAGCACGCAGCGGGTATCGTAATGACGCAGGAGCCCGTGCTTGACTTCGTCGCGGTTAATTCCGCGACAAAGTCAGCGATGTGCGATAAGTACGATGCCGAGAGCCTCAATCTTTTGAAGATAGACGCGCTGGGATTGACACAACTTTCAATTTTTGAAAGGTGCTTGAGTCTAATCGGTCGCCCAGACGAATACGATTTCTTTAATCGTATCCCGCTGAATGATTCAGCAGCATTCGAGGTTCTCAATCGCAGACACTATGCCGGCGTTTTCCAATTCATGGGAGGCGCGCTCAAATCTTTGACTCGACAAATTAAAGTCGAGTCACTGAACGATATTATCGCGATCACAGCGCTCGCGCGTCCCGGACCGATGGTTACTGGCGGAGCTAACGAGTGGGTGCGCCGGCGCAACGGGACAGAGCCGCCAAACTACGCGCATCCGATTTTGGAACCATACCTAAAAGAGACGCTAGGCGTCGTCACGTATCAAGAACAAGTTATGCAAATTGGCCGCGAGATCGGAGACCTATCGTGGGAGCAAGTCACCGCGCTACGGAAAGCGATGAGCCGTTCGCTGGGCGAGGAGTTCTTCAATCAATATGGCGACCCATGGAAGCAAGGCGCAATGAAGCGCGGAATGTCGAAAGAGTTAGCCGACGATTTTTGGAAGGGTCTCTGCGCTTACGGTTCGTGGTGCTTCAATAAGTCCCACGCGGTAGCCTATGGCCTCGTCTCCTATTGGTGCTGTTGGTTAAAGGCTCACCATCCAGTTGAGTTTGCTGCGGCTACGCTCGATGCGGAGAGTGATCCCATCCGTCAAATTGCTATCCTACGCGAGTTGGAGGAGGAGGGCATCGGCTACGTTTCGATTGATAGGGAGCGGAGCAATGCTTTATGGTCACCCGTTCAAGAGGGTGACCATAAATACTTGGTCGGTCCCCTAACAAACATAAAAGGTTTCGGTCCCGCGACTGTGGAAGAAATTCTTACGATGAGACGGCGTGGGGAATTGCTTCGTCCAGCCGTACAAAAGCGGCTTGACGAAGCAAAAACCGAGATTGATACGTTGTGGCCGGTGCGAGATCGCATCCATCAACTTTATCCTAATTTGACGGATGCGAACATCGCGACGGAACCAACGCCAATATCAAACGTCTCCCCGGAGCCAGGATGGCCGTCTCATCTCGTTATAGGCGTGGCACAACGAATAGTTCCGCGCGACGAAAATGAAACGGTGAAGATCGCTCAGCGGAACGGAAAGAAGATGGCGGGACCTACCGCCTACCTCAATCTGTTCCTAAGAGACGACACAGATGATATATATTGCCGGATTGGTCGCCTCGATTACGAACGGATGGGGAAGGCGATCGTGGAACGTGGTCGTCCAGGCACCTCCCTCTACGCTGTGAAGGGAACCGTCCCACCCGACTTCCGGATGATTCGAGTAGAACGGATCAAATATCTAGGAGACCTTGAACAATGAATATCGCAGCAGGCACTTTCCCTGCATCCGTGCCAGCCAACGGGCAAGCGTGAAAGGCGCGACAAGCTACGGTTCCGGTTCCTGCCGCGATTACTCATACGGCCGGTGAAACTGTAGAAGACTGGCGACTTGAAAGGATAAACAATGAGCGATGGAGAATTGCGAAAGCTGTTTCGTAAACATCTTCCGCAAGTCCACTGGTCGTCTATTGAGAGCGGACTAACTGAGCCGGGAGTTCCTGATCTGAACGGCTGCTTCGATGGCGTAGACTTCTGGGTTGAGAATAAGAAGACGAACGCTTGGGCCGTACGAGTACAGCCCGACCAGATCGGTTGGCATCTACGTCATAGCAAAGACGGTGGACACACCTTCTTTGCTATCCGAAGAATGGCAAAGATCGGACCGCGCAAGGTCGCCGCTGACGATCTATACTTAGTGGCCGGACAAAATGTTCGGTCACTAAGTGAAGACGGATTGAAGGGGACGCCAATCATCGCTTCGTTCTCCGGTGGACCGGCGCGCTGGAATTGGACTATCGTCCTTTCGATATTCAAGGGAGACTGGAATGGCGAAGTCAGAGACTAAGTTCGCACCAAATCAAATAGTAAAGGTCAAGGGTCGCGCCGCTCTGGCGAAGATAACATACCCGATGACAATTCCCGTTCCTACTATTACTGATAATCAATTTGTTATGATCGACCGTATCATGTACAAATTTATAAACGGCAAGGAGACGTTCTACGCTTGGGAAGAAGACTTGCGCCTCAAATAGCCCCGAAGCCTGCTTGAACCTCCCGAACCGCCTCCCGGAGCCTCCCACAGGCTCTTTTCGCGCAGAAAAAAGGTCGAAAGAAGAGACCCGGAATGGACTGGGGAAATTCGCTAGTGGCCTCCGACCCTTATAAGCCTATTTTTTCGCTTTTCTTTCGATCCGCTTTCGGGGATAATAAAGACTGGTTAAGCCTCCTAGTCGTCCTGGTTACGCTGAGGCTACGGAAAAAGGTGGGTCTCTCCTAGTCGCCCTGGTTGCGCCGAGGGACCTAAACGGGAAAAGTCCCGGGCTCTTTGAAACGACGGATCAGAGTTCTCGCCAGCGGGCGGAAGCCGCGCGGAAATTTACCACACCGCGCAGAGCTAGCCGCTGAGTCGAGCAAACGGACCCCACTTCTTAATCTCCGACCGGCAGACGGCAACGAGAGATTAAAAAAAGAGGCGCGCGTTTCGGCCGCAGTAGCGAGACCGAAAAGACGTAACGCGCTCCGACCGCGAGAACGAAAATCCCGACCCAACCAGCGAACAGTCGAAAGGCCGCGCGAGCGGCGCCACGCTCTCCCACATCGAACAGATCGAATAGAGAGACGGCGCTTCGCCGCGTACCCGCCGAGTAGACCGCATGGATTGCTGCTGCGTACGCTAGTGAGAGTAGCGTACCTGGGAGCAGCGTGCTGCTGACTCCATAACAAAGGAGACTAGCAAATGGACTTCAACTTCAAAGGGCCTGGCCTCGGAACTGAGGCTGGCGCTCGCGCGCGATTGGCTAAAGTTGCTGGCTTGACCAAGCAATCAAAGACATTCGTCGCGATACAGAATGATCGCTACTACCCGGTGGTGGTCATTAATCCCGACGATATGTGGAACGCTCGCCACATCGTTGATTGTGGCATCTTTGTACTGAACTAAAGGAGATTAGCAAATGAACACGAAGCGCGAGAATATCATCGAGCGAGGCCGAACCGGTCAAGCGCGACTCACGACAATCCGATTAACAGCCAAGGCCCAGCGAGAGGAGAAGACAATGATCCGTAACAACGACAAGACCGCCATCGTCAAGGCTATGCGCGATGGTAGCTTCTTCAATCCCAAACTCGAAGCCAACCTACTTGATATGAACGGGAAGAAGCGAACGTCCACCTTGGAGTTCGTAGTCAAGGCTCTTAATGCTGGAGGCTACAATTTCGAGAAGGGAGAGATCGTTGCCGCCGAGTACGATGGTGTTACAATAACCGGCGACGTGATCTATACGATCAACTACAAAGACGAAATTGGCTTTGACGATGTCGATGCCAATAAAGAGACCTGCCACGTTTATGTCAAGTTCGTTGATGGAGAGTGGCGAGCAGACTTCTAATTCAACCTAACCTAACCAGGAGTAAATCAAAATGGCAACGACTCAACTCTACAACGTGTACTCCTCCCGAGAGGATACGTTCCTGATGTCAGCTCCGATGATGGTCATCGCGGCAGCATTCAATCTTCGCCGGGAAGCAGTCAAGCGTATTGTTATTGAACTCGACACAGGTTTGCCGAGTTCAACTTGCCACTTCAATGGTCGGTCGCCGATGCTGAATCTTGAGGCGATCAAGGTTACAAAAGGCCGCAGCTGGTATAGTCAAGGAGAGAGCAAATGAAGCGCGTTGTTGTTAAGGCAAAGCTGGCCCCACAGGGACAGAGAGAGGATGACGGCATTCCAGATGACCTGAGGCGTGGGCCGGGTAATTCCCGGCCCAGTTGGTTAACTGGACCGGGAAAAGCTTGCTACGTTCTCTCCCCGGAGAAGCAAGCGGAGAAGACCCGCGACCAAGAAGTACGCGAGCAAGTTCTAAAGGAGTCACAAGAGCGCAAGGACATTCGCTACAAGAACCGCGTAGCGAAGCGGCGCTCTACGCCGCGCGACCTAACTGGCCTCGTGTGGAACGCGCGGCGTAATCGCTTCGATGTTGAGGGTCAAATCAATATTGAGCGAGCAATCAAGGAAAGCGTTGAGGCTAACCCAATCGCGCTCTACAACGATATTGCCGCCAACCTCAAGAACGTCGCGCCCATCAAAGCGAAGGACGCGAAGAAGCTAGACTTGGTCGCCGCGTGTAAGGAGTTGTGGGACCGGAGCCAACTCCAGCGTCGTACGGGTCTCGTCACGAATGGGAAGGTCAAGGTCAAGACGCCCCGTCCGCCGCGCCCTCCCGGAGCGCCGCGACCTAAGAAGGAGCCTATCAAGGAGACGGCCAAGATCAAGGTCGTAGTTAAGTCCAATCCGTTCTCGCAAAAGGCGGGTAATCGGTACGCGACCTATGAGCTGGTCAAGAAGTCGAAGACCTATGGTGAGTTCCTCAAGAAGGGTGGCGATGCCAAGACCTTTGACAGGATACTCGGATTCAAAACTATCGCAATCGAGGAGAATGGCAAATGAGCGTAATAGAGCGACTGGCCGGTTGTCCTACCGGCGCGACCCTCGCCGCGCTTATCGCGTGCGGGCACGATCATAAAGACATTGACCTGGCCGTTAGGAGCGGCCTGGTCAGAATGGAAGTAAGAGACTACGCGAAGCCGCGCGGACTGAAGGTCCGGTGGTACTACCTTAACCAAACTACCAACCAGGAGTAAAGAAAATGGCTACCAACTTGACTATATTATTGGTACTCGTAACCTACTTCATACCAGCCATCGTGGCTGGCGTACGGAACCACAGGCAACGTCTAGCCATAAATGTTCTGAACGTAGTCGCCGGCTGGACGCTTATCGGCTGGGTCGTCGCGTTCGTCTGGGCGTGTACGGCAGACGTACTCCCGAAGGGACCAGCAAGTAAGGGACGAAGGATTGCTAGCTGGACGGTCGCGACTATAGTCGTCACGATTGTCTTCTGGCCAGTTCTTGGTCCCGTCCTTGGCATATCCTTCGGACCACCAGCGGCACGATCTCATCAGACCACATATTGTAATGCTTCTGGATCGTGTTACTCTAAATGAAGAAGCGTAAGCCAAAGCTAGACCTAGCCGCGCTCCGCGACCTAGCCTACAAGCGGCAGCGCGGTCTTTGTTACTGGTGTGGGCAAGAAATGATATACCATGGACGCGGCGAGTTGCCGCGACCGTGGAATAATCCGCGTACTCTAACAGCCGACCACCTAGTCAGGAAGGCAGACGGAGGTAGAACCGACTCAACTAATATCGTCGCCGCGTGCGCCTGGTGTAACAACCGGCGCCACGATCAACCAACCCGGAGTAAAGCAAAATGACGAACGAACGTATCATTGATAGAATACAAAAGATGCTACGCCTCGCCAACGATGGCGGAGCGACGGAAGGCGAAGCTGATGCGGCTATGGCTCTTGCTCAAAAGATCATGGCCGAAAATAACCTCTCCATGGCTACTATCGAAGCCGCTGGAGAAGCCTCCAGCGACCCGGAGGCCGCCAAGCGGGAGCGCGAGCATCAGAACAAAGGCGCGATGTACCGTTGGCAGCGCTCCTTAATGGCGTGTCTCGCCAAGATCAACTTTTGCCACGTTACAATTACTCAGGCAAGAGACGGTCGCAGTCGTAACTCGAAAGGTTACAACATCATCGGACGAACCTCCAACGTCGTGGCCGTTCAAACGATGTTCGACTATCTTTGCTCGTCGGTAACGCGCCTCATGACCGAGGCGATCAAGGAAGGTGGCCACCACAATCGGTCTACCTTCGCGATGACGTTCTGCGAAGGCGCTTCAGATAGACTGATCCGCCGTCTCCACGAACGTCACGAGGAGTATCTGAAGACCCAACGCGAGAAGGCGGAAGCCGCCAACCGGAATAATCCCGCTGGCCCTTCCGCTTCTAACGCGCTGGTTGTCGTGATGGCCGACTACGCTCAAGACGAAGAGTGGGCCAATTACGATTTCAGAATGGGCCGTCCGCCCGGAACTACGAAGCGCGAACATATGAAAGCGGAGGCGCGGCGCGAAGCCGCTCGCGCCGAAGCCCAGCGGAAGAAGGCGGACCTGATTGCCTCTGGCGTAGACGAGCAGGTAGCAGAGTACATGGCCATCTACGGATGGACGGAAGAGTACACGCGCGACTATCTGAGGAAGCATAGTCGGAGTAAGCCAGAGACGAAAGCGGAGCGCGAGCGTCGCGAGCGTCAAGACCGGAGGTGGTACGAGCAAAGACAGCGAGACTACGACAAGGCCGCGCGCCGCGCCAGTGAGCCTGGCTATCGCGCGGGACGCGTGGCGGGTGACTCGATTGGATTAGACCCGCAAGTGAAGCACGGTTCCAATAAACCCAACCCGAAGGAGATAGGCAAATGAGACCAACAAAGGTCTGGCTCGTCAATTTCTACTTGAGCGAGACCTACGCGCCGAAAGCGATCAAGCAATTGACCGTTCCGGCTAGGACGCGCCGTGGCGCTATTGCTACCGCGTGTAATCGAACAAAGACTGAGCCGTGGGCGCTTCACGTGAAGCGTTCCACAGCTACCGTTCTCTATATCGTTCCACGTTAACTCAACCCCAACTAGGAGACTAAGCAAATGACTATCGAAACTGATATGCGGGCGGTAGCTCGCATCATGAAGCAACGCGAGTTGCCGATGAAGGCGCAATGGAAACTGGTCGGAGGTTTCCTAGCAATAATCGGCCTTGGCTTAGGAGCGACGATGCTCTACGCCCAAACTATCCAACCTCAACACCAACAAATGGTCCCGGTGGTGTTCAAATGAAGCGCCGATTGAAGAAAGTCTTATGGATCGTGCTAGAACTTTTCGCCTGTATACACAACTATTGAAGTAACCCAGGAGTGCTCAGAAATGAAGAGGATCAAATCAGTGATCCTATGGATCGTGCTAGAACTTTCCGGCTATGGACGGTTTTATCCAACCAAGGATGAAATCAAAAATCAAAGGTGGCCGCGTTATTGAGAAGTCTTAGCCTCCTGCGCCCTCGTCAGAGGAGGGCGCAGTGGGCGTGGACTGATGCTAGCCATTCCGGTTAGCACGCACGCTTTGGAGACTACGCAAATGACTACGATCAAGAAGGTGCTCACTACAACTGTCGCGGCTGTCGCTCTTACGAGTTTGGTAGCGGCGGACGCGAATGCGTTTGGTATCGTCATTAGCTTCGGAGGCTTCCATCGTCATCACGTTAGCCGCCACCATAGCCGCCACGTTCGTTCCGAGACCCGGACCGCAAAGCGCGGCTCCGCGAAGCGCGAAGCTAAAGCCGCACCGGCCAAAGTCAATCCCGCCAACCACTACTCCGGGAAGGACGAAGTGCTGGCTATGGCGCAAGCACTTACTGGCGAACAGAAGGCAGCGGATGCCGCGTGGCAGATTTATATGAATCTGCCAAAGGTGTTCCGCGACGCAATCGGTCCCGTCTCTATCTCTACCTTCGCTAACATCGCGGACTATCGCCGCGTCAGGCAGGCCTATGACGCTGGTGACTCGTATGAAGGTTATTCCTACACCGTCCCGATGAAAGACCGTGATGACTTTTATTGTAGCGTCAACTTGATGCCGAACCCGGACGTACCAAACGAATTTGCGACTGTCCTAGTTCATGAGCTTGCACATTGTCTCGACTTCCGCCACAAGATTGGACATTCCATGCCGGTAATGGAGGCGTTCTTTCTTGATAGCACGAAAGATACCAAAGCCAAGCTAATCGCTGATGGCTTTGGATACTTCACGATCGAACCGCAAGAAGCGTTCGCTCAAGCGGTCTCTCACTACTTGGTAGCCAGCGTTCGTATTGACTACGCGAAGTGGGAAGCCGATTGGCCGCATCTCAACGCTAAGGTTAGAGAGATGTTGGATGCGGGTAAGGTTGCGTACCTTGATCCGAAGACGGCAGAGAAGCCGGTCAACGCCAGCGTTAAGACGGAAGCGGTGCCGGTTGCTCCGCTTGATTACTGAACCATGAACCAAACCCAACTCGGAGTAAAGCAAATGGCCAAGCGCCAACCGAAGTTCCAGAACGTTGAGACGAACCTCGCTGATGCCATCAGCGAGGCTTTCGGAAATATGAACGAACTATCCAGCGAATGTCGCGACGTTTGCGACAATATGCCGGATAGTCTCCAATCGTCCGCGCGTTACGAAGCGCTCGACAACTCTGCGTCGGAGTTAGAAAAGGATGAGCCTGACTTCCCGGATGCGCTCCAGGAATTGAAGGTTACAATCCAGCGTCCGACGAAACTACGCAAACAATCGCGGCGGGACCGCGCGAACGAAGCCGAGACCGTCCTGCGTAACTGCGTTGACGCTATCCAATCTTGGGTAGACGAAGCACCTAACACTGGCGTTGATACGACCGATGCCCGTGAAGACGCCGCGCAGGAATTACGGGACGCTTGCGAGGAGTTAGCCGATGCTATCGGCAACTGCGAATTTCCCGGCATGTTTGGATAAGGAGAGAGCAATGAGACTTATAATTGTATTTTGCGTACTCGCTGCCACATCGGCAGCGAGCGCGCAACAGACTGTTATCCGCGACGGTCGCGGGAATACGGTAGGAACAGTGACCACCGACAGCGCGGGCACCCAGACCTTTCGTGGCGCCAATGGAAATACCACGGGCACCTCGACCCGCGATAGCGCCGGTACAGTAACCTATCGCGATGCTCGTGGCAATACGGTAGGCACCGCGACCCGGAGCGGAGGCCGCCGATGATGGTAATTTCAAAACTCGTCAAGACAGAGCTAACATCGATCTGTCTTGCCGCTCTGACTGACTTCCTTCGATCCACGCGCGGAGCGAATATATTTGGAGCGAAGGCTACGGTCACGGAGCCGAAGCCCAATACGCTTCAAGTTCGCGCTAGCGATGGCCGCTACTTTGAAGTCATCATCAAGGAAACCTTCTGATGAAGAAGGAGAGAGCAAAGATTTGTTCCATCTGTGACGAACCGTTCACGGAATACGGAAACAACGCGGAGCCGGTCAACTCTGGTCGCTGCTGCGACGATTGTAACTGGGAAGTGGTGCTACCAGCGAGGTTGGTAGCATTCTTCAAACTACCAAAAGGAGAGAAGCAATGACGAAGCCTGCTGAAGAACTTCTTGAGGAGGTTACAAGGAAGGTCCGCGCCTTCCTTCGTAAGGACTTCCCGGAGATTGCTATTGACGCGGAGGAGAGTGGCCTTGACACGGAGATAGCTTATGTCTTGGTCGATATGATCTCTGGTGACCTGGACGATGATCTACCAGATCATGGTGATTGGGCAATTCCGCGCGCCAATTAGGTAGCGACTTCATGCCGCCGAGTGCGACGGCGGCATCTGGGCGCAACCCCGTAGCCTCGCCAGCTACAGTACCACCCAACTCTCCAAGAAAGGAGACTAACTATGGTACGAAGAAGTGAACGCGGCGAACGCCGCACCTGCTACGCTGAAATTGGCATCTTCTATAACGCAGAAGCCGATTGTATCCATATAACAACACCAGACCTTCCCGACGGTCATCTCAGGATTTCAAAAGACCCTGATTTGCGTTGGGGGCATCCGAGGCTATACGATGTGTTAGCCCGGTTGCTCAAACAGGTTGGTGCTCCTGGTCCGGAAGTTATGGATCACGTAAGCAATATGACGCGGTTAGAGATAGCCGCGAAGCTACACGAGCATGGAGCTACGCTTGGCTTCCTAGCCTCTCTCAGTGACGATGAAATTCGGGAGATGTATAGGAACGTCCGGCGTAATCCCTCCGCGCCGATTGCGGAGAACTATCCGGCACAACCGGACTCTAACTAAGCGAGAGCAAGTTGAGCCGTCGCGCGCAAATGCGCGGCGTCTCTTCTATCTTAGAAGGATGAAGCGATGGATGATCCGCTAGCGAAGCTAGATCAGATACGACGCAAGGCGCGCTACCTACTATGGGTAGTGAGCCTCAACCTCTTTCTAACAACCATATTGTTTATATGGATCGTGTATGAAAGATAGTCCCTGGATCGTAGGACGTAACGCAGAACGCGAGGCCATCCAAAGTGATCTCGCGTTCCTCAACTCTATACTAGAACAAATGTTTACGCGTTGGCCAGAACCTGATCAACGCGTATCAACGATGATTGCTAAGTTCGCGTGCTACCTACTTGCGCGCTGCGGAGACGGTGACGATTCAATAGCTTGGGTCGTTGCCGAGATACGAGGCTTGCGAGAGCGAGACCAAGCCAAACGGAAGCGACAAAGAAGGAGACGAAGCAAATGAAAGAGAAAGTCCTACCAGGAGGCGGAATACGCAAAGGTCGAATAACGTACACCCGCAAAATGCATACTCACGAACTCAATCGTGCGGCTTTGATATACGGTCTCATTACCGAATACTCAAAGACCGAATGTTTGCGGATGCACAACGAGCGCATCAAGCGAGCCAAAGCTGGCGAGATTGTTTACGAAGGTCGCGGCGTATGGCGTGGGAAATTTGATAATCGTCGCGCGCCAAATAACTGGGATTGAGGAGATACGCAAGGGGAATGATCTTCCCATCGCGTTTTGTGGCGGCGTTACCGGTGGCTCCCAGAAAGCTGTTTTGTGGCTTCCCTTGCGTTAGTCATTTGCGCCATTCAAAGACAGCAAACGCCGCTTTTTATCTTCAGAAAGAGAGAGCAAAATGAAAGATGTACTATACCAAATTGCGTTCCCGCCAATGACGTGGAATCAACTAGGAAAGGTCCTGGAGGGTCTCCCCAAAGGGATGTTCCCGGAGATACAACGATTGGTCGCGCGTGACGACCCGAGGCCAAACGGTAGCGCCGCGCCGCCGCGCGGCGAGCTAGAAGACGCCATCTTAATGGCGCTTAAGTCCCGCGCCTTATCCCACGCGGAGCTAGCGGCGAAGACCGGGCGCAATCCGAAGTCGGTCTACTCCGCGCTGACGCGGATGAAGCGCAAGAGGATGGTGACGAAGAAGGAGGGTCGCTATGCGCGTGTATGACACCTATCGCTTCATCGACAAGGACCCGGTAATTGACGAGTGCCGCACCGCATGGAGGGATAGCGGTCACAAACTATCCTACATCGGTCATGTTAGCCGGTTATCTTCGGCTACCATGTCGAGTTGGTTCAACGGGAAGACCAAGCGCCCACAGAACGCAAGCGTGTCCGCGTTTATGGGCGCGCTGGGATTTGAGCGCAAGTGGGTAAAAACTACCCGCATGCGATCAATCGTCTCTAAGCTAGAAGCGAAGCGGCAGAAGTCTAAGTCCAACGGAGCAACATGACGCCCATCGGATCAGGAGTTGTCGGCTGGCTGTTGTTATTGATAATCGTTGCTTGCGTAGTTGTATGGCATTTTAGATCGTGAGCTCATATAGCGGAGTGCGACCGCTATATGGTCGTGCGATCTAATCAACGCGCGCGCACGGCGCAAGGAGAGAACTATGTTGAAAGGAATATCGCTGGTTGAGCTTGCGAAAAAAATTCAAGCCAATCAGGAATTGAAGCGAGACTATATCGCGGACACTTCGGGTACTGCGATGATCATACAAGAAGACGGAAAGCCTGTCCTGGAACTTCCGGACCATGGGACCTTCCCGATACTTCCCTTGGCGCACGATCAAATTGGCGGCAAGACCGGCATCCCGGCTAAGTATTACGATAGGATGTTAACCGATGATCCTCATCTGTTGGCCGCCAACGTCAATACTTGGTTTCGCCGCGACCCGAAGAAGCAAATGATACGGACGCTGGGCGGTGACGCTCGCGCGTTCCTATCTAATCGCTACCAGCGCATCGAGAATGAGGAGATGGCCGAAGCTGCACTCCCGGTACTCAAAGAGTTACCGGGAGTGCAGATAGTCTCTTCAGAAGTGACGGACCGTCGCATGTATATTCACTTCGTTGTTCCTACGATTAAGGGCGAAGTGAAGAAGGGCGACATCGTCCAAGCGGGCGGTATCATATCTAACTCTGAAGTTGGTTGTGGGTCAGCGTCGGTCTCCGGACTTCTATGGAGACTGGTATGCCTCAACGGCATGAAGACGACGGAGCAATTCCGTCGCCATCACGTAGGTCGTCAGGTTGATGACTCCGAGGAGTTGTGGGCGGACGATACCCGCGCGGCGGACGACAAGGCCATTCTTCTTAAGGTCCGCGATATGGTCCGGGCTGTCGTTGATGAGACGCGGTTTCGGTCGAACCTTGCGAAAATGCAAGGTTTGACCGAAGGTCGAATCACCGGCTCAGTTGAGAAGGTGGTAGAAGTATTGGCCGCTAAAGTAGGGGCCAATGAAACGGAGCGAAGCGGCATCCTCAAGTCGCTTATCGAGGGAGCCGACACTTCCGCTTGGGGATTGCTCAACGCGGTAACGGCGCAAAGCCACACCGCCAAGAGCTACGACCGTGCGGTTGAACTTGAGGCGGCAGGAGGCGTTCTGCTTGATCTCAGCAAGACTGAATGGAAAGAACTCCTCCATGCCGGTGCGAAGTAACATTCACACTAGCGGGAGCAATACAAATGGGAGATGATACGAATACCGGTCAGCTATCTGAAGTAGATCAAGTTGTAAAGCAAATGGCTGATCGTGCCGAAGAGAACCAGCCAACCACCTACAACAAATTGGTGGATGGAGCCTTAGCCTTGGGGATGACGGGCATGAAGCCCGTCAAACGGTTCCCTAGTAGTGAAGTAGGAGCGAGGCGGATCGCAGAATTGCGAGACGCTATCAAGGCATTCAAGTCCGGTGACTCTGCAGAGCACCCGACAAAAGGAGAGACTACCATGAAGACGTCAGTAAAGCGTAAGCCTGCGGTCAAGAAGACGGCCAAGGGTAAGACTGCTAAGACTGCTACTCGCCGCGAGATCAAGAGCGATAACGCGCGGGCCAATCGTCCAGGCATTCTGGGCGAGTTCAAGACTTTCCCAGGAAGTTTCCGCGACAAGTTGCTTACGAAGTTGTCTTCTCCTCTCGGGAAGAAGAACAGCTATGAAGACGTTTTGAAGGCGGTCTTCGGAAACAAATCCGATGACAACCGATCAAAACTCGGCCAGCTGATCGGCTGGTTTGAGTTCCAGATCGGCAGGGACAAGTTGTCCTACACCATCACCCGCGAAGGTCGCGGGGATGAAGCTACCGTGACGCTGACGAAGGGGAAGGGCAAATAACTTTCCTGACGTAGCGTCTAAACTGACGGCTGTAGTTGGGAGACCCCAGCTACAGCCGTCAACTATAACAGGAGGCGCTAGATGATCCGACTATCCGACCATGAACAAATCGTACTGAAGTTGATCCCGTCTAACGGGAAGAAAATTACAACGCGGGTTCTTGTTGTGAAGTTCTACGAATATCTCGGGACCAAGGTCCCGATGCATGGCCGCGTGAATGTGGGGAGTAAGATACGCTCGCTGATCAAGAAGACGCGCCTCAATGATGTTCGCGTTCGTAGCTCGAAACGCGCGGGACCGTACCCAATAGACGTTTGGAAGGAACGCCGCGAATGAGCTATGTTCCGAAGTATGAACCTTATTCGCACCAACGGGAAGCGTTGGCGCGAATAAAGGACCGTCCTGCGTTCGCGCTTCTTATGGCAATGCGAACCGGAAAAACAAAAGTCGTTTTAGATGACTTTGGAAGGTTAGAGTATGAAGGCCGATGTGGATCGGCCCTCATCATCGCGCCAGCCGGCGCTTACAAGACATGGGAGAAGGAAATATCAATACACGTTGGCGCGCCGCTAGCGGAGCGGCTTCTAACCTATACTTGGTCGGCTTCTGCTCAATCTCAGAAGGCTCAAAAAGTCCAAGCGGACTTTATGAACCAAACGAACAAGCCGCGCATCTTGCTAATGAACGTAGAAGCGCTGAGCGGAGTGACGCGTGCTCGCGATCTGGCTCAGGCATTCCTGAAACAGACGCGAGACCCGATGTGCGCGATCGATGAGAGTACCACGATACGCGGGGCGGATAGTTTGCGGACGAAGTTTGTAATTGACAAACTCCGTCCGTTAGCTGCCTACCGGCGAATCATGTCGGGTCTCCCGTCTCCTAACTCTCCGTTTGATCTGTGGGCGCAATTCTACTTCTTGGACCCAAAGATTATCGGACATTGGACCTTCAAGACATTCCAGAATCACTTCGCCGAGATACAGCAGATATGTATGATCCCGGCGCGCGTGCTAAAGGAAAAGCTACACCGGATGGTAGGGGCCAAGCCATTCAATATCTCCGGTATTGGTATGGTGAATGCCCACGATCTATCCCACGGGATGCTGATTGAACAAATATCAAAGCGCGGAGGCTACGTGCCACGCGTCCCGGTCGTAAAGGCGTTCCGAAACGAGGAGGAATTGCGCGACCTGATTGCGCCCTACTCTTACCGCGTCAAGCTCAGCGATTGTTATGACCTTCCGCCGAAGGTCTACAGTATGCGCGAGGTGGAGCTAACGGCAGAACAAAAACGGGTCTACGCAGAAATCAAACAGTTCGCGTTCGTTGAACTCAACGAACTAGAACACGTTACCGCGAACCATGTTCTAACTCGTATCATCCGTCTACACCAAGTCCTTTGCGGCCACGTGCGCGACGATAGCGGAATCATTCGAGACGTTCCTGAAAACAGAACGTCTCAATTGATTGAGCTACTCAGCGAGCACGACGGTAAGAGTATCACCTGGTGTTCATATAGTCACGATATTGAAAAGCTAACGGTCGCGCTGACGAAAGAGTTTGGCGAAGGAAGCGTAGCGCGGTTCTGGGGCGGCAACCAGTCCACTCGGGAAGCGGAGGAACTTCGCTTCCGAGAGGATCAAAATTGCCGCCACATGCTCGCTACGCCTGGAGCGGGACGCTTCTCACGTATGTGGGCTATCGCGGACCTTGTCGTGTACTATTCTAATACGCCTGATCTTGAACATCGCTCGCAAAGTGAGGATCGCGCGCAAGGGTTGGATAAAGTCAACTCGGTACTCTATGTTGATCTTATCGTTCCGGGGACTGTCGATGAAAAGATCATCAACGCGCTCCGTGCCAAGATCAATATGTCTTCGACTATCACAGGCGATAACTATCAGGAGTGGCTAATATGAAGAAGAAAGAACAACTAGGTGACGCGCCGATTGAACCGAAATATATCGAGCAGATGAACAACGTAGCGCGTGCATTGGATGAATTCTTTAATGCGGGTCTCAAAGGCAAGGACCGCCCAACTGGATTTGTCCTGATGGTATTTCCTTTTGGCGATCACTCTGGACGTTGTAACTATATCAGTAATGGTGCGAACCGCAAAGACGTAGTCAATCTGATGAAGGAAATGATCGCGCGCTTCGAGGGACAACCAGAGATGAAAGGTAGCGCGTGATGATAACTACAATCCTACTGCTAATGATCGTAGCGGCGCTGCTACTGGCCGCGCTGCTAGTCCTATTCGTAAGATAACAAGGAGCAATCATGAGCAACATCGAAGGAGAACGACTGATGGAAAATATGGAGCGAGCAATGTCAGGTGAGGAGGAGATTGCCCCAAGCAAGCCGGAGCCTCGTTCATTAATACCAACGAACAATCGACTATTGCCCCGCGCCTCGGCAATCATGGCGAGCGTAGCTGACCTCTCACAGAAAATTGAAGCGCTGCGCGATAAAATTCGCGGCGTTCTACCAGCGACCCGCCCGACCGTCGTCAAACTCGATACCACGAAGGAGCCGCAAGGAATGCCGAGCACATTTGACGCGACGGAGCGTCAGCTGGCAGCAGCCCACAAGATGCTATCAGAACTACACGAGATGTTCTAATAGTTGGCTCTGGTAGCTTAAGGAAAAGCGTGGCCGCTGAAGCTGTTCCGATTAAGGCCAAGATGTGAGTGCAAGGCTCACCCAGAGCGCAGCTACCAAAGGAGAGAAGCAAATGAAGTTCTTACTGATCGACCCGAAAGCGCGCAAGCTACATGTCGGGGACTTTCCCGAATTGAACGATGCGAAGATCGCAGCTGGTCTTAACCCTCGTGAAGTAGACCACGGAACGGTCGCGCGTAGTCTATCCATCGTTGTGTACGAGTTCTCGTTGTTCGTCCCGCCAGAGGAGCAGTTCTACTTCTCCTTGGGCGATCAATTGTTCGCTGGGTCCGCAGTCATCTATCAAACAAACAGTATCGGCGAGACCGTCAACTTTGATAAAACTATCCTGACCGCGACCTTCCCAAATCCCGGATGGTTGCGATGGTACCGCAGCGTCAATGAGATTGAAGCTGCGATATCAGGAGGGACCTTAAGGCGTCCGCAGACAGCGGTCAACGATACGGTTCTTTGGTCATGGAACCGATGATAAAAATCCTCCTCACCTTCGCGCTGCTAGTCGTCGCAGCGTGGCTAGTCTTCAACGATCACGCTATCGGTGGAGCCGCGTTAGCTTTTGTGGTATTGGTTCTGATCTTGCTAGATCATAGAACATGAGAAGAAGGAGAGCCCATGTTTACGCGACTGTGGCGCGCCTTCCTAGCGCGCTGGGGACGGCTATGGCCGTTTCCTTCCCTAGTCCCGGAGACCGCGCCGGTAGGCGTCCCGCAGCCCGTAGGAACCTCCCGGAGCGTTCCGGAGCCTCCCGGGCTAGGTCCGGCTATCCGCCTCCCGGAAACACCCGTAGGAGCCTCCCTAGCCGTCCCGGAGCCTCGCCCCGTAGGAGCCTCCCTAGCCGTTCCGGAGCCTCCCAGGCTAGGTCCGGCTAGCCGCGCCGGGAAAGCCTCCGGACGCGCCCCGGAGCCCCAGCGCGACCCCTTCCCGCCCCCACCGCCTCCCGAAGATGGCTGCTACCTTACGGACGATATGGGCCCGGAGGAACAGCGCCGGAGGTTACGGGAGCAGTATGAGAAGGAGCGGCGGAAGCACGATAAGTTTGTGGAGCCGAAAGGTCCCCATCCGGTTAAGCGCCAGCGCGTCCCGGTAGTAATGGATGAAGAGGAGTTAGACGCGCACGAACCGACGCACCATGTTCCTGAAAAGGAAAGAGCGCGGCCCATCCCTGCGCTCGATGGTCCGCTGGTACCTGAAGGCTTTTTAATTGACCAACATCACGAAGGCGGAAAGGTCCTATTTGAAGAGGCTGAGTCCTGGGGTCAGTTTAATTTCCGCGATACTATCCTTGGCCAACTAGAGCGCTATTTTGTTTATCTGCGCCGTATGCGCCGGACTGATAAGTCAGCCTATGATTTGTATCGCGCTGTCGGCGCCACCATTGAGCCATATCTGTCCAATGTTTGGCATGGCGAGGCTGACGCTGGGGACGCAGAACTGCTGTATAAATTCTCCGAGGAGACCATTGAGTATATGAAACGGGACGAACTATCCCCAGCCTTCATAAGAGACCGTCCAGCCTTCGGCTGTGTAACTTATGGAACCGATCCGCTTTCAGAAAGCCGCGAGTTGACCCAATCAACTAAAACAAAACGAGTTCTTTGGATACCCAAGTTCATGTACTTCACGAAATTCGAGAAGCCGCCAATCAAGTGGCAACCGATGTCCAGAGTCAAGGGCGACGTGTACGGTCTAACCGTATGGTGGGACCGTCCTCACGATCCGAGGGAGTATCGACGCAAGTATGGCGTACCTCAAGACTTCGGGGTTTGGGTAAGCAAAGATGGTAAAACAATCCGCATCCTTAAGCAGCATCTGAAGTGGAACCGTTGGGCGTACCCTCACGACTTTAAGGACTGGGCGAAAAATCGCGGCGTGGATGTACAAGTTTTTCTTCGCCATCTGTTCATCATGGCGGTAAGACATGCGGAAGACATCGAGCTATCCATGGTCCGCGTCAACGTACACAAGCGCGACCTAACCGCCGTGTTCGGAGTAAACGTGGAGCGTCTCGCCTACTTCTTCCAGGATCGTGACTTTGCGCTTACGGCTACAGGTAGCCGCAAGCGTATCTTCCATCTCGTCAAACCGTATCAACGCAAGGACGGCAGCTGGACAAAGATGTACTTTGCCGGGGAGCGCGAGTTTGAATGGGCAGGGTACCACGTTCAGCTAACGGTTCCGGGTCTACATCATCAAAGCCTAAACACTTTCCATTATGGTAGCATCGACAGCGGCAGAGTTAAGGATCCAGACAACCCAAAGAAATACGTTAGTACTGAATACATGGCCAAGATATTCGCGGAGTACATCCGTACTGGCAAGATTAGAAAAGGGGACTAGGAATGAAACAAGGAGATAATCGTGGCCGCTGGGGTTCTGCGAGTAAGCGCGCAGCTGGACCGCATATGATCACTACCGAGGCGCAAACCTTAGATGAAGTTCTGGATATTTTGAAAGACAAGCAGCGCCGCAAGCCGTCACCGCCGACCCTACGTCAAGAGTTAGGTTTGAGCAAACTTCAACGACGCAATGTAACTCTACCTATGGGCGGAGTCAAATTGACTCCGATAAAGTTACATCAACAAAATCGCGGACAGACATCAGTAATCGGACATCAGCCATGGACCGAGGCAGAAGTGGTAGAGGCGTATCGGTCGGGAATTGATAGGATAGTTGATCTAGGCAAACTGGCTAAGGTTCCGCTCAATCGAGTTCGCGCATGGTTGTACAAATTTGGAGTTTGGGAGATACCCGAAGTAGTCTCTCTCGAAAGATATCAGGATATGCTAAAGAAACAGAAAGAACGATTGGCCATTAGGAGAGCCAAGTCTAAGGATATACAGGAACGGCGGACGATTGCAATGCGTCGCCGCAAGAAAAATAATCTGCTTTGTGCTCCTTATGAAGAGACGATATCTGAATGGGAATTGAAAAGTAGCATAGAGTACACAGAACAACAAATCAAAAAGACTAATCAACTACACAAAGACCGTCTTGTCTGGATAAAGGAGAACGAATAAGGCTGCAAGCTACGAGATGGCCAAACAACTTCAATTACTACCGGGAGGTGTCGTGATGATTCACCAAAGAGCGCTAGTGTACGCTTTTATAATCGCAATGATGATTATCGCGCTCTGGCTTCTATCTGATTGTAGCTCTGACTATAGCCGCGAGCGTAACAGCGGTGGAATGAAAAATGGAGTCATCACTGATCTACATAAATACTGTTTGGAGTTTCCAAAGGACGCTGCGTGTCAAGGAAAGGAGAGCAAATGATGGACGATCTAACTGAATGGAAGAAGCGCGCGGATGGCGGCGATAGCCGCTATGCGATAGCGCTAGCACTAATGGCTATTGCGGAAGCTATCAGTGATAAGGGAACAAAGGAGGTAGGAATCATAGACCATGTTAGCTCATCGCTAGACGATAAGTTTGATACGTTGATTCGAGTCATGGAGAGACTACCAGAGGAGGAGGGTGATACGCCACTATCACCTCCTCTGAAGCGGCGATGGTGGCATCGAACCTAAAGACGCCTTCGGAATACTAACTACCAACCACAACCAGGAGTAAAGCAAATGGAAGAGTTGAGAGAGCGCATCAACAATCTCTATGGCGCCTTGCTTTTGAGCGCCATAAAAATAAAAGAGTTGGAGGAGGAAAAAAAGAAGCGAAATGGAAGCAAACGATAATAAGATTGAACCCCAGGCGGTCTCCCGTCCTGGGGTTTTTTCATTTCGGAGTTGCGCAGTGATTGAGATTTGGAAATGCGGCTTCTGTGGCCGTCCTTACTGGAAATGTAGGTGTAACTTGAAGACCGATAAATGTAAGCTATGCGGCAAGCGTATCTATCTAATCAAGACTGGGAAGGGAAAGGAGACCTACAAGTGGGTAACTGATCCGGACAAGCCAACGTCATGGACGTGTAAAGTCAATATTGACTTCCCGCTTCGATCTCACAGCCCGGAGAATAAAAATGAAGACAACTAGAGTTCCAGCGGAGCGCTGCATCGGATGCGGAGAAGAAAATGACACGGCTTCAAATATTGACCAACAAACGCCAAGTCCTGGCGATCTATCAATTTGCATCAAATGCGGATACCTAAGCATATTCACAAAAGACCTACGTCACCGTCCATTGACGGTAAAGGAATTAGAGGAGGCATCAGCCGATCCACGTATTCAAATTATACAAATGGTAAGACGCCATGTTATAAAAAACCCCGATGCTTGATAGCACCGGGGTCAGTCTCCGCACAGTCCCTGGTCTCGGGAGTAAGATCAGGGTTTCAATATCCTTGCGTCTTTACAGAGCGTCTCTGCGCTGCGGCGAATATCTTGCGTTCTTGATCCGTCAACTTCCGTTCGCGCGGCTGACGAAATTTCCGTAACCGAAAGCGCGTCATAATCCGCGCGCGCAGCTTCCTACAATACTCGCAGCTCATGTTACGTCTCTCTAACATCCACGTGAACGATAACACCAGCCGGCGCTTCAATCGTAACATTCACGTGAAGCTCAGCGGCTGGCGGTCCCGGATGCTGTTCAAGCGGAGGCGGATGCGATGGATCGTCAGGAACTTGCGCGCCGCCAACTGACTCCGCGATAGCCTCGCAGATCGCCTCAAAGTGTTCGTTGTAAAGATTGCTGTCCGAAGTATTATCGCAGAAGCAGACTTCGAGTAGGATCGCTGGCTTATTAGTTCCGTTCAGGAACGCCAAGCCGCCATTATATTTGGCGCCGCGATTTGTAAACTTCCCCGCCCCAACGATAGCGTCGCAGACCCTCTTCGCGAGTGACTCTTGCGACACGTACAAGACCTCCGTCCCATGAGCGCTATGATTGTAAGCATTAAAGTGGCAGCTCACATCATAGTCGCGGGATTGTTTGTTATGCCACGCGACGATTGTATTGAGGTTTTCATTTTGGCTATGGGAGGTGTCGTCGTGAAATTTCACACAGCCAACTCCCGCGCTCGCCAGCATCTCAGCTACCCGATCAACGACCTTGCGCGCCTCGTTCACTTCATCCAGCTGCGGCGGGACCGGAGACCCGCTCGCGCCACGGATATATTTTCCATGTCCTGAGCTAATAGCGATTTTCATTTTTGGGGTCCCTTTGTTGGTAGTGCTTCAGCACGAATAGCCGAACCGCCGATGTTAGGTTGAACGGTTCGTATCCCGCTTTGATTTGATCGATCAATTCTTGTAGACTGATCCCTTGGTCCTTAGCTATCTGACGAAGAGCGGACCAGTACTCGACTTCCAAGGATAGACTAGTTTGTCTGCCACGTACTTCAACAGATCGCTTCTTCGCCTGCGCCATTGATGCCCCCATCATAGCGCCGCCCCGTGCTTATCATTTTTTCATTTGCTGTCGTAACAATAGCTCCACTGCCTCTACTATCCAACGATACGTCTCAACAAATTGATCGTTCTTCAGAGCGTCAATTTCCTCCTTGCGCTTTAGCAGCGCTTGAATCTTTTCATCATCGCTCATGGAAATTTCATCGGCTCAAATATTGGTATATCAATCTCCTTGAATACCGGAGACCTTCCACGAAAGCTATTAGGACGCGCCGGTGGCGCTGGCGGCGCTGGTAACGACTCCGACCCATACGGTCGCGGCGGCGCTTGTAACAACTTGAGCGCATCGTCCGGTAGGATACAATGCATCGCCTTTTCGGTTAGATCGTTAGTGTCTTTGATCATCGTGGCCCACTGCGTGAACAGTTTGTCCTGAGACTTAAACAACTCAACAGCTGTCGTTTCCGTTCTCGTTGTGATCCTATTCATGTAATAATAAAACAAACCCATCAATGCGAGGTTCGTGATGATCATAGCCAGCACCAATGGCATATTGCGGAAGGTTTCAACCGCCCCGGTCGCGACGGTGCCGACTGCCTTTACGCCTTCCTCCATTACGCCTGACATGTTCGTCTCCTACGCCACTGGCGTATCGTCTATTGGTTCCATCTCATCAATAAATCTTTGGATCAACCGGAATAGATCATCGGCCTCCGGGCGCAGTTCCGCTTCCTTGCGTTTGATCGGTCCCCAGTGATCCTTGAGGACGCGAAGTCCGACCGCGCAAACCTCGACGCAAAACTGCGGGCAGTGCTTACACATGGTCTGAAAATTGAAACCCTTGCCGCTTCCGTAGCATCCCCAATCGGAACTACTACAACTGACGTCTTCAGAGAAGATGTCAAGCGCGCAGAGCGGTTGTGATCCGTCTAATCCGCCACCGGCCAGATACTCATCATATAATTTTTGCATCTCCGGCGAAGCCGACAACGAGTTAGCCGATTGCTGATACAACCCAGCTTCAGCCGTGTCGCTCGATGTATTGCTCGCGGATTGGTCGCGACCTTCGCAGTGCTGACCGCTACTCTCCCGCATCCCTAGTCCCATCAATAATACGAACAAATGCCGAAGGGTATCGGGTCCAGCCTCCTCATTGTCCATACCAATCGAATTAAAATTTGACCGGTACCAACTAAGCGCGTCCTTCGCGTCATCGTATGTATCGGCTTTCGCCATCTCGCGCGCGGACGAATCACCAGCCAAGTATTTGCGATAGACCGTACTCCACGCGAGCGCCATACCTTGAATATATCCAGCCGGCGCGCGTCCGCGATCATGCCAATTATAGGACGCTATCTTGCTCTTGTTCGCTACCTCGCAGATAGCATCGATTTGCTCATCGTTGAGAACAGCAAACATCGGAGGTGGATACGGCGGCAGATCAAACTCGCGTTCAAGCGCAACCCACGTATCAGTGCCGACGATGCCATCAACAGTCAAGTTTTGCTCCTCCTGGAACTCCTCGACCGCTTCCTCCGTAATAGACCCGAAGTCGGAGTCAAGCGGTTCACATTCCAGACACTGCTGGACGATCAGAACATCCGGACCGTAGCTCCCATATTTCAATAATGGGCGTCCCATAGTTCCCCTCTCAGTGTACCGGGAATACCAGCACGATCGTCAGCACGATCATCATCAGCGCGAAAAGAGCGAGCACGACAATCAGGCGTTCCCACCATTTCATCATGCTCGCCTATTACTGCCTAGCGTTTATTTTTTCGCTGCTGCTGGCGCCGCTCCTGATGGCGCCGGATGCGCACCACTCGGAACGCCAACGACGATCCATCCAGTTGTCGGTGTCCAAGCCACCTTCCATTCAATAGGCGGTTGGCCCTCAACGGGTGGCGGCGTGACTTCAGGTGGCAACACAATCGGATGCGATGGTGTCCATGGAAATACTGGTAGTTGTACCGCAATCGGCGGACTACCAGGCGGTGATGTTGGCGGCGCTGGAATGTAGATCGGATGTTCGGGATGTGCTCCCGCTGGCGGCTGCGGCTTCACTCCAGGCCCCATCCCGCCGCCCCAATAACCAGGAGGCATCTGAGGTGGGCCCCAAATCCCAAGCGGTGGTTGCCCCGGTTGCGGCCCAGGCGGACCCGCATCCACATAAGGCGGCCACGGATTAGCAATAGGGTGACTCGGGTGAACCGGAGACCAACTAGGCGGTTGGCTTGGCCATGGCGGCTGCGGCATCGGGAACCCGATGTCAACATAAGGCGGCCTGCCACCAGGCATCGGTCCACCGCCGATGCTCAAGGTTGGATCATACATTTCACCAATAATAACGACGGGTCTTCCTGCCATGGTAACAACTCCTTTGCGGTTGATTGGGGTTCAATTTAAGAGATGCGCTAACACCCCTACAATTAGCGTATCGGCTTATCAGGTATTCGTTCTGCGAGTGATCTTATCTGTCATGGTCCGAAAACCTCGATCTGTGTAGCAACTTGATTATAGCTATTGTTGCTCGTATTAAAACCGGCCGCACTAACGCCGGCATTAGCACCAGCCCCGGCAGCCGATCCCATGTTTATTCCTGCTGGCCCAGTCGTCGTCCCATACACTACACTAGACGTATTCCAATTATATGAACAAATGAAAGCCTTGGTTTTATCAAATGAATAATTCATCGCATCAGAAACAAGCGTGCCCGAAGGAAGACTAGGATTGGCAGCACCAGCAAATCTGATCTGAATCTGCGAACCGTCAAAATCCATACTTGGATCGGCGGCAGCAGCGTGACCGCACCACATTGCATTAAATTGATTGGTGGTAGTTCCGCCGCCAGTAACAGTAACTCGTATCTGTGTGTTGCCGCTGTTCGCAACGCCAGCAACATACGCTGATGTGTTGTAGCGCGTTCGCAGATGATAACCGTTAAATGACGCGCCGAGACTTGGAGGACTTTGCGTCGTGATAAGTGGCTTCCAAGTTCCCGGAGGTGGAGTCTGTGTGGTACCTGTAGCATAAGATACGACGACGATACCGCTGCCACCCGCTGTTCCTGTAACGGCGGTTGAGGCCGCTCCTCCTTGTCCGCCTCCACCGCCACCTCGATTAGCGGTGCCTGCTGTAGCCGATGTACCTTGAACGCCGCCTAAACCGCCGCCGCAAGTTGCGGTTGCAGCTGTACCCGTTCCAGTAAGTCCGCCCGCGCCTCCGCCAGCATAACAAATAGACGTACCAGTAATTGAACTCGAACAACCAATGCCGCCCGTTCCGCCAACAGAGATCGTTCCTGTGCCGCCAATCCCGCCGCACCCGCCTCCACCGCCGCTTCCATATCCGATGCCGCCGCTATAGCTATTGCCGCCTGCGAAACCTTGTCCAGCTAATCCCGTACCAACGGCAGCGGCATTCGATGAACCGCTACCCGAACCGCCGTTGCTCGATGGTTGACTACTACAGGCTCCGTCACCACCACCCGTCGCGGTACCAATTCCGAAAATGGATGAGCTTCCGCCCGTTCCAACGGTACAGCTTGTATAAACCGCTGGAGGAACCGGCGCACCCGCACCGACAGTAATTACTGTCGCACCGGGAGCGAGATACGTTCCTGTACCTTGAAGGACACCGCCAGCGCCGCCTCCCGCACCGGTTGAGCTTCCTGCTGTCGTACCGCCCCAACCTCCTCCCGCCACGATCAAATAGTTGATCGCCTTACCCGTCGCGCAAGTAAGATTTGCAGAGCCAACTGTCGTGAATGTATGAACAGTATTAGCACCAACCGTCGTAATCGTCCCACCGGCGCAATTCACATTCGGCGCACCGGACGGATACGAGACGATGACAATGCCAGAACCGCCAGCGCATCCAGCAGTACTTGCTGGTTCACTACCACCACCGCCGCCACCCGTATTAACCGCACCCACAGTACAATTATTTACATTTTGATCGCCGCCCTTCCCGCCGCCGCCTGAACCACCTGAACCGCCCGTGCCGGTATATGCACCGCCGCCGCCGCCGCCTGCGTAGAATACTGACGCGCCGGTAATTGATGAAGCTAACCCCGGGCCGCCATTGCCTCCAGTTTGACCGGACCCTGCGCCATTCGCGCCAACCGCACCTGCACCACCACCGCCGCCGCCGCCGTTCGCACTGCCACCCGAAGCCCCACCGTTGTTGCCTTGACCAGCAATCCCAGTTCCACCCGTTTTGCCGGTAGTCGTCAGCGCGCCACCGCCGCCAGAGCCACCATTGAGTCCTTGATCATTGCCAGAATTAAATGAGCCGCCGCCGCCGCCTCCCGTAGCATTGACAATGACAGTCACATTCGTAAATACTTCAAATAAAGTTGCTGGACCATAGTATTGATTCGCTGTCGCCGTCGCAGTTGTCGTTGCGTTTCCAGCGTTCGCCCCTCCACCTCCCACATTGCCTACGCTAAATGCCGCGCTTACAGAAGTATTTGCTGTCTGCGCGCTTGAACTCCAATTATATGAACAAATAAAATCCTTGGTATTTGAAAATGAAAAATTGACCGCATCCGAAACTTGTGTGCTTGGAGCTACTGGGGCGGTGATGGCTCCGTTGCCGCCAACCTTTATCTGAACTTGATTTCCATCATAATTCATACTAGGAGAAGCTGCAGCCGCATGACCGCAATACATCGCGTTCATTACGTTGCCGCCAGAAACACCACTCAGCGTAACTCGTAATTGCGTCCCCGATATCGGTGCGGTTCCTGCAAATCCAGAGACCGCTATTCGAGTGCGTAACTCGTATCCACCCCAACCCGATCCGTAACTAGCAAGAGGCGTTGGAGCAACGATTGTAGTAAACCACGACCCTGCACCGCCAGGAGTTGATATAAGTGAATTGCTACCATTCCCACCTTGAGTGTTTGCTGTTCCTACATTAACGCCTCCCGCCCCAACTATAACGCTACTGGTGCCAGCATTAACAGTCGCAGTGCCGGTGAGCCTCCCGCCAGCGCCACCGCCGCCAGCATAATAAGCGTTGCCGCCTGCGCCGCCGCCAGCAACAACTAGATAGTTGATTGTTCGTTGAGTAGGACAATAGAAGTCATTATTCCCTACAGTCGTGAATGTATGAATCGTATTACCGCCGGAATAGGTAACAGCACCGCCGATACAATCGAGCACTCCAGAAACACCCGTTGAGCGCATACCCGGAGCTAAATGTGTACCGGGTAGCTGCCCAAACGCACTCTGCGATAGCAATGCTCCGAGCGTGCAAACAATCAGAACATTTTGAAGCGAACGCCAGCGCATGATACTATTTCACATCCTTAAGCAATGCGCCACCGATACAATACGTAGCAGATACACAAGTGTAGCCGATAGCATCAACCGCGCCTGCGGTAGTCGAGAGTACATAGTTACATGCGCCCGCGCATTTCAGCGTTGAGTTAATGGTCGCCGGGATTGTACGCGACCCTGTTCCGTCTTGTACAAATCTAATCACACCTGCTTGCCCTGCCTTCACGTTGCTAAAAGTAAGCGTGGTGACGTTAATACCGAGCGTGACCGCGACGTTGATAAATGTATTGAAGTCGAGATTCAGCGTAGCCGCACCCGCCGAAACTGGCACCTCTGCAGTAAAAACTTTATCAGCCGGAAGTATCTTGTTAGTTGTAGCTGCCATGAAATTCGCGGCGGTTGCTTGATCTATCCGCGCGCTGTTGAGCGTACCGCTACCAATGTTGGTCGCGTTGGTCGCGTCGGTTGTAGCGGATACCGCGAATGCAGCGCCTCCGGTTTTAGTACAGGTAATGCTAGGAGCAGTAAACGTACAGTCACCGCCCATGACGAACTCGCCATAGGTACCAGCGTTGTTGTAGGGAATGCGCCCCGAAACGCCGCCAGTGATCGTTGTACTATTAACGGCTATTGGGGATGCTGGAATTGTTGGTAAGTCCGCCCCTATCAAAGTCCGCCAACTAGGCAAGCCGGAGCCACCGGAACTCGGTCCAGCGCAAACTTGATTGGCATTAGGTTGCCCCGAGCACTGGGCTTGCGCAGGCGCAGCCCACCACAAGACCAGCGCAAGAGCGATTAATATCCTTAGACGATTGACCATCCTGAAGATGCTCCGTCATTAGCGGGCACGAGCCGCAGGAATTGATAGTTAGTGTTGAGCGAAATGCTGGCGATCCCATCCATTTTTTCCGCACCAGCACAGTTGATAGTTAAAGGATGCGCTGAGAATTGCCCACCAACATCCTTGATGAGAATTGGCCTACCCGCCCGCGTGGATGCTGCTGGAAGATTGAGAGATGCAGAACCTGACGTGATATTACAGTTGATAATTTCGTCGGTTGCCGTAACCGTAATGGGCGACGACGTGACGTTGCGCTGCGTTGGTGGTAGTGGCTTTCCAGATAAGTCAGCATAAGCACCAGTTGCTGCGACGGTCGCAAGTCCAAGATTGGTACGTGCCTGCGGTTTATTAGTAAGTTCCGAAAGATTATTTGCCGCAAGCATATCGCCTGTACCGGACCCCGATGCGCCAGTCGGCCCCTGTACACCCTGAACACCAGCGATGCTAATGTTCCAATCAGCGTGCGTACCAGAACCGTTAACGAGACTTGATGTAAAAGTTAAGATATTGCCACTGTAGGCTGTGATAGCACCTTCCATCCATTCGCCAGATGATTGCGAAGCTGCTCGAATACGCGCCCCAACGACATAAGCGTATCCTGTCGTAGTCAGCGTAAGACTGATAGAGCCTATCGCAACCGCTACTGATGTTGTTGAAAATCCGCCGTAGCCAGACCCAGTAGCTCCGGGTGGCCCGGCATTGCCAGCAGGTCCTTGAGTGCCGGACGGACCTTGAGCGCCTTGAGCTCCAGCAGGTCCGGTAGCTCCAGCAGGTCCGGTAGCTCCTGTAGGTCCAGCCGGTCCAGTAGGACCGACCGCGAGCAGCAAACCTGACGTGCCCCATGATGGCGAGGCTGTGTGCAAATAAGGTCCCCACAGATACGCTGCCGATCCTGGCACAGCTGGATTGCTTTGTAGATAGTAATCGCCATCGACAGGAGAGACCGGATTGCTTGGGGTTGGTGCGGCCACGCCATGCCAAATCACATTACCAGGACGACCCGCTACGCCTTGTGCGCCGTTGACGCCTTTCTCACCGGGAGTACCTGTGGAACTCAAGTTCCAATCGTTGTGAGTATTTGCGTCGCGTGTAGTACTAATTAGATCAATCGTCACCAACATGACGCCAGCTGTATAAGACGCAACAACACCTTCCATCCAATCATCAATAGGCAATGCGGCTGATGAGAACCGCACTCGACTTCCCGGCAAATACGCTAAATCAGGTTGTGTGATAAATGTCTTTGGACCAACGCTGATGGCGAAGATCGAAGTGCTAGTGCCATTATAACTCGGCCCAGCAGGTCCTGGCGGACCAATGTTGCCAGCGCTACCATTGACGACCGTAACTGAGTTGATGGTCATCGGGTTATCCCCAACATTGCTGTTATACTACCGGACGCCAATTGCCGCGTGTAACCGTCCGCGCGGCCAAGTAGATCATAAACGTAGTCTGCGGGAGGAATCAGCGCCATTATTGTAGCTGGAACTTTCAATGACCATGTATTGCTATAGACTTGAATCAAACCATTCCCAGTCGAAGCCAAGATCACAACTGTAGCCGCAGGCGGATTCACCCGCACTTCCATTTCAAATTCGATACCGGACAAATCAATCGGTTGCTGCGGAGTTTGCAAATCCCAATATTCTAAACCATCAAGCCAATCAGAATTGGTCGCGATGGTCATGTCCATCACAACGGGAGGCATATAGAGAATGTTCGTAGACATGGCTTTTATTGCGGTGTTAGGAAGGACGGCGGTGCGGGCCAAGGCGGCGTACCAACGGGGACGATGTAAGCGACTAGTTGACTAAAATTCAAAGTTTGAACATTAGCAATTTGCGTATCTCTATAAGCGTTCACTGCTTTCACCCAATCCATCGTAGCCTTTGCGTTGGTGTAGGGCGTGCCAGACGTTGTTGTTGACAACGTGTAAAGAGCATTTCTCTGAACATCAGCCGGTGCATATTTATTAATTAATTGCGCGGCTTGCTCAGTAACATTATCAGCAGTCTTTGTTGTGAGCCCCTTCACAAGAAGCATATTCTGTGTATTGGCGCTTGTGTAGCCCGGAGGAATGAGTTGAATATCATAGAGTGGCATTGGATCAGATGACCAAGTAAGGTCTGGCAACTGAACGATGTTCATATAATATCTCGGATCAGGTCTAGTTGTTGTGATTGTTGACATCTAAACGATCCTCCCCATTCGAAACACTTCGATACTGCTCGCGATAAATAGCGTCAATTGCCGCCGCAGTCTGCGAACTAACTCCTGTCCTGCTTCTAGTCCACGCTTCCACGATAGCGGCTAGTCGCGCCATCTTACGTCTTGCTTCTTCACAAAAGGTACACATTTGTTATGCTTGCTGTTTGCCCGGAAAGTCCGTTTGCAGATGCGACAAATCGAGATTGTTTGGCGTCCAATTGTTGTTATTGCCGCTTGCGTCTTTCCCTAATCCAGTCGCTGTAGAGTCAACCGCATTTTGCCAATTCAAATAAAATCCATTCGGACCGAAGGGTAATTTCAAAATATCACTCGGATCGTTCGGAACAAGAATGCCATTCTTTGCTTGAGCAAATTTTGTATAATCTCCGAGACACTGACCATCTACACCAATAATTTCTGCAAACCGCAATCGGGATGTTCCGTAGACGCCATTGGACGGACCTAGCTGCGGCATTCCACTACAGCTATAAAATGTTCCGATACATTGCTGCAATGTACTGTTCCAAGGACTGTTGCCGCTGACCGCACCCTTGCTCTTCAAAATTCCGTCAAGATAAGCGTAGATGAAGGCGCCATCGGCGCAGCACAGAAGATGATGCCACTTGTTGTCAACGAACACACCTGACGTATAATAGCCATTCGTCATTCCGGTATAGGATTCATACGTCCCAATCCCGGCAACTTGGCCGCCTGAGTTATTCCAACACATATTAAAAATGTTACCACCGCTAAGGTCAGCATTGGCCGTCAATATAAAGGCATTCATGGTACAGCCCCACCAAGCGCCGCCAGCATCACCAGCCATGAACAAATAATCAGGTCCAGCCGGATCGCTCCAACTCCCAACGCCATAAGCATAGGTTTGTGGCACAGCTTTCTTTACAAAAGCGCTGATCGACCACACTTGCCTATTCGTATTCATTGATGGCGTACGAAGCAGGCATGGTGGCTGATTAACGCCAAGTTCAAAGCTAGTGCCCGGAGCCGCTAACTGAAGTGATCTGCCGTCATAAGCCACGGGTGTCGGCGCGGGTCCTGGCTGTACCCCTGAATTAAAAACATCCAGCAATTGCCACTGCACCGAATCAAAAACGAGAAGCCATATCTGATTAGGAACTCCGTCGCCCGCTGCAATAGGTGAGCCATCCGGATGGGCGACGGGATGAATTGGAAAGTTATTAGGAGCAAAATCGGTCGGACCTTGAATCACTTGATCAAGCTTAACCTCAACCGTTCGTCCCTCTTTGATATCAGGCAGGACAGGACTAAAGAGGCCAATCAAATGATTTTTGACGATTTGCTTTGCATCAGTCCAATTCGGATCGAGTGCGCCGGTATCGTGAACATACGGAATATCAACATTGTGTAATGTCGTTACGCCACCAACAGAACCATCAGCGCCCATATTCTGTAATTGAAAATACGTACCATCGCAGACCAGAGTGGCGATTTGACCAGCGACCATATCGTTGGCCTGTAGTTCGGCTCCGTCTCTGCGCTTGATGGCTGTAGGATTGATGCTGCCAATAGCTATGGTCGTTGGCCCTGTAATTGTATGGGCGATCAGAACATGCAGCGTCAAACCACGAGTGTATGTTGTAATCTCAGGAGTAAGATTAACGACTTGCACAGTATTAAGTGGACCGCTATCTAAGCAATAAATAAGCTTGCCGTCACGAACGGCGCGCGTCATCTGATTCAAGTCTTGATCCGTCGGCTCCTGTTGCGAGTTGCTAATGAGATTTACGATCTCTCGCTGCGGGAATTCAAACGCAGCGGCAGGCGGCACGGACCCCTCACGACCAATTGTTGGGTCGCCATTTATGTAGGAAGCATTCGGGTCAATAGCGCCCGGAGGCCCATACGGAGGCTGATACTGCACTTGCATTTCTCCTTTTACGAAAAGCGAAGCTTATGGGCAGCGGACCCTACTCGCACTGAAGCCACCGGCGTTAACCCGGATGGCGGCGCAGGCCAAGGTGGAAAAACGCCAACAGGCGGGAGATACGCGACAAGTTCGTTAAAGTTTAATGCTTTGACGCGAGCAATTTCTGCATCTCTAAAAGCATTGACCGCAACGATCCAATCCATCATTGCCTTAGCATTCGTCCAAACAGTTCCTGATGTTTGTGTCGCCAACACATAGAGAGCGTTTCGTTGCAAATCGTTCGGCGCATATTTGTTGATTAACTGCATCGCTATAGTTGCCACAGGCTTTGAAATAGTCGTACGCAAACCTGGCTGAGGTAAACCAACGCTTCCATAGCCACCCTTGACCGGATAGACTATCGTATCATCAACTGGAAGCGGGTCCGCTGCCCAGTTCCCATCATCATACTGGATAATGTTACGATAGTATTTCGGATCAGGTCTGTCGTGTGTAATGATTGGCATGATTTATCCTGCTGAAGTGCGCCAACCTGGCGGCAAGCCAGTCGGCCACGAACCGCCGTTAGTGAATGTTGCAAAGGTTTCTGTAGAATCAGGATTGCCCGGATAGTCGAGATGTAGGCGTTCTGTAGTAAAATTCACCGGCGTGAAATTGTTGCCGTTCGGACTGTAGTCTTTTCCCAAACTTGTTTCGGTCGTACCGCTACCATCGGTGAAATTCAAATAAAAGCCATTTGTTCCGAAATTCATCCCGCCAATGTTCATCTCTTTCGGAATCATTATGCCGCCAATATTGTAAGCAAAGAAATCCCAATCCAGCCATAGCCCATCAACCATAACAATCTCAGCCATCCGGGCACGACAACCGTAGCTTGATGGTTGCAGCGGAATAATTGAAGTGACTTCGTCGGGACCCGTTTCAGTTCCAATCGCGTGGAGGCGCGCTGCATTCATCGTGCTCGGAGTAGTTACAGGCCCAGCGTTTACGAGAATGCCATCGATCCAAACCTCAGTTTGATGCGCGGTGATCGCATCAGCCCGCCACAATAGATGATGCCAATTTTGATCCTTGAATACACCCCACTGAAAAATTCCATTATGTGTCGCCGGATTAGTCGCATCCCCATATCCGGTTTTCGGAACAGTAGTGTTAGCCCAAAAAGTTGACAAGCAAGTATCAAGATCACCGCCCTCAAATTCTAAGCAAGTCACATCGCCCCTACCACCAACAGTCGTTCCTGTAGAATCACCGGCGGATACAATAAACTCTCTCAGATCGGTTTGCCCACCAGGATAAACATTAGGGCGCGGAATTGTAACCGGCCAACGAATGAATGTACTAAAGGTCCAAATGTTACTATTACCAGCAGCCGTAGCTTGCCGTTTCATAAACGGAAAAGAAGTGTAGGTTCCAAACCACCCCGCATTGGGGTCTTGAAACTGCAACGAACGCTTCGGCCTTCTTACAATAAGTGCATTCGGGTCCGCGCGACTACTGACCAACTGCCACACGCCGCCATCATAAACCAAAAGCCATATCTGATTGATGACCCCATCACCGGGACCGATAGGCGAGCCATCGGGATGCGCCACCGGATAGGCAGGAAAGTTATTAGGTTTGAATGTAACCGGACCCGTCGTATTGTTCGCCAACTTAATCTCACAAGTACGCCCCTCGTTGATGTTAGGAATAGGCGGAACATACAATCCAATTAAATTATTCGCAGTGCCTGTATCATGGACATACGGTATATAAATTTCATATCGGTCAACATTACCGGCACCAGCCTGATCCGCAATACCCAAGTTTTGAACTTGAAAGTTCGTGCCATCACAAACTAAATCTGCAATCTGTCCAGCCAATAAATCATTGGCCTTTAGATCAGCTCCTCCTAATCTCGTAACAGCGGCTGGCGGAAGATCGCCAATCTGAATTGTCGTCCCGCCAGCGGTTACGCTATGCGCGACTAATACACGCAACTCTAACCCAGCATCGTAACTCGTAATCGGCGGCGACAGTTGAGGTAGAACTAATTGATTTGCTGTTCCTTGATCAATATAAAAATTCAAACGTCCGTCGCGAACAGATCGCGTAACTTGCATCAAATCGTCATCAGTCGGAGCCTGTTGTGAATTAGTAATTATATTTGTGAGTTCCCGCATCGGGTTCTCAACAGTAGCCCCACTTGGCTTCGATCCAATGATCCCCTTACCACGCGCGCTATTAATGTAAGGCGCGTTTGGATCAGGACTCGCAAATGGCGGCTCATATTTCATGGCAGTCCTGCATATTTATCTGGTGGTGTAAGATTGCTGTAATCATAAACCACCAATGTATGAGCTGGCTTCCACCGATCAATTAAACATTCAAGGTCTTGCGCGTAACCAATCCTCAAATGCGGGTCCAATCCGGCTTCACCGGATCCGACCCGAAACCACATCAGCGGAGCTAGATGAACATGGACTTGCCAAAAAAATCGAATTTCAGGCGGACCGATTTCCCATCGAAAATCCTCCATAAGTTCTGGATGCTGCCCTGGCGTATCATTCCACAATTCCATTCCTCGCGTATCACCAACTTGCGATACACCGCAAGTGAACGGAGCAAACTCACTGATTGAAATGTTATAGCCAAGCCAAGCCGCAACATCGATGAACCACTGTCGGTTTTGAGCACCGAGCAGGGTCATCTTAAAGACCAGCATTTTTTGCCGTTCAGCGAGCGTCAAAGCACTTTTGAAACAAGGATCAGGAAGGCCCCAATTTTCCTCCCATCGATCCAACATTTCTATAGTCTTACGCGGATCGGATTCAGTCTCCAAAAAATCAGCAGCGCGACTATCAACGAAACCAAAAATGTTAGCGAGGCCACGCACTAACCGCATGAGCACGCTGTCTTCATCACGCGGCCACACCGGACCTGTGGGCAATAAATCCGCGAGCGCAGCCGCGTAATCATCTCCAGTACGCCGCAGATGGCGATCTACAACAGCAATCTGATCCATGCCATTTATGGTGCGTAGATGATAGAGCCCAAGATCGGAAGATGCCCATTGTCAGGCATCGGTGTGCTTGTAAAGGTTAGTTCATAAGTATTGAGTCCAACAACCTGACTAAGAGCCTCATCTAATGAACTCCTATGCAATGTTTCGCCCGGTATTGCTTGTGTCAGAAACATATGTCTAACGGAGGATTCAATCCCGGCGCGAATTGCTGTCGTGTCCGGTACCACTGATCTAAGCGTAAAATTAATCGGATACGGAATTGGAGCAACAACAAAAATATCCTTCACAGCAACCGGACGTACCTTATCAATCCACTGGGCCACAGCCAGAACATCCTCTGCTGTAGGAATACCGTAATTGTCAGCGCGCAATATATCCATCATAAATCTAATCACGACCGTACCCGGTCCCAATTCCAACGGATACGCCCATGCGCGCGTTACACCGCCAAAGGACAGCGCCCAGCGAACATAATCCTCTTGCGATCCTCCCATCGGGGGCTGTTGGATGCGCTCAAGTACGCGCGCTCGCAAATCGTCGTCGGTCTCGGTATCTGCGCCACCATGAAAATCATTATTAGCAATTGCTGTGTTATCAATACCATCAACGACAACCTCAAATTGTAAAACATCTCCGACCACGAGATTACCTATTGCACCAGGATCGAGTGCTCGCACTGGCACAGATGAACCTGATGCTGAGATGCTAACTTGCGTTAGCGTTTCAAAGCTAATGTCTGTAGTTGATAATTGTGCTGCCGCTGGTACGACAGTACCCTGCGTACCAGTCACAGTCACGGTGCCAGTTGCAAATTCCGCCGCCTTCCGTCCGAGCGTTCCATCAGAATTTGTCAGCCAGATTTGCCCGTGACGGTCTAACCATTCCGTTTCTGCTGTATCTGGCATCAATTGTTTAGCTAGCCAATCTATATAGCGCAACACCAAATGAGCTAGACCTGAAGTCGCGTCCGACAGCACCCGCAGCATAGAGTTGCCGAGGGTCGCTGCCGCATTGAGCGCCGCTAGAATACGTTGCTTTGGAACGATCACTGTCGCCATAGTCGCGGCAATAGCGTCGCGCGTCATGGCGCGAACGTCCCGCAAGCTTGGCGTCGTCCATGGCATTATGTGACTTCCTATTTATTTGGATTGATACGGGTCTTGCCACGAGACTTGCCTGATCTCATCCCACAAGTTTTGGAATTGCAACGCGATTGCGGGAAGCGGGCCACGATACATCGTAAAGCCAACTTGAATGGTATCACGATCAGTACGCTCCGCGCGAACATCAATTCGTGTACAAACACCATGATCTATGAATGGCTGTAACGCTTCACGCGTGTAAATCTCGGCGCGGCCAAGCGTAGAACCTATGCGTGCCTCTATGGGCGTAATCTTCGCGCGCATTAGCTCCCATAGACGCGACCCGATTGGCCAACCATCATATAGGAGTTCGGCATCTAGATCGCCCCACCATCCGCGCCGATCAGAAACCCCATCAGGGCCTAGCAAATCTGGCAAATCATCATCAATGTCCGCGAGACCGTCAGTACCAAGCGCAATCAATAAACTGGTAGCGAGTTCCTGCGTCTCATCTAATGTGCCCATTGGCTTTAACAAAATGTCCATCGTCACTAACGGCTGAAGCGTTACGATATTAATGATACGAATATCGGCCATTTATCCTGTCCCATATATCAAAGCGACCAAGTGATGATGCAGAGACCGGGAGCGGCTGGAAGCGCTGCGCCGGTAGTCACGGTAATACCGCCACCGCCTAACGGCAATCCTCCCACATTGACTGCGCTTGTTTGTGCCGGACTTATGGCATTGCTGTGCGAGTCATAGGTACCATCGACTGTTGCCGACCCGCCGACAATTCCGTGACCAGCGCCGCCCGTTATGTTCACATCACCGCCAGTTGCGGTTCCGCCCGGGGACGTAGCCGCGCCTATATTAAGACCAGAACTACCTCCGTTGGCTGTTAGCGTTGGTATAGTTAGCGAGCCTGATTGCAACAGGCTCTGACCGCCATTCTGGCTACCAAGCCCGCCAATACCCGCTGTAAACTGTATTGTTGCGCCCGGAACAAGTCCGGTTAATGTTTTTTCCAGATAACCGCCGCACCCGCCAGCGCCACGAGGTATGCCACTAGCATTCGAGCCTCCACCTCCGCCACCTACAAGTTTAATGAACGCCTTGGTAAAGGGAAACGGAACGAAAATGTTTTGTGAAGTCGTATAAGTAATGGTTGACGATTTTGGTTGCCATGACTCCTCTCGCCACACACCGTTTTGATCCGCGAAATATTCACCGACATCCCCAGCATTCGCGGAGCGATTTGCCCCAGTTAACAAAATGAGATGCACCGGGTCATGCTGGATAATAATACGAGCATCAAACCGGCAGCGCTTCTCGACCAGCGTACCGGGACCAAATGAGGTAATCGTAACGACCGGAGCTGGAGAGACCGGGCCAACGATATGGACACGGTTAGAATCAACCGTATCCAAATCAGTCAGCGTCGCGGCATTGATCGGCTGTTCCGGCGCAACCCCCATCGCCGAAATGATGTGGATTTTCGACATCAGGCAGGCAACGCCTTAACGTGCTTCGCGTCGCCCTGAACGGTGACGACTTGTCGAGCCTTGCTATCGTCGCCTGTCTGCTCGGTCCCGAGTATTACCTGACCGCCGCTATCCGATGGCGTTACCAACTCGATCAGCGATTTTGCCTCGTTCTGATTCGGCGCTTTGCTAGTAATCGTTGTGCGGATTGCCTTGATATCATGGGTCTCAACCGAATCATGAGTCATGTGCGTCGCGTTCCAGTTCATCTTTGAATTGTCGCCGCCATTCCACGCCATCGTCGGAGCGTTCCAAGTTAAGGTCCCCGTCGTCGTCCAAGTGATCCCATCCATATCCATGACCATCGAAGAATAGATGGTCTTCGGATCATCCTTGTCCATGATCTGGTGTTTAATCTGTGGCTTGTATTCACCTTCGTCCTTGTACGTATCTTTATTGCGATGAGTAACTGTAAACGATTTACGATCAAAATGAACGGTAGCTAACACATCGTCTTTCATATCGGTCTTGGTCGCCTGAATTGCTTTCTTCCGATCCTCCTTTTTCATATCCATACCAAGCGCACTCAAAGGATCAGTTGGAGTGTTCTTATCTTTTTTCATTATACGAAAATCAAGAACCAAATCGTGCGGAACCGAAGCATTAATCCCGGAGCGCGTTATATGAACCTGCTGACCTTGATCATCATAAATCATCAACTCGCCATTTTGCAATCCTGTAATCCGGTAGCGGCGATCATCAGCCGCTATAAGCACCATATGAGTACGAACCCCGCCAATGCTTGCGGCAATCTCTTGAGGTTACCCAAACTATTCTCAACGTGCGGAACCGACGTCAAAAACGGAAATTGAAAGCGCTCAACGCCTATACGTTTTTCTTCCGCAAACAACTCGATGTCGTGCTCTTGAAGTAGCTTCGTATCATCAACCTTCTTTACCAGTATCGCCCGCGATAGCATATTGTAAATGCGAGTAGCCATATCATATGGGGTTGATCGCATTTAGCCTGGCCCTGGTTTAGCCGGTTGTGGCGTACTCGCTCCTCCTGGTACATCGAAGTTAAGATGCGCCGAACTTAACCTGCTAACCACATGCAAACTTGCCAACGACCCTTGCTCGTTATCCTGAGTGAAAGTTACACGCTGAATATATAACTTATTATTTTTGAGCATCAGCATAGGTGAATCAACGTTCACGCTATCACCCACCTTCCACAATTCACCGCCATCGCTTTGCCACCCATAAACAACAATATCAGCCGTGATGTTGTCGTTAAAGACCCACAGCGTTTCATAATCCATACGTCCGATTGCTTCCTGCGTCGTTAACCGCCGATCCCCAAGAAACAAATATGGTTTGTAGCCCAATCCTTTCGCTCCCGGATTATCCGCGTGCGCTGCTGCCTGCGCCGCGCGTCTACCCCAATAACTATCCTTACCATTCGTCGCCCCATCATCAACATGTTTGGAAAATATTGTAGTGTTCTCTATTCGGCACGAAGCTGATTGAATATTTTTCCCTTCAATTAAACTTCCACCTGAAGAGCCGGTAACAGAAGCGTATGCAATCACCTTACCATGCTCATCATCAAACAGGGTAATCCCGCGATGCCTCGCCAATCGACCTAGAAAATTGAAAGTTGTTTCACCAGGCATAATCTGAGCATCATCAATCTGCATCTCAGATAATTGAGTAGACCCTCTCATCTCCAACTGAACGCCTTGTTTCTTTAACACAGCAGTCGCAATCGCTTGCCATTTCTGATTAAGAAATTGACCGCCGTTATGATCCTGCGGGAGAACCGAAGCGTCAGTAATCTTCCCAGCGTTTGACTTTCCAGAGATTAAAACATTATGCTGAAAAGCATCATAGTGCGCGTTACGACAATTCACTGTACCGGTCAGAAACAATTCGCCAGCAAACTTAACCGTACAATCATCACCCGGAATAATCTGTAACGTTGACCAATTTGGAGATGACTGACCGCCTGACGACGATACAGCCTCGGTAGCTAGGAACGCGAATTCACGCAGCGTTCCAAACTCCGCTGTAGCTTGTATCTGTTCCCACGCACTAAAGACTTGCGAGCCTATTTGTAGATCAACGGTCTCTTTTCGCTTTGGCATAACTATGCTGTAAGCAATATTCCTTCAACCGGACAAAATGCCGGATGAACGATATTGTTTTCTGTGATTAGTTGGGATACCCGCAGATCAGTATTGAATGGAGATTGGGTCGCATCGGGATAACGCCAGTTCGCTAATTTCAAAGCCGGATACGGAGACGCTGTTGTATAATTGATAATCGTCGGCAAAGGTCGCGCGCGCACCGTCAAATCATGAACCATTGCGGCCTGTAGAGCGAGAACTTCCCGATAATTTTCTATGTCACCACGATCCGCCAAAATTTCAACTGATGGTGTAAAACCATTCAGCATCCGGGTAAGATACGAATTAACGTCCTGCCGACTAACAAACGTAGTGTTAGCGGTTATTAGAACTAACGCAGATAACAAATAAATGATACCAGCATCCTTGACCGCTTGTCCTGGTAATGTAATGACAGGTTGGTTATGGAACTCAGTTAACACACGATACATATTGTCAAAGGTCGCCCCAGCAGCGACCGCCGTTGTAACAATATTAAGCATAGCATCGCCAATATGCGATCCATCAATTAAGGTTCCATACCTCAACAGCAATTCAGCATTCGTATAAACGTCGTTCGCTACGCGGCGCACATCAGATGATTGACGCCCAGTCTGCGCACCAGGCACCGTTGTAATAATCGCCATCGCAAAATACTGAACGATGGCCATTGCTTCTTTTAGCTCCGATAATGTCATCTATTGGTTCCGTTAAATGCATCTACTTGAGAATTCAAATTTCCAGCAGCGAATGCTGACGTGCTGTTCGCAGATTGTGAAGCAGCAGCTGCTGTATCCTGCGTCGGTGATGACCCAGCATCGGAGCCCGCTTCTACGAACATCATCTCAAAAGTACAGTAACCTCCTCGCTCACGCGTCTCAGTTACTGTATAATTTGTACAGATAACTTGCATCGGACGAAGGAGCGGATGAATTAATTGACCTGGCCCTTCCTTCTCTAAAGCATCTGTTAGCTCATCGCGCGGTCCGATATAATCAGGGCCAATCAGATAACCTGTAATAGGATGTTGAACCGCGCGCCGCCCCATATCTTCAGAGTAGGGCGTATCACGCTTCGGATATTGATGAACTGCCACGCGGCGTCCTGAAGCGCGAGCATCGTTTTCAGTATAGAAGATGGCGCCACGAAATGAGGCTTGCTGATACCTATCACGCCACGGATTAGACGGCATCCCATATTGAGTACGTCCGGGCATTAGCTATCAAACCCATCGTTGAACGCGGTCTTCTCCATCTGCCAAGCACGCCGTCGCTTCATTTCGGTTTGACTAAATAATCCATCGGCATCAACAACCGCCTTCGTTCCGGGAGGCGCGGCGATATCAACCTTCAGCGTCGCGGACCCTTCGACCTTAGTACTGAATGCTTGCGGATCGATGCTAGGCGTCATCAACTGCGGCGGTTGTAATAACCGTTGCCTAAGTTTATCATCATCTTCCTTACGAAAGGTTGAACCATCATCCGATAATCGTTTCATCGCCTCGTTGGATGGTTGTCGTATATCGTTTAATTGCTCAGTCGCGCTTTGCTGTAATCGCCGCGCCTGATCTCCAGTCTTCGTCTCTTGTTCTAATCCTGGCTTGCTATATGGCGCCGTCGCTTTCCGCAATGGATCAACTTCATCGCCACCTAGTTTACTCATAACATCAACGGCAGATTTTATATCTTCCTTTGATCGTTTTACATCAGCGGTAGGTCCCTCAAGCTTCAATCCTTTAGCTAAATTTTGGCTCTGAGCATATGCGTTCATACCCTCAACGATACCCTGCTTCGCGCTCTCCTTAACATCATCGCCGCTCGCGGGAGGTTCTGTTGGCAGCGGAACACTAGGTTGTGTGCGCGGAGGCGCCTGTTGTTGATGCAACAACTTCATAGTAGGCGAAAGATTATTGACATCTGCTTTAGCTGGCGCAGTCGGCTTGAGGAGGTTCCTAATATCCGGAATAGTTGTATCTTCATCCGGGCCGTAAGGCGACAACTTCGGTCCTTGTTTATCTGGATCAAGTTGATCATACCAATCTGGCATTGGGGCTGGCGCGACTGGATACCCCGGCATAGTCAAATCCGCGCCTTGAGCAAGAAGCGCGTCCCGCTCCTCCTTGTTGGTTTGCCCTTGGAAAAGTTTTTCAACAGGTACGGTAATCGGCTGCGTTGCGGTTCTCGGCTTTACCTCGCCAGTGGTTGCTTTGTCTATCGCTTCCTGACCTTTCCGAATTGCTTGCGGTATCCATCCGCCTGCAGCATCACGCGCAGCTTGATCTCGCCCTAGTTTATCCAAACCAGTTTTAGGATCAACCTCTGGTGGTGGCTTATTCTTCTCATCTTCAGGAGGCTCCGGTGGCCGCTCTAACATTTTTAGCAATAATTGACCTAATGGTGAATTGAGGAACCGTTCGCCATACTCCGGCAATTTTTCAAATCCAGCCGTCATTCCTTTCATCATCTTATCGATGCCAGGAATCAAACCGACCATAGCTTGTTCGTAGAACTTATCCCAAGTAGTCCAGAAGTCCGCCATCGTCGCTTTTAGCTTCGCGGCGTTCTCAAACATCTTCTTGGCTTCGTCCGGGTCCATCTCCTTCATTTGCTTTTTTCGTTCATAACCAGCTAACAACTTAGGTACAGACTCATCTGTATTCAAGAACTCGCGAGCAAAGCCAGCCGCCAACGCTGGATTAAATTCTTGCAATTTCTTCAGATGCTCCATCAGACCTTCGAGATACTTTTCTGAATCACCGGCAGCAGCAGCAGGGAAAATCTTTTGATACAGATTATCTAACCCCGCCGCCGCCCACTTTGCCCGAACGCCATCGATGTTCTGCCCAATCTCCAGCATATCATCCGCGACACCTCTAAATGTTTTGAGACCTCCTTCGATGCCTACCGCCCGCATCGCGCGGTCCCAATTGATTGCAGAACTTGCGTTCATATTCAAAATCGAAGCAGTATTCCTCAACGAGCCAAGAGTACTTGAGTAGTCAATCGCAGCCTTGGTCAACCCGATCATTGATCCGGTGACCGCCGCTATGCTTAACCCGGCTTTAATCCCGAATGACGAAAGTGCCGGAGAAGCAACTTGATTGATTGCGTCGCCAAACCCCTTGACCGAACCGCCGAGACCCTTAAACTTTGCTGTTGTTCCCTCGGTGTCGGCAGTCTTCTTGAAATCAGAGAATGCCCGCTCCATTTGCTTGAGCGGCGCGCTGGTCTCATCGACCAGCCTCGCTACCATTCTTAATACTGCGTCGTCGGGCATCTAGCGGCGTTCCTGAGCTGAGTTGATCTCTTCAATTAGACGATTGGTATAATATACGTCACGACTCAATTCGCTGATCGGCTTTCTAAGAAAGACATCTGGAGAGACCGAATAGTATTTCGCCAAACGGTAGCAATTCAATATCATAGTCTCCCCAAGTCTGGCAGAAAAAAAATTTGTACCGCCAGACTACACGTCGCCCAGTCGCGCGCCTTCATCTCCAAGATACTTTTCGGACTGATATTGGCGAGGCGCGCCATCATCAATGTCATCTTCTTGGAATCAATAACCGGCAGCGGCGGCCAACCGCGACTAAAATCATTGCTGACTGGATTACCAACCGCATCAATATCCATTGCGGTAGGTTCTCGAAAGGTTAGAAAGGTCGTGACCGGACTCATGTGAGTAGCGATCGGTCTGCCCAATTCTATCTTAACCTCTGTCGGCAAACCATCGTCCGATGGTCGCCGCTCTTCTTCAGGCGGAATGCTCACGGCTGGCGGGTCTACTGGCGCCGTCGCGCCGCGCGGCTTCGTCGTATGTTCGTTCATGAAGTCATCTCACTACAATTCATCCCTTCCCACCGAATACGCGCGAAGCCTTCACGCGTGTTCATTTCTATTCGTCCCGCCTTCCACGCGTTGCGTAGAACGTAGGAGTGCCCGTTGATAAGGTCCGCTTGGATAGTCGCGTCCGTGACTAGCTCGACATCCTCCCAGTTGATCGTCGGGTCTAACGATATGTCAGCCTCGATATATGGCACAGCAGGAAGTTCCTGATAACCATGCACACGATCTTGACCGGCAAGGCCGGTGCGCTCGACGCGACCCGGATTGATCGTCAAGTTACCACGCAGGGCGATAGGCGCGCCATCAGTAAACAGGAACGCAGTACCAGCGATAGCTTGTCCCACTTAAACCTCCTACTTGTTCGAGATGTTATGATCAGGCAGCCACAAGTTCGTCAATCGACCTATCATACTGAAGCCTGAACTGACCCAATACCGCAAACACACGCAACTGGTTGATGATATCAGGCGGGAAAAGTACATCAAGCCGGTTTGGATCCTGGACGTTCCGCTCCACGATCAGATGAGCCTTAAATTGGCGCGAATTTTCGACCAAGCCAAGATATTCCTCAAACTCGTAGTATGCGATGATCTCGGCCTTGATGATCTTTGGCGACACAGCTGCTTGACCGGGCCCCAATCGCGTATCATCATCGCAGAGTTTATGTCTGGGGAACTTCGTAGTAATGTCCGCCTTCAAATCGCGGAACAACCGCGCGAGCGTAGCCAATGTTGTGAGAACCTCATATGCGTCGTCCGGCACGCCATACTCATTGAACTGGTATGTCGTTGATTCTCGCATTATTATCGGAATGCTCTGCGATCCGACTTTCTGTCGAGCCAAACCCCACATATTGTTTAGCTCCGTAATATTGAACTGAGTATGCTTCGGAGCGGGCCAAATTTTCTGCAAGCCGAGGGTCTGCAACGGACGCGCCGGATCAGCATTAAACGCGCGCGCGCCCATCGAGCAGTATGCTGCCGCCCATTCCCAAACTGGCGATGGCGAATCAACTTCAACCGCCATTACTGATAAAACCGGATAGTTGTTGTCTTGCGCCCAAATGATATGATCAGCATAAGTTCCGCGCCGAGCCTGAAAGACCATACCATATTGCTCGCGCAACCACGACCAGCGACCATCGTCAAATCCATACTCATAGTTCCAATCGAGCATAGTATTCGTATCGGTCCACGGCAACGCCACATATTCAAAGTTAACGGACTCACCGAGATTGGCAATAGCAGTCGCACAATCCGGAATGCCGCTACCGCCCGCGAGTTTGCCGCCCAAATTGGATGGCGTGTTAGGATTGGAATAGGTAAGCGTGACCCCTGGAGGCATCACCTCACCACCGCGCGTGCCAAGATAATTATCGCGGATATCAATATCGTTGCCAGTAACGCCAACCCATTTACACGTCAATGTAACGACGGCAGCGGCAGCAACCGCTGTTACCGGCAATGTAACGCCACCCTGGACGCCACCAAACGGCTGGGACCCTGTATTGATTGCCGCCGCTAGATTGGTAGCAATGATAGTTGGAGTATCGTCCTGCAATACCCGGATGCCGACCAAATTGCCGGCGATATAAACGTACAGCGACCCCGCATCGGTCGCCGGACCGGCAACCGTAATAGTGCCATGCGCCGCCACTCCTGCCGCAGGCGCAGGAACCGGCAACCCCCAAACGAGCGTGGAAAAGTTATTATCGAAGAAACGATTGAACATCGCCTCCAACATCGAGCCCGCGCCGAAGGCTGCTGTTGCTTGCGCCTTCGATCCGATCGGAACGGGAACATTCATAACTGCGTTCCCAGCATCAGGTCCTGTATCTATCATGTGACCGACCATAAGTCCGTCCAATTGCGCGATCCCGAGACCCGCCATACTCGGATCAACCTGCAACCAGAAAAGCGGCATGCGCCATGAAGTAGGAATGTCCATAGAAATTGGCATTGCTATTGCTCCTGATTAGGCCGCTGCTGATCAGCTACCGATGTTCAGTTTCAGATGGCTTGTAGTGAGGCTTATCATCGTCGGATTCAACAACGGTCACGTCACCGTCTTGAATACGACAAAACGTAAATTTATCTCGCGGCCAAGTCGCCGGACCTTCCGCAGGAAACCCGCCAGCAGTAGGATGCCTCAGCCATTTGCGCAACTTTTCTTCCGTCATATGCGGCCGCTCCTCGCTAAGCAGCGGGTGGCTAGCGTTTGGCATAACCTTTACGACAGGTCGGATTTTTTTCACCATCTTTAGCATTTGAAGTTCTCCTGTTACGGTGAATGCGCGATACTGGCGTGTGAAATCGTGACGGTTTGATTCAAGATAAGATCAACGAAGTCAAGAATGATATCAGCACCGCTGAGTCCAACCGTCAAACCGCTAATGATAACATTACCGCCACCATCTCTGATGTGAGCCTCGACCAACGATCCAGCCACCAAAGCCGTACCCGACTTTGGCATACCGTTCATCGTGATCGCTCCACTCGCCTCAGTGAATGACGGATCATCCAATGTGATGGTCACCATAACCGTCGCCACACCAGCCGTACCAAGTTCCATAAAGGCCGGTTCAATGTTAGCGTCAATCGCATCGATGACTGCTTGCATACGCGCCGATTTTAACGCTGCCGCATAACTAGCCATTACATCACCCTACCGGCCATGATTACGCTATCAGGCGCTTCAACGACGACCATATTGCCCACCGCACCCGCTGACATTTGCCACGTCATACTCACGCTATCAGGCGCTTCAACGACGACCATATTCCCGACCGCACCGCCGAACGTAGACCACTGCCGATAGATCGTTGGCGGAAGCGGCTTCGTTTCGCTCTCTACTTGCGGCGCTGGCTTGCCGATGATTCCGATTGTCTTGAAGTAATCGTTAATTGTCGGCACAAACATTACCTGATGCATCAAAAAGGAGATCGACTGACGTAGCTCGCAGACGTTCGTTTCATGGATCAATGAAAAGGTCGGGTTCTGCCTACGCATATTCGGGAAGCCGCGCACTTGCTTTAGGAACTTTGGATCCGTCAACAATACATCCTCAACCATATCCATCGTCGCGTTCATCGCGATCAAATCATCCGTATCAATAGCTCCCGCCATCACTAACGAAAAATAAAACGTCATTGTCGGTTCGTATTTCGGCGGACCCGCAGTCGGGTCTCCCCAGGCCGGAAAATCCGTGTCCGCCGTCATCATCATACGCGGAAGGTCTTCCGGATTAACCAAATACATTGGCGTTTGCGATAGCTTCTTGATAGTAGGAATTGCCTGTATGCGCATCCACGCCTGATCAAATAATGCCTTACAATCGTATGGCATAATTTAATCCGTCTTGCGAATTGTTAGAACAATACCGCCTTGTCGATCTAGGTCCGTATCTGAAATCCGATAGTAGCCCGGTTCAATTTGATCATTACGCCAATCCGCAGCATCGACATATATTTGATCGTTACAGAGCGGCTCCACTGGGACCTCTGCGCGCCGAATGCCAAACGTCGTTTCTTGATCAGAGAATACCGAACCATTGTCTAGCTGGAAGTCAGATTTGCGTGACGTTAATATAGCTCGCACGCGATACGGATCGCCGCCTGGCTGAGAGACAACCGGGATGATAGTGATCGGACGTGCGAACGCCGTCATCCCGGCCAATAATGCCGTATCGCTGAAGTTGATCGCCATGAGGAGAGAGACTAGACCGCGCTAGGATTCAACCGCACGCGTCCTACTGACGATGGATTGGCGGCAACCTCAGAGGCGTATCCAATCAGCGTCCCAGCGCCGATACTGGCCTGTTTGGTACCAACTACCCAATTGATCGGAGCACCGACGGTCCAGGCTTCCGCCGAGACCTTCGGTAGCTCGAACACGCCAGTCACCTTAACCGCGACCAGCGCGCCACTCGCGGCGTTCATTGTCGCCACGCCTACGAGTTTGCCGATGATCACCAGGTCGCCGCTATTAACTGCTGCTGGCGCCGGCACATTAAGCGTGGTACCTTCTTCGATATAGTTTTTCATGTTACTAATCCTCTATTTGATGCTGCGGAGTTACGGATCAGGCGCCAGCGTTCTTGTAGAGACCGCGCCAGTGCAACGCCTTGACGCCAGCATCCATGCGAACTTTGAACTCCGCGCCATCAGTAGTCCAACCTTCACGCTGATCCATGAACGGAGTATCTGCCCCATCGAGATAAGTCACCTCGATGGTATCTGTCTGCTGCGGATCAGATATCATATACCAAGCAGTTCCGTTCAACCGCGCATCAGTGATTGGCGTAGCAATGCCGCGCACCGGGTTGCTGATCTGACCGGCGTCCCCAGGGATACGTTCTGAAGTCATGACAGTGTTCATGACCATCGCGTACTCCGGAGGAGTGAGGGCGAACTTCGGAACAATACCAACTGCGGTACCAATTCCTTGATCGTCCGTCTGGCGAGCCATAGCCGCTCGCGCCGCACCCACTGAGGTTACCGTAGGAGCGGCCGCAGTAGGCGCGATGTTTCCATGCGCCGTCGCGAACAGGGCAACGCCATCCTGCATTACCGGATTGCCGTTGATGATCGCGTAGACCAGATTGCCGATCGTACGCTTGGCGCCACGTCCCATCTTGCGCGGGACTCGATTGAAGAAACCAAGATCATCGTTGACAATGGCTTGACGAGTGATCGCGAACATCTTGCCGTAGGTCGCGATTTGTACTGATGTTCCGGTATCAGCCATCGTCCCGTATTTGTACTCACCGCCCTCCGGGACCGGATCAAGCCCAGGGAACAACCCGAGATCAATACGAGCAATCGGGCGGAAGTCAGTAGCCGTTCCTTTCGCGGTCCAGAGCGGGAACGTCTCTTCAATCTCTTCGTAACCAATCATCATCGCACGATGGGCGACGTTCCCAAGGATGTTCCCGAAGTCACTCGTTGAGTGATAGCCTGGACCTTCGGCCCGAATACTGAAAGCATGACCAATCATAGTCATACGATCCATCGCGCCGCTCTTGACGTTACGGAGGTTGAGCGCTGAGCGTGCTAACTCGCTCAGAGTTAGTCCGCTGAACTCGTTGCGCTCGCCTCCCGTAATATTGGCACGAGCCATAATGCCCTTGCTGACGCCTTGAACCCACTTCTCCAAATAATCCACGGTGACGGTAGCATTGACGCCAATGATATCCGGATTATCAGGATTGTTGGGCGCCGCGTGGATTTCATTCCACTTCGCAAAAATCTTTTCGCGAGCAGCCGCGAGCTCAACCCCAGAGTTCACCAACTCCTCGGCAAACTCAGCGGGAAGCTTGGCTGCGCGCACATGCTGAGTAATGCCAGCGACCCGCGCGCGTTCCGTCGCGATAGCTTCCCGCGTTGCCGCTTGTACATCAACTTGAATAGGCACAAGCGTAAGCGTCGGTGACGCAGGAGGTGCGGGAGGCGCGGGAGGCGCGGGAGGTGTCGGCAATTGAGCGACAACTGGCTCCGGCGTGGGTGGAGTAGGAGTATGAACGGCGGCTTGTGTCCCGCCGTTGGCAGGCATATTGTCCATGATTGGACTCCTTGGTTGCGCGGCGGGTGCCGCAATAGTCGGCTTTGCGCGAAGTAGCTTCGCCATTGCGGCCGCGTCAAGCTTCGCGCAAGCTGCGACGCGCATCTGTGCTTCATCAATGATATCGCAGAACCCTTTTGCCTTTGCGTCTTCCGCGCTTAGGTAGGTCTCCGCTTCCATCATCGCTTGGATAGTCTCCCGACTTTGCCCTGTGCGCTTAGAATAAATATCAATCATCTGTTGGCGTTGCATATCTACAACGTTTGCGGATGATCTAAGGTCTTCTGCGTTACCAACGACCATAGCCCACGGATCATGGAGCATCATCGTTGAACCCTGCATCATCTTGATACTATCGCCAGCCATCGCGACGATGCTCGCAGCGGAGGCCGCCATCGCGTCAATGATGACTTCGATGCGACGCTGCGAGGCGCGTAGGACGTTATAGATGGCGAGACCTTCCGCGAGCGACCCGCCTGGCGAGTTGATACGGGCAACGACCGTTGCGCCGGCTGGCAAGGACGCCACACTATCAATAACATCGACAGCGCGTATCCCGTCTTCAAACCACGACTCAGGGTCGATCACTCCGTACAGGATCAACTCGCCATTGGTAATTAATGACTTGGTCCCGTCCATAGCTATGATCCTTTATGCTGCGGCTGCTGGAGACTTGCTCATTGCGATTGAAAAATCCCGCTTGGCTTCTTGCGGGACCGGATTTTCGCGAGGACCGGAGCGGAACTTAACCCATCCCATCATATTCCCCCAATGTACAGGAATAGGAACGGCAGTCCCAGGTATCACAGTCATTACTATTTCGTGTCCTGTGCTATCAAAACAATCGTTGAAAAAATTACCATCAGATGACATCTGAAAACTGAGTCCTGCTGCCGTCCAATCTGCCGGCATCGTTATCCGTACTGGTAGACCCGCCGAACAATCAACAGCGGATGAGAGCGACTCACCAGCCGCAATGATCGGTCCGTTCACTACTAGTAATTGTGAAGCCATGTTAACCTCGCAGCGGTGCGCCGAATACGTTCCAACCTAATAGCGAACAGGATGAAGTG
>Ga0210406_10000546_pt1 | contig 50644 bp, 38 predicted proteins | sample IncBWC30MmetaG_FD_155454 | JGI IMG/M metagenome (GOLD analysis project Ga0210406, IMG submission 155454) | Forest soil microbial communities from Barre Woods Harvard Forest LTER site, Petersham, Massachusetts, United States - Inc-BW-C-30-M | ecosystem: Environmental > Terrestrial > Soil >...
CTATTCCCAGTCGGATCTGAACAAAGTGGCGCTGCGCTTAAATCAACGCCCGCGAGAGACTTTAGGTTTTCAGACTCCTGCGAGTAAACTTCAGGAAAGTGTTGCGTCGACCCATTGAGACCACCCGACTTATCAGGCATTGGCCCACGCCTTATTCGTACCTCAGCGCTACCATCGGATCAACTCGCGTCGCACGTCGCGCAGGGATGTAGCTGGCCAGCGCCGCCACGCCGACCAGCAGCGTCGCGACACTGAGAAGGGTCGTGGGGTCGTTGACGCCAACTCCATACAGCATGCTGGAAATAAAGCGTGTCAGCAGCAACGCTCCGCCTGTTCCTAGCACCACTCCGGCGATCGCTAGCATCATTCCGTGTCGCACTACCAGATTCAGGACATCCTCGCGTTTTGCGCCCAGTGCCATACGGATGCCAATCTCGTGCGTGCGCTGGTTGACCGTATAAGACATCAGCCCGTAAATGCCAATCGCCGCCAGCCCCAAGGCGATTGCGGCAAAAGCACCCAGCAGTGACATCTGGAATCGCCGACCTGCTACTGAATCCTCCACCACTTGTTGCATGGTCTGAATCTGGAATAAGGGCTGGTCTCTATCCGCCTCCATCACAGCGTGCCGCACCGCCGCAGTGAGCGCCGTCGGTTCTACCCGTGTCCGCACGACCAGGGCCACGTAAGGCACGGGCACCTGCAGCAGGGGAGCGTAGACTTCAGGGCGCCCTGCTTCAGCGAGGCTGTCCTGTCGTACATTTCCTACGATGCCGATTACTTCCCTCCAGACCGGCGCGCTGCCGTCTTCGAGCTTCACCCGCTTCCCCATGGCGTCTTCGGTCGGCCAGTACTGTCGTGCGGCTGACTCGTTGATAATGGCCACAGGCAGCGAACCTTCATTGTCCGCCCACGTAAAGGTCCGTCCGCGCAAGAAACGGATTCCCATTGCGCGGAAATAGTCGGGAGTGATCTTCGGTCGCTCCGCTTGAATCTCCGCCTCGTCCGGTCCCACAGGGTGTCCCTCGATGGAAACTGGTCCAGTGTCATTGGTCAGCATTGGCGCCGAGTCTGCTGCTCCTGCACATTCCACTTCGGGAAGGGACGCTATGCGGTCCGTCAGTTCGTGGAAGAATTGCGCTTGGTGCCAGGGCTCCGGATATTTGGGAGGCGGCAGTATCACGAAGGCCGTCAGAAGATTCTTCGGATTGAACCCAGGGTCAACCTGCTGTACCCGCACGAAACTCCGGACCAACAGACCGGCTCCAGCCAGCAGCATCAGCGCCAATGCCATCTCCGCTATAACCAGAACACTTCGGGCTCTGGCGCGGGTAGCGCCAATAGTCAACCGGCCACCGGATTCCTTGACGGAATCTTGCAAATCCCTGGACCCCTGTAGCGCCGGTGCGATGCCGAAAATCATTCCCGTTCCTAGAGTCAGCACAGCGGTGAACATGAGAACGTGCAGGTCAATCGTTGTCTCGTTGAGTCGCGGAATATCGGGTGCCAACCGGATGAAAAGGTCCAAGCCCCCGTAGGCCATGAGCAGCCCCGTGATTCCGCCGAAAACGGCTAGCAACATGGTCTCTGTCATGAACTGTCGGATCAGGCGCGTGTGTCCTGCCCCCAGTGCCTGCCGCAATGCGGTTTCCCTCTGCCGCACGGCTCCACGGGCGAGCAGAAGATTTGCCACGTTGGCGCAGGCGATCAACAGCACCAGACTGATCGCACCGAGAAGGATCAGCAACGCCGGACGAACCTCGCTCCCCACTTGTTGTCGCCAACCGGCAACCTCCACACCCATTCCGCGATCCTCGGGGTACGTCTCGGCCAGTCTCTGATTGATGACATCCATCTCGGCTTGAGCCTGAGCCAGTGTGATGCCGGGTTTTAGGCGCGCGAATGTGTAATAGTTGTTGCTGCCACGCTCGCTACGGCTTGGATCGGGTGCTGGCGGGAACCAGGCGTCTACTCGGTGCGACGCGGGAAGTTCCGGCGGAAATCGAAAATCAGAGGGCATCACACCGATCACGGTGTAATTCTGTTGATCGAGATACACTGTGCGCCCGATCACGGCGCGGTCTGACCCGAACCGCCTCTGCCAGAGGCTGTAACTCAAAATGATCACATGATCATGGCCGGGCTGATCTTCTTCCGGCAAGAATCCCCGCCCAAGCATCGGCTGCACCCGCAGCAGTTGGAGTAGCTGCGACGAGGTTATTACCCCAAACAGCGACTCAGGATGATCGCCACCATTCATGTTAATCACCCGGGTTCGCGCGGTGGCCATCTCTTCGAATACAGTGTTTTGGCGGTGCCAATCCTCAAATCTGGGGTATGCGGTCCACATGCCCCAGCGATTAGAGTTCGGATTAGTTGACCAGATCTGCACCAGCCGATCCGAATCGGGATATGGGAGGGGTCGCAATAGCACGGTATTTATCACACTGAACACCGCCGTGGTCGCTCCAATTCCGAGTGCAAGGGAAAGCACTGCCGTCGCCGTAAACAACGGGCTCCGAAGAATAGATCGCGCCGAGAAACGCAAGTCGTGCACGAAATCTCGGAGCCATCGATTCAGCCAGATGTCGCGCACTTCCTCCCGAATCTGCGTTGCGCCCCCGAGTTCCAGCGCCGCGAGCCTTCTCGCCTCGGGTTCGGGCAAACCAGAATCAATCAGGTCCGTCACGCGGCGGTCGATGTGATACTGCAATTCGCGGTCGAGGTCGCCCTCCAGCCTTCTCAACCTGAACCAGTTGAGAATTCGATTCATTGAGCAGGCCCTTCGTCAAAAATCAGTTGCACCGCTTCCGTCAGACGAGCCCAGCTATCTTTCTCAACACGGAGCTGCTTTTGCCCAGAGCGTGTCAGTGAATAGAACTTGGCTTCGCGTCCAGTTTCCGATTCCTTCCAATCGGCCTTCAACCAGCCTCTCAGTTCCAGCCGGTGGAGCGCCGGATATAGTGACCCTTGGTTGACCTGGACAACGGACTTCGAGATCTGTTCAAGCCGCTGAGCAACGCCGTATCCATGCGCCGGCTCCAAAGAGAGGATTTGGAGAATCAGCATGTCGAGCGTGCCTTGTGGAATAGGAAATCGGGACGATGGCATGGATACCTCAACCTTCTACCGCTCAGCATACCACAACAATAGGTCGAAGGATGAGGCTTTATCGCTGGTGGTTCGATGACCTGCTCGCTTCCACACATCCCTGATAAACGCGGTACTCGGACAAGTGCCGATCAACAAATCCACATGTACGATAACGCGACTAACCAGGCGGAGTGTCAACAGAACCGAGGTCCAGTGCGTCAATGGGAATTGTGGCCTCAACCAAGGTGCCGGGTTCGCACCGCGAGATCGACAAGCTGCCACTGAATTGTCGGATGCGTTCCCGCATGCCAGCGATACCGATGCCTATGATTGTGCCTTCGGCTGGCGCGATGATGTCAGACTGCAATCCCTTGCCGTAGTCTCTGATCCGAACGACAACACGGTCATTCTGCATTTCTAATTCCACTGATGCTCTGTCAACCTTGGCGTGTCTAAAGACGTTGGTCAGCGATTCTTGAATGACGCGAAACACCGCTGTTTCTTTGTCTCTGCCGATGCGCGGAAACTTATCAGGGCGAATCTTTTGCTCGATTCGGATGCCACTCCGCTTTGCAAACCCTTCAATGAACCATTTGATTGCAATAGACAAACCGGATTCATCGAGGAGCGGGGGATGCAACAGATAAGAGAGACTACGAATATAGGCTAACGCGGAGTCAGCAATTTTACTCAACTCCTGATCTCCCCTGTGGTCCACAAACATCTTGAGGGCGGTAATTTGTTGGCCCAGATCATCATGAAGCTCACGCGCAATCCGTCGTCGCTCCTCATCCTGAACATGCAGTATCCTCGCGGAAATCCCATGCAGTTGGAGATTTAGATTATTTATTCGTGCTTCTGCTTCGCGCCGCTCGGTCAAGTCCTGTGTGATTTTTGCAAAGCCGCAAAGCTTACCGGCGGAATCCCGCAGTGGAGTGATTATCACCGAAGCCCAAAATGTCGAACCGTCTTTTCTGATATGCCATGATTCACCGGCAAAACGATCCTCGCTTTCGGCCATTGCTAATTCCTGTGCAGGCAAACCACTCTGTATAGCTTCAGGCAGATAGAATCTTGAAAAATGGATTCCAAGGATTTCTTGGCTGCTGTAGCCCATCAACACCTCAGCCCCTAGATTCCAGGTCAACACTCTGCCATCAGGGCTGAGCACCAGAATGGCGTAGTCTCTTATCGCATCGACAAGTTGCCGAAACAGATCGTCTTTGAATGAATTGGTCGATGACTGACCCAACGTTACGCTAGCCATGAGCACCTCGCGGTGCTGGGATGTTCTTTGGGACCACGCCGCAAGCGCAGCGTGCAAAAAATCGAGTGGGCCGATTTGCCCGAGTCCCGATTGACACAATTACCGGGCAAAGCTTCCTTCACTGACTCTATGGCACTTTGCTCGCCAACTCATAAGTCTGGTGTTTTTAAACTCTTATGGCAAGAAAAGTTTTTGGGAGTCACAGTGCTAGTACGTAGAAAGTGGTCGTGCAGTTCCCGATTGCTTGCGAATCGCCCAAAACTCCTCTGGCAGGGAAAGGGCGCTTGCCGGGCTGCAAGTCCTGATAAACGCGGTTACCGGAGAAGTGGATTTTTTGCATTTCGGATAGTCTCGTTGCTCAGCAAGTACCGATACACCAGACCCTGCGTTTTCTCACCTGAAATTTTGAGGCTGGCCCCCTCATGTTTCGGTAGGCGGGGTGTGTCCTTTTTGAAGACCGGGGGTGTCCGCCGGAAATGGCCCCGGTGCCTTGGAGATTTAGGGAGCAGATCGCTCGTTCCTGCTAATGGCGATTGCCCCGGCTTTGAGGTCAGGAGGTTTCCGAGGGTGTGGGCTGGTTCCTTCCAAGACAGGCCGGAACTTCGCAGCACACCTAAAGATCACCCGCAAACCCTACGGAATGGTCACTCGTACAGCCACTCAATAGAAACAACGGATGGGATGAATTAGGGTAAGTCTTTTATGAGCGGCCTGGGACATAGGTAACACATCGTACCGAACACATGGGTAACACTTTCTCCCTCCGGGGAGGGAGCCGGTATGCCATGGAAGGAGTTGTCTCCGGGCCGGACCTTAGAGTGATGGTGAACCGGGGAGGACTCGAACCTCCAACCCGTTGATTAAGAGTCAACTGCTCTACCATTGAGCTACCGGTCCACTGCTGAACCTTACTATTTTACACAGCGCGCAAAATTTTGTCGAACACCGGAATTTCGAAAAATTGCTAGCGAACGATATCTTCCAGGCGCACGCGAGCATCCGTTTTTTCATCTCGGTACTTCACAATGATGGCCGCGTAAAGCGAAAGTCCCCATTTCTTCCCTGCAGGGTGCGAAATCGTGCGCGATCCCGGCACGACGATTGCCTCTTCTGGAATCACCAGCGGCTCGTCATCTTTCGCCGTGTACACCGCGTCGCGCACCAAGTCATAGACAGGCGTCGAGCGATTCAGGATTGTTCCCGAACCCAGCACCGCGCGCTTTTTTACAATCGTTCCTTCGTAAACGCCAGCGTTCCCTCCGACCATCACTTCATCTTCGATAATCACCGGCATCGCGCCGACCGGTTCCATCACGCCGCCAATCTGCGCCGCGGCGGAAATGTGGCAATTCTTGCCGACTTGCGCGCAGCTTCCGATCAACGCGTGTGAATCCACCATCGTTCCTTCATCCACATACGCGCCAAAATTGATGAACATCGGAGGAATGCACGCCACTCCCCGTCCAACGTAGCTTCCATCGCGAATGCTCGAGCCGCCGGGCACGAGCCGCACGCCGGAATCTTTCGTGATTGCTTTTAATGGATAACTGGATTTGTCAAAAAATGGCTGGCGCGTCGGGTACGGTCCAAGCTCGATGATAGTTCCGATGCGAAACCCCAGCAAGAGTCCCTTTTTCACCCAGGGATTCACGCGCCAGCCCGTTGGCGATTTCGGATCCGGCTGCGCCGCGCGCGCTTCTCCGCTGTTCAGCGCGTCCTTGAATGATTGAAACAGCCGCCAGTGCTCATCCTCATATTTCGCCGGCGGATGATCGAACAACTCTTCAATTTGCTGCGCTAACTGCGGCAACGGTCACCCTTTCGAGGAGTTCCAGCGATTCCAGCACCGCCCGAATCTTCTGCAAGCTTTCCGCTTTCGGCGCGACCAGCGGCAATCGCCACACCGGTTCGAGCAAACCCATCAAGCTCATCGCCGCCTTTACCGGAATCGGATTCGACTCCACGAAATTAATCTCCATCAAAGGCAAATACTTCCGGTGGATCACCCGCGCCGCTGCGAAATTTCCTTCTAATCCGTAGTTGCAAAGCTGCGCCATCTCACCCGGAATTTCGTTCGCCGCGACGGAGATCATGCCTTTCCCGCCCAACGCGAAAAGCGGCAGCGCCACCGAATCATCGCCCGCCAGCACGACAAAATCATCTGGCACTGCGTTCAGCACCGCCGCCATCTGTCCGATGTTGCCGGATGCTTCCTTCACGCCGACGATATTTTCAATCCGCGCGAGTCGCGTCACGGTTGCCGGTTCCAGATTCGTGCCGCAACGCCCGGGAACATTGTAAAGAACAATCGGCAATCGTGTCGCTGCCGCAATCGCGCGGTAATGCTGGTACAAACCTTCCTGCGTTGGCTTGTTGTAATACGGCGTCACGGAAAGCAATCCATCCGCGCCCAGCGCTTCCATCTCGCGCGCTAGCTCAACCACTTCTGTCGTGTTGTATCCGCCTGCCCCAGCCAGCACAGGCACGCGACCCTGCGCTTCTTCCAGAGTAATTGCCACCACGCGCAAGTGCTCCGCGCGTGTCAGCGTGGGATTCTCTCCAGTCGTTCCGCACGGCACAAGAAAATGTACGCCGCCCTCAATCTGTCTCCGTACCAGCTTTCGCAGCGCTGCCTCGTCCACCGACAAATCATTTTGAAATGGCGTTACAATCGCTGTTCCGCATCCTTCAAACCTCATGTTGTCCTCCCAACTCACCTATCAGGCAAGTTCGTTCAGAATTTGCCGAAACTCGTACACTCCCTTTTTCCCAATCACCCATTGCGCCGCGCGCAACGCCCCCCTCGCAAATCCTTCCCTGCTTCGCGCCGTGTGCCGGATGGTAATGGTGTCCTCCGCCGAATCAAATCCAATCTCGTGCGTACCTGGCACAGAACCCGCCCGGTTCGCGCTCAGACTCAGTTCGCGCGCGTAACCACTTTTCTTCACGTCTTCCGCTAACGCCAACAGCGTTCCCGACGGCGCATCTTTCTTTGCCGCATGATGAATCTCCCATCCCCACGCACCGTAACTCTGCTCCCGCGCAAATCGCCGCGCAGCCTCGGCCACAACTTCCCGGAAAATATTCAGCCCCACAGAAAAATTCGCGCCCCACACAAGTCCACATCCGTTTGCATCCACTTCTTTTTTTACTCGCTCAAATTCCGTGAACCATCCTGTCGTTCCGCTTACCGTCGCAACTCCGGAGTTCGCCAATTTCCGCAGGTTCTCGACCGCTGCGTCCGGTCGCGTGAACTCCACCGCCACGTCCACTCCCGCGAGCGCGTCCCGCGTCAACGCCTTCGCGCCAGAATTGTCTTGCCCGGAAAACCTCGTCCTTACCGTGAACCCGTATTCCGGCGCCAGCCGCTCAATCATGCGGCCCATCTTTCCGTATCCGACAATCGCCAATCTTCGCGTCATACAGCTCCCGCCAACAACTTCCTCACCATGCCCTCATAAATTCCCACCGCTTCGTGCAATTCCTTTTTCGAAATCCGTTCTTCCGATGTGTGCGCCACGTGAATGCTTCCCGGCCCAATCAAAAACGGACGCCCCCACGCTCCGTCAAAATTCGGGATGTCCGTCGTGAACGCGGCCACCATCGTATTCAGCCCATCGAGAGGCTGGAGTCGCAGCGCCTCCGAGCAAAGCGCTTCGCGCAATTCCGCTCTTCCGCGCGCCGCCGCCGTGACCGCCTCTCGCACGATGGACGAATCACCCACCAGCCGGAACATCAGCTCCGCCCGCGCGTAGTCCGCAATCACGTTCGGTGCGCGTCCGCCCGAAATTGTTCCGATGTTTACTGTGGATTTTCCAAGCAGCTCGTCACTCGGCAGCGCAATTTTTCTGACGTCGTCCAAAACATCCAGCAATTTCTCGATCGCAGATTCGCCCAATTCCGGATACGCAGAGTGCGCCAATTTCCCGTGCGCGATTAATTCAAACCGCAGCGCACCCTTCGATCCCAGCGCCAGCAAATTTTCCGTCGGCTCGCCGTTGATCAAAAATTTAGCGCCGCGCGGCGATTTTGCAGCCGCGAGCGAGCCCAGACTGTCCTTCTCTTCGCCCACCACGAACAACAATCCAAAATTCCGTGTCCCTGCCGCGAGCAGACGCTCCGCGGCCATCACCATCGCCGCGATAATTCCCTTCGCATCGCACGAGCCGCGCCCCCAAACGTGTTCTTCGTCTTCGCGCGACGCAAAATACGGCGGCACGGTATCTATGTGCGTGGAAAGTGTCACAACCGGCGTTCCCCACGTGGCCAGCACGTTGAACCGGTCCGGCGTCACCGCCATGCGCTCGGCTTGTCCACCAGTGCGCGCCGCCAACACCGCCAAATGTGCGTACAAATACTCCCCGGCAACCGCCTCGGCTCCCGTCGTGGACTCGATGTCCACGAGCGCGCGCGTGAATTGCACCGCGTCCATGCTTGCTAGTTCTTCTTTCTGTATGGAATTGCTACGGAGGAAGGAACTGCGCAGAAACTCTGCGGAGAACACGCCCCTCGATAGCGCTCCATCCGACAGCCTTGCGGCCGCGTTATTCATCGCTCCATTAGAAGCGACCGGATGACAGTGAACGGGCTTTCGCCTCGTTCCCCAACCCTGCCGTTTCAGCTACAACAGGAATTTCGGCGGAGACAACAATTCGGTCCCTTTCGCGCGGGCCTCCGAAGCGAATCGGCGCTGCTTGCCCGGCTACTCATGACCTCCGCACCTCTACCAAGAACTCTTTTAGCCTACTGGACCAAACGCCGGAATGCAAGAATCTTGCGCTGGTCAACTCGTCAACAAGTGAGTCCTACAAATTACTTTTTGCTCTGGCGCAGCGTGGCAGCCAGCCCCCGCGCCACTTCCCTCGCGCGTTCAATGTCTTTCGGATCAAACGAAATAGCCGCTACGCGTGGGTGCCCGCCGCCGCCGAACTTCTCCGCCAGCGAAGCCAAATTCTGATCCGCGGTCGCCTGATTCCACGGATTCGTCCCCAGCGAAACCTTCGCTCGCGTCGCCGAAGCGCTCACGCTGATCGAATACACACACTCTCGGTGCAGCAAGTACGGAATAAATTTGTTGTAACCCTCGAGGTCGAGGTCGCTCACGTCAAAGAAAATTACGCCGTCCTTCGCCTCGCATCGCTCCCGCAAAATTTCAATGGAACGCCGGTGCCGTTCGAGCAGCGGCCCCAAATGCTTCGTCACAATCGGCAGCTCAATCACTTCCTTCAACGGCTTGTATGCCAGCGCGCGAATAATTTGCGCTGGCACTCCATCTTCCGGAGCCGCCTCGATCACCAGAGCCAGCTGCGTCGCAGGCTCCTTCAATTCCACCGCCGACTCCGGCGTGGGAAACTGCGCGCCGTCAATGATGTCGCCCCAATGAATCAAATCCGCCAGCGGCTTCGTGTCGAAGCCAAATTTCTCCCGCGCGGTATCCGCAATCAACATCGTGCAGGATTTATACGCTGGCTCGTAATAAAAATTCTTCCCGGGGGCCGTTTTGAACTGTTCGGCATCCGCCGGAGTCAAGAACGCGCTCTGGTGATGGTCGAACCACCACGTCACCTTCGGCGAATTCGAATACTTGAAGTCCACGATCACGTTCTCATTGCCATCAAACATCCCCGGCTCCCACGGCTGCTTCGCGCGATGCGTCATGCCCGTAAAGCCAAAATCAGCATTCGCGTCAAATTTTTCGCGGTAAAAGCGGTAGAAAAGTGCAGCCGAAGCGGTGCCGTCAAAGCAGCGGTCGTGGAAACAGAGCCTTACACGGGTCATATTCTAGCGGTTCGGGCCTTTCTGGCCGGACGGCGGCCGTATCCGTCGGGCACAAAGCCCTTAACGATGCGGTGCCCTCACCGGAAAGTCAAGAGCCAACCAGGCGCTAGAAGTTAACCAAAAGAAAAGCCGCCCCAGAAATAGAGCGGCCTTTCGATCCAAGTTTTTCCCAGACAGTATTTCAGTTCTACGCTCCGATCATCTTCTCCACGATGTTTCCGATAATCGGCAGCTTGAACTTCTCAAGCTGGTACGCCTTGTACATGCAGAAAATCCAGAGGATCAGGAACCCGACTCCAATAATCGGCCACAAAAACACCAGCAGGAATCCGATCGGGAAATGCATCATGGCGGTAATAAATCCCAGGATCAACGTCACGATCCAAAACGCAATCCAGCAGACAACAAGTGCAATATTTAATGCGATGGACTGCGCTCCGTGAAAGCGCACAAACGAACGCTTATCAATCAACAAAAAAATCAGCCCGGAAATCCATCCCACCAGATAGCACAGCAACCCAGCAACATTCTCCTCCAACCCTGCGGTCGGCGAATCACTACTCCCAGCTACAACTGGCGCGCCCGGTGCAGCAACTGCTCCCTGACTCGCTCCACACTTCGGACAAAATGCCGCTCCGCCCAACTCCTGCCCACACGCTTTGCAAAAAGCCATCGAGGACCTCCCCACAGAGTTTCAATGCGCGTGAGGGTAGCAAACGCCCTCCCCCCGCGCAATCAGTTTTGCGAAATGAACTGGCGACGGAACAGTCGTGCGGACACGCGCTACACATTGGTCAATTGATTTGAATTTCTTACAAGGAGTTCAGAGCCCGGCGACAAGCCGCATCGCGTTCGTCCGCCGCACTCGCAGCGTAAATTTGATCCCAAAAAACCGCGACTGCGCCAGCGTCTTCTGAAAATCCACGTCATCCACGTACACGCGCTTTGGAATCCGCCGCGCCAAAATACTCGCTTCCAACATCTCGCGCCGGAATGGATACGGCGCCAGCGTCAAAACGTTTCCGCCCTCGCTCCGTAAATCCAGGTCCGCTTCATTGCCTGATACATCTCTCGGCACTGCATCAATCACGCAATTCTCCTGTGGATTCAGGCACAAGTGCAGCGACAGCCGGTCCAGCGCTTCCAGACGTTCAAAATTCGCTTTCAGCGTTTCTTCCACCACAAGTTCTCTTGTCGCCGGACTCGCGCGTAAATCCACTTTTAGCCGCAATTGCTGCAACCGCAGTCTCTGTACAAAATCCGTCACCAAGCCCGTCTCGGTGGACTTCACATACTTCGCCGAATACCCGGGCATAGTCGCTCGAGCCCGGTCATACAAGTTTGCGCAGTGCATGCTCACCAGCAACGCCGCGTAGTGATCTACCTTCACGAGCCGCTCGATCCCGCGCTGGTACAAGGCAATATGTTCTTCCGTCGGGATGGACATGAACGTATTCGGTGTGCGCGTTTTCGCGTCGAGCGTTGGCAGCAATTCCCATTCGCTCCAGCCGTTGTCATGCTCCGCCGTGGCAAGGCAGAACGAGTCGAACGGTTCCGGCCGCGGGAACTCTCCATTGCCCCATTCTCTTGCGAAAAAACCAGCCAGGAAGGCATGGTCCGTCTGGCGGATAACCAACAGCTGATCGCCTTGTTCCCTGATAATCAAGCAGCAGACCCACGCCCAGAAGCGCTCTTAGATAACGCCTTCTCTTGACAGGCGTTCCAACTCAGCGGCGGGGTAGCCAAGCCAGTCTCGGTAGACTTCGTTATTATGCTCCCCGAGCGTCGGTCCAATCCAGCGCATTTCGCCTGGAGTGGCGTCCAGCCGGGGCGCCAGTTGCGGCAGCTTCACGCGGTCGCCCCCTCCCAAATCCGCTTCCTGAAACACTCCTCTCGCCTTGTAATGAGGGTCCGCCAGCATCTCCTCCGCCGAGTAAATCGGCCCGGACGGCACATCCGCCTCGCTCAAAGTCTTTAGCGCCTCTGCCGGTTGTTTCGTTCTCGTCCACGCTGTAATCGCCTCATCAATCTCGTCAATGTGTTTCGAGCGCCCCTCGTTGCTCACCAGCCGCGCATCTCCGGCCAAATCCGCGCGACCAATTGCAATCATGAACCGCCGGAAAATGCTGTCTCCATTCGCCCCGATCACGATGTACGCGCCATCCGCGCACGGATACGTCCCGCTGGGCACAATCCCAGTCAGCCGCATCCCTTCGCGCTCGCGCTTCACGCCCGCTTTGTCGTACTCCGGAATCGTCCCTTCCATCAGGTTCAACACGGCTTCGTATAGCGCCACGTCAATCACCTGCCCACTCCCTCCGCGTGCATCCCGGTGATACAGCGCCATCAAGATCCCCAGGGCAGCGTGCAAGCCCGCCACCGAATCGCCTAGACTCAAATTCGGCCGCACCGGTGGCCGATCCGGCTCACCCGTCACGTAGCGCAACCCACCAAACGCTTCCGCCACCGCCGCAAAGCCCGGCTTCTGCGCGTACGGCCCTGTTTGTCCGTATCCGGAAATTCGCGCAAGAATCAGGCCGGGATTCTCTTTCTTCAACTCTTCGTAACCCAAACCCCATTTTTCCAGTGTCCCAGGCCGAAAATTCTCGATCATCACGTCCACGCGCCCCGCCATCTCGCGCGCAATCTTCTGCCCTTCCGGCACGCGCAAATCCAATGTTACGCATTTCTTATTGCGCGCCATTAAATGCCACCACAGCGACGTCCCCTGATGCACCACCCTCCACGTTCGCAGCGGATCGCCCGTCCCCGGTGGCTCAACCTTAATCACATCCGCGCCAAACCAAGCCAAAAACGCCGTCGCAAACGGACCCGCAATCAGTTGGCCGAGTTCCAACACCTTCACCCCAGCCAACGGCCCCGCAACGTGTGTTTCAGCGGCCTTTTTCTCGTTGTCATTCATAAAACGCGCCTGAATTGTATCCGAATCCGCGCACTCGTCCCATCAAGCCCAATCGAAACACCAATTTTTGAGGAAGAAAATGTTGTCATCCTGAGAGACGCGCTTTTTGCGGCTCGAAGAATCTCAACGTAACGTATCGCCGATAACGTCAGATGGAAAGTACGGTTCTCGCAGTGGCCCAGATTTTTATTCTGCGGCGCGAACTTCTCTACGGTTCATACCAAAACTTAATCGTCACTTGCACATGCGCGGACACCGTCTTCCCGTTCTTCGTGGCCGGCTGATACTCATACAGTTTCACGGTTTCGATCGCCTTGTCGTGCAACGCGCGCGGGCCAGAAATTACCGTCGCCGATTTCACGTGCCCTGTTTCATCCACAAGCGCATCCAGCTTCACGTTGCCGCTGACATAACCGCGCAACGCTTCCGGAGGCGAAAGCGACCGAATGGACTTCACCAGTTTCGGGGCAATTACCGTGTCATCCTCGGGATTTGCAGGCGCCGTATCCGTAGTGCTTTCGCGCGCAATCGGCGCCCGCTTTGCACTTTTTCGTTCCACGGCCGTCCGGTCGCCATGTTTCCGCACCGCCGCATCGGAATGCCCGCTCTCCGCTGCGTGTTGAGCCGACGAATCTTCTGTAGTTCCCGCCGAAGTCGTCGCGCTATTCTCATTCGGTGGCTCATCTGCTTTCGCAGAATCCGAAACGGGCGCCGGCTCAGCCTTTCCGTTGGCATTGCCCGCGTTCACCGGAAACATCGCCGCGCTCGCGTCGTCCTTGGAGCCCTTCGAAAACCATCCCATCCGGTAAATCAAGATTCCACTCGCAACCAAAAGCAACACGATCAGCACCAACACTCCGATTGGCCCTGCGAGTCCTCGCCTTGCGCTGCGGCTGTAAAGCTTCGGACTCGGCTCTTTCGATCCAGGATATTGCTCGAAATCCAGACTCGGTTTCGGCAAAAGATGTTCCGCTGCTGCATCATCCGCCGCGAACTCGGTGGTTCGATTCGAAATCCCCCGAGACTTTGGCAGTTGCATTCGAATCGGGTACGAAGGACTCTGCTCTGCTTGGTTCGCCGCAGGCTTCACAGCCTCTTGAATCGCCGCTTCTTGCTTCCCTTCGGGCGCCGGTTCATTTGGGCTCATCAATTCGGGCTTTACTTCCTGATTCACTGCCGCGGGTTTTACTTCTTGCGGCTTCTCATTAACCGCAGGCTTCACTTCTTCCTGCGCTGGCGCTAAGGATTTCAGTTGCGCCTTCAGCGCTTCCACTTCCTGCCGCAATTTCGCCACTTCCGCGGCATCCGGCGGCGCGTGAGCGCCGGCCTCTTCTTCTGAAAGCTCGGCCTCCGCCAATTCCGCGGCTACACTGCCCTCGGGAAGGTCTGGCTTCGCTGCAGAATCTGCGGCGGGAAATTCCACTCCCCAAAACCGGGGCGCGGCTTCCGTAAATTCAAGCTCCACGTAGCACGCTGTCGGCTTGAAGGTCCGCTTGCGCAGCACCTGGGTCACAATTTCTTTGCCGGATACCTTGTTTGTCAGGAATAACAACTGGCCAGCGGTCACGGCCGCCGACAGGCGAATTACCGCGCCGTTTTCAAAAACCAGTACCGTTTCGGTTGCCTCGGTGAATAGCTCGCGCTTTTGGGACTGGTCGCCCGGGCGTGCGCCGGTAGCCACCACTGGCACAACAAGCGCCATTGGCTGCGATTTTAGTGGGTGCGTTTCTGCGCCTTGCTCAGACGTCACGGAGCCCATTCCGTGCATCTCCCTCAGGTTCCCTCGACCAGGGAACAATTTTACCAAAGTCAGTTGCCCAAACGTGGGGGCCGCGGATCATTCTGCAGCGGGACCGCGAGCCTTAACATCCTGCCACGCGCTTTGTATGTCAGGCCATAGTACAAGCGTACTGCGCGGCGAACTTCGCAACACTCCGCGTTCGCTCAAAACAACGCTTCTCGTCGTAAATTGTGGCTTGAGAGTGGTGCGGGAAGAGGGATTTGAACCCCCACGGGTGTGACCCCGACAGGTCCTAAGCCTGTTGCGTCTGCCGTTCCGCCATTCCCGCAGATCGTCGCAAATCTGAGCATAGCACAGCCACGTACCGGCTTCCCCCCACCAGAGTTTCACCCATTCTCAATCTGAATTTCACGCAACGGCAACGCCGCACGGACAAACTTCGCCGTTCACTCTGTGAACGCCCTGCCCAACCATTCTCCGGAGGTATCACGTATGTCCCGTTTCAATCCAAGGCCTTTGTGGCAACGCACTAAAGCTGCCGCATGCCTCGCCGCAATTTTTTTCAATCCCTTTGTCGCTCTCGCGCAATCCCCGCAGGATGCCGCCAAACGGGAGGCACCAAAAACGGAAACACCCATCAAGCATGTCATCGTCATCATCGGTGAGAATCGTACTTTTGATCACATCTTCGCCACCTACGTCCCGCAAAAGCACGCCGCTGTCTCCAATCTCCTGTCTAAAGGCATCATCAAGGCAGATGGTTCTCCAGGTCCCAATTTCAAAAAGTCGCAGCAATTCCAGGCTGTCGCGCCCTTCCGCGCGCACTATTACGTTAGCCTTCATGATGATGAAAAGGTGCCCTACACCACCCTGCCCCAGCCCACTCTGAATTTCGCGCCGACAGCGACAATTTTCCCTCCCGGCACGCCAGATGCCTTTCTTGCTTTGGTTGAGCCTTCCTTGGAACCAGCGGACGAGCACCTTTTGACCACCGGTGCGGCTTCCGGCTTCTCGCAAACATTCGTCCTGCCCGACCCGGACACTCGCATTCAAAACTTCGATACGCTCCCGAACGGACCGTTCCCTCTTAAGGGCTCGAGCCTTCCCTACGATTCCTACACCGGAGACACGACCCACCGCCTCTACGAGATGTGGCAACAGTCCGATTGCAGCGTCGAACACGCAACGCGCCACAATCCCTCCGGCTGCCTCAGCGACCTCTATCCCTACGTCATCACCACCTATACCAACATTCCCGACCCCGCCAACGGCAACAAGATTGACGACAACGGCGGCGGCAACTCCATGACTTTCTACAACGTCCAGGCGGGCGACGCCCCTGTCCTGAAGCAGCTCGCCGACCAATACTCCATGAGCGACAATTTCCACCAGTCCTTCATGGGCGGCACCGGAGCCAACCACTTCATGCTCGGCACCGGCGATGCCATCTTCTGGACCGACTCCAACGGCAATCCCACTGTTCCGCCTTCTCATATCGCCAACCCGGACCCGTTGAAAGGGACGGAAAACGCTTACACCGTGGACCTCAACTTCGATGGCAACTTTACGGAGTGCGGCAATCCCTCGCAGCCTGGTGTTGATGCGGTCCGCGACTATCTCGCGTCTCTTCCCTGGCATCCTCGCCCTAACTGCGTCCCCGGCCACTACTACATGATTAACAACGATTCCCCGGGCTTCCTTCCGGACGGCACGGTGGATGCCAACGGTATCGCCTCAGGCGGCTCTGTTCCTCCCACCAAAGTTCGCACCATAGGCGAAGCCCTCAACGAGAAGAACATCTCTTGGGCGTACTACGGCGGAGCCTATAGTGCCGCAGTCAATTTCCAGCACAATCCAACCAGCAAGGATCCCCTTGTTCTCATCGGGCAAGCCTACTGCAACATCTGCAATTTCGAATCGTATGCTACCGCCATCATGGGTGACCCGGCGCAGCGCGCGGCTCACATCAAGGACGCCACCGACTTTTTTGCCGCCATTGACGACGGCTCTCTACCCGCCGTCTCCTTCGTCAAGCCCGACGGCTTGATCGACGGCCATCCCGCGTCCTCGAAACTCGATCTCTTCGAAGGCATGGTCAAGAAGACCATGGACCATCTTCAAGCCAATCCCGCGCTATTCGCGGAAACCGCGTTCATCATCACCTTCGACGAAGGCGGCGGTTACTACGACTCCGGCTACATCCAGCCGCTCGACTTCTTCGGCGATGGGCCCCGCATTCCCCTAATCGTGGTTTCTCCATTCACCACTGGTGGCCGCATCAGTCATACCTACACTGACCACGTCTCCATCCTCAAATTCATCGAGCGCAACTGGCACCTCAAACCGCTCACGCACCGCAGCCGCGATAATTTCCCGAACCCGGTCGCGGACGACGACGACCCTTATGTCCCGCTGAATAGCCCGGCCATCGGCGATCTCTTCGACCTCTTCGGCTTCGACCATCACGATGGTGGTCACGGCGATCACTAATCCTCTCTGAATAAAACAATAAAAAGGGGCCGGGCTCTCACGCCTGGCCCCTTTCTGTTTTTCAAAATCTCTCAACCCACAAAAACGCGGAGAGTGCCCTACCCTTGAGCGATCGCGTATGCCACCGTGCTAGTCATTAAGGTTCAATGTCGCCTTTGCGTTCTCCACTACTCTGTTCCACCCGGAGTGCTTCCTCGCCGCAGTCATGCTTTCTCCGCTGCCTCGCGCTTTCGGGCGGCTTCTTGAGGGTCGGTTATTATGTCGATCCACTTCGGGTTAGGCGAGGCCTCGGCATCGTAGTTGTCGTGCCAATTCCACCATTTGTACGGCGGAGTTTGCGGGTAACCCTCCGGCGAGTCCTCCCACTGCTCTTGGCGCCCGAGCGCAGTTAGGTCCAGGTAGCTCCAGGTGCTCCCCATCGCTTCGTCGCCGCGGTTGTTGATGAAGTAAGTGCGAAATACGCGGTCGCCGTCGCGGATGAACGCGTTGTGGCCGTGCCATTCGTTCACGCCGAAGTCGCTGTCGAAGCTGTCTGTGATGGTGTACCAGGGCATCTTCCAACCCATTCGGGCCTTCAGGCGCTCGATGTCCTTCTGTGGTGCGCGTGAGGCGTAGGCGAGCGTGGTCTCGCGAGCGTTCAAATGGGCGAGGTGTGCAACCTGGTCGGCGCCCAGGGAGCAGCCGCGGCAAGCATGTTCGGGCCAGCCAAACACGCCGGGTTCGAAGAAGGCGCGGTAGACGATCAACTGACGGCGGCCTTCGAACAAGTCGAGCAGGCTTACCTTACCCGCAGGCCCCTCGAACTCGTACTTCTTCTCCACGGCCATCCACGGCATTCGCCGGCGCTCCGCGGCCAGCGCATCGCGGGAGCGGGTCAAGGACTTTTCCTTCACAAGCAGCTGCTGGCGCGCAGCCTCCCACTCCTGCGGCGACACCACGGAGGGTGTGTTCTTCGGGAGCTGCCTTTTCGGGTTCTCCACGTCTCTCTTCGTGCTTGTTGACATTTTATTTCTCCTTGATTTTCTGAACGAGACCACTCGCTCCAAAAAAATCTTCTGAACTTGGCAATGCACACTGCCAGAATTCCTCCCGTGGATCCCGCTCCGGCGGCCATCACTGCTGCACTTCCAATGCATGCTGGACACATATTTTGCTCCTCCGAACTTCTAATTCATCCGCGACTCATTGGAGTTCATTCTTGGCCTCGGCCCGTTCCTTGACTCGCAGCAACTGGTGTTTCCACAAGCGCTCGAATGTGCTCGTCCATTCGTGCAATGGTCGGATCGCCACAGCATTCACTCTGTAAAGCATCTGCCGGCCTTCCCTCCGGGCCTTCACCAGGCCAACATCCTTCAAGACCTTTAGATGTTTAGAAACCGACGGTTGCTCCGTCTCCATCGCGTCCACAATCTCGCTAACCGATCTCTCCTGCATCGCCAAATAGTTCAAGATGTCCCGCCGCCGCGGTTCCGCCACTGCATTGAACGCGTCCGAGGTTGTCGCCGCCCTTGCCATGTTCTCAATATATTCCTATATGGGAATACGTCAAGCCCCTTTTGCCAATCTTCCGCCATCCTTGTCATCATTCGCTTTTTAGGGGCTGGTTGACGGGTGACGCCGCGGCCAAAAATAGCAAGCCACAACACCGCAGAGGAAGGGGACTTGTCCACTTCCCCTGCACTTCATCCCTGGACTCAGGAGGATCACAAAGTGTCAGGTATGCGCCCGGTCTAAAATGTCAGGGATCCCCGCCCCCCGGCCGTTCATTGTTAACTAAACGTGCGATGAGTCATGTCTGTCCTCGCCAGATGGCGTGGCATGTCGCGCTGAATTTTTCAGTACCCCCCCTCCCGCCTTTCGCGATAAAAGGAGAGCGCAAGCGCACTCATCCCTCTTCATTCGTCGAGGAACAGCCATGGAACGCAGCCTCTCTTCCCTTCTCAATCTCTACAACCCGAATGACCCGCTCGAAAAGGCATGGACCATTCCTTCGCCCTGGTATTTCGATCCCGGCATCGCCCACCTCGAGCACGAAAGCGTCTTCGCCACCACCTGGCAGGTCGCAGGCCGCGTGGATCAGGTCGAGAAAAAGGGCGATTTCTTCACCGCGGACATTGCCGGCGAACCTGTCGTTGTCGCTCGTGGCGAAGACGGCATCCTCCGCGCCTTCTACAACGTTTGCCGCCATCACGCCGCCGCCGTCGTCACCGCAGCGCAAGGCTGCGCCAAAAATTTCCGCTGTCCCTATCACGGCTGGACCTACGGAAACGATGGCTCGCTCAAGGGCATGGTCGAATTTGACGGCGTCTGCGACTTCGATCGCGCCAAAAACGGTCTCGTTCCCATGGCCGTGGACACCTGGGAAAATCTCGTTTACGTCAATCTCGACGGCAAAGCCGGTTCGCTTCAGAATTTTCTTGGCAAGGTTCCCGAACTCGTCGCTCCGCTCAAGCTCAGCAAGAAACTCAAATTCTTCGACCGGCGCATCTACACGTTGCAATGCAATTGGAAAGTTTACGTAGACAACTATCTCGATGGCGGCTACCACGTTCCGCACGCGCACAAGGGCCTTAGCAGCGTCATCGAGTACACCAGCTACACCATCGAAAATTTCGAGCGCTCCTGCCTGCAATCCAGTCCGCTCAGTTCCGGTGCCAAATCCAAAAAGGACGTCGCCGCCACGCGCCAGGGCCGCGCATTTTACCTCTGGATCTATCCAAATTTCATGCTCAACGCCTACGAAGGCGTTATGGACACGAATCTTGTCATCCCGCTCGCCGTGGATAAATGCGCCGTGATTTTCGACTATTATTTTTCCGACGTCAGCAAGAAAGCGCTGAAGCAGAATCAAGCCAGCGTAAAAGTCAGCGAAAAAGTGCAGGAGGAAGACGAAGCCATTTGCGATTCTGTCCAGCGCGGCCTAGCTTCCCGCGCCTACATCGCCGGCCGCCTCTCCGTCCGCCGCGAAGCTGGAGAACATCTCTTCCATCGCCTGCTCCACGCGGACATGACGCGGGCGCTCGGCCGCTCCGCCGCCGCGGACTGAAAGGAATTTCGACCTTCGCTTAACAATCCATCAGCGGGCAAAGCGGTCGCGTTCATTGACGCTGTTTTGCGCGTAACTTATACTGGAGTTTCGATTTGCAGGGCAGGCGCACGCTTGTCTCACCTCGTTGGCCCTGATCCGAATCAAAGCGAAAGAAAACCGGAAAAAGAAAAGAGGATAGCAGCATGGCAGAAGCAACGTGCCGCCGCGAACTGGAATTGGAAATTTCCGCGGAGGAAGTGTCAAAAGCGACGGAAAAAGTAGCAAAGGAATTGTCGCGCGTTGCGCGAGTGCCAGGATTTCGCCCGGGAAAAGCGCCGGTGACACTAATCAAGAGGCGCTTTGCGGAAGAGATCAAAGGTGAAGTACTGCAATCGCTCGTGCCGGAGACGGTGGAAAAGGCGGTCGCAGAGCAGAAATTAACCCCGGTTTCGCAGCCTCAGGTGGACAAGCTCGATTACAACGAAGGGCAAGCCATAAAATTCCGCGCTGTGTTTGAAGTTTTGCCGGAATTCGAGCTAGGAAATTACAAGCAACTGGAAATTGAAATGCCGCCGATGGACGTCACGGACGAAGACGTCGCGAAAGCGCTGGAAGAGACGCGCGAACGCGCGGCAGCGTTTGCTCCAGTCGAAGGCCGCGCGGTGGAAAACGGCGACTTCGTGCAATTGAAATTGATAGGAACTCCGGAAGGCGGCGGCGATCCGCTGCAGGCGGACAACGTGCTGTGCCACGTGGGCGCGGAAGAAACGATGGAGCCGTTCAACGAAAATCTGCGCGGCGCAAACGTGGGCGATCACAAAGAATTTGCCGTGGAGTACCCCGCGGATTATCCCGATCCGAAACTTGCTGGAAAGAAATTTAACTATTCAGCGGATGTTCTCGGCATTAAGACCAAGAAATTGGCGGAACTGAATGACGAATTCGCGAAAGACGTGAGCGACGCCACGTCGCTCGACGAATTGAAAACAAAAATCCGTGAGAGCCTGGAGCACGAGCGGAATCACCGGCAGAAAGATCTGCAGCGCGAAAAGATTATCGCCGAATTGATTAAGCTGAACGACTTCCCCGTTCCTGAATCACTCGTCGAGCATCAAATGGATGCGCGGCTGGAGCGCGTAGTGCGTTCGCTGGCGCAGCAGGGAGTCGATCCCCGAGCGGTGAATGTGGACTGGGTCACGCTGCGGAATCGCCAGGCAGAACGCGCAAAGGATGACGTGAAGGCGGAATTGATCGTGGACCGTATCGCGAGCGCGGAGAGCATTGACGCAACCGAAGAAGACGTTACCCATGAGCTCGAACATGTCGCCGGGCATAGTAACGAATCCGTAGACGCAATTCGGGCTCGTTTGACAAAGCAAGGTGCGCTGGATAGGATGAAAGCCAAGCTGCGGAGTGATAAAACTCTCGACTGGCTCGCGCAGAATGCCAAGATCCGAATGGCGGCCGCAGCAGCAGGAAAGCCTGCCTAAGGCGGGCGGGTAACCAGGGACCCTGCTAGCGCGTCCAAGAATAATCATACAAATGAAAAACTACGAAGACCCAGAGTATCGCGGCACGACTCTCGTGCCGATGGTGGTGGAGCAAACCAGCCGCGGCGAGCGCGCCTATGACATCTATTCGCGGCTGCTGAAAGAGCACATCATTTTTATTGGCACGCCGATTGATGACCATGTGGCGAACTTGGCGACGGCGCAGATGCTCTTTTTGCAGGCGGAAGACCCGGAAAAAGACATCCAGTTGTACATCAATTCGCCGGGCGGCTCGATCACTGCCGGATTCGCGATTTATGACACGATGCAGTTCGTTAAGCCGGACGTGGTTACGACCTGTGTCGGCCAGGCGGCCTCAATCGCGGCAGTTCTACTGGTGGGTGGTGCGCCGAAGAAACGCTTTGCCCTGCCGAATGCGCGGATTTTGATCCACCAGCCATGGATGAGCGGACTTGGCGGCCAGGCAACGGACATTGATTTGCACGCGAAAGAGATTTTGCGGATGCGCACGACGATCAATCAGATCATCGCCAAGCATAGCGGGCAGCCAGTGGAGCGAATTGAGAAGGACGTCGAGCGCGACTACATCATGAACCCCGAGCAGGCCAAGGAATACGGGATGATTGATGAAATTATTTTCAAGCATAAGTAAATGCGCGAACTGGGCAGCGAGAGAAGTTGAGCGGTTGAGATCCTTCGCTCCGCTCAGGATGACAAGCAATCTTTGGGTGTTCCAAAAAGTTAGTATCGCTTCAGGATTGGGTTTGGTTCGGGGAAAGTTTCAGCCTAGAATGAGGGATAGGGACTCCGCCCAAAGCCCAGCGGAGGCGAGGCCTTCACGCCAGTGAAAAAATACTCCACAGACGAGCCGTTACGCTGTTCCTTCTGCCACAAGACCCAGGAACAGGTTGAAAAATTGATCAGCTCGCCTTCGGACTATCCGCGGGCGTATATCTGCAACGAATGCGTCAGCGTCTGCCAGACAATTTTGGAAGATGAGAAGCGCGAGCAGGCCACATCGCCGACGAAGCGGCTTCCGCGTCCGCCGGAGATCAAGCAATTCCTGGATGCGTATGTTATCGGGCAGGATCGCACGAAAAAGAAACTGGCCGTCGCTGTTTACAACCACTACAAGCGGATTATTTTGAACAAGCAGCCGGGCGACGTGGATTTGAGCAAGTCCAACATTTTGCTGATTGGGCCGACGGGAACGGGCAAAACGCTTCTGGCGCAGACACTTTCTCGAATGCTCGAAGTTCCCTTTGCGATTGTGGATGCGACGACGCTTACCGAAGCGGGCTACGTCGGCGAGGACGTCGAAAATATTATTTTGAAGTTGCTGCAGGCCGCCGACGGCGACGTGCAGAAAGCGCAGTCAGGAATCATCTACATCGACGAGATTGATAAGATCGCGAAGAAGGATGAGAACCCTTCCATTACGCGCGACGTGAGCGGTGAAGGTGTGCAGCAAGCGCTGCTGAAGATTCTGGAAGGCACCGTGGCCAACGTGCCTCCGCAGGGCGGGCGCAAGCATCCGCACCAGGAATTTACGGCCGTGGATACAACAAACATCCTCTTTGTTTGCGGCGGAGCGTTCGTCGGCCTGGAAAAAATTATCGAGAAGCGCGTGGGCAAGCGCTCGCTGGGCTTCCACACGGAATCGGCAGCGACCTCGGCACAGAAGCGGAATACACAATTGCTGGAGCAGGTGCAGCCGGGCGATTTAATCCGCTACGGCCTGATTCCGGAATTTGTGGGCCGTTTGCCGGTTGCTGGTGTGATGAGCGATTTGGACAAAGGCGCTCTTGTAAAGATTTTGACGGAACCGAAGAACGCGCTGCTGAAGCAATACCAGCGGCTCTTTGAATTTGAAAATGTGCGCTTGCGGTTTACGGAAGATGCGATTGAAACCGTGGCGGAGCTGGCGCTACAACGCAAAGTGGGCGCGCGCGGACTGCGCATGATTCTGGAAGATTTGATGCTGGAATTGATGTACCACCTGCCGATGCAGCAGCGGAAGGCGAAAGAGTTCGTGGTAACGGCGGAAATGGTTCGCGGCCACGAAATTAACTGGAGTTTGCTCGAAAAGGCGGGATGACCTCCGTCTGAGCATGGAACTGCATCAAAAGAAGTGGTCTTAGTGAGTTTTCAGGGGCCCTAATGTTCAACCGCGAAAAGCAGGAGATGAAGCGCGTACCGATGATGCCGGTGCGGGACATGGTTATTTTCCCGCAGCAGATGACGCCGTTCATCGTGGGCCGCGAAGCCAGCGTACGCGCACTCGAAGAAGCGCTCGCGGGCGACAAAAAGATTTTTCTCTCCACGCAACATGACGCTTCGGTGGACGATCCTAAACCGGAAGAGATTTATGCGGTCGGGACGCTGGCGAACATCGTGCAAAGCGTGAAGCTGCCTGACGGCAACATCAAAGTTCTGGTTGAGGGTGTGGAACGCGCGAGGGCGATTTCGGTTGCGACGGAAGAAGGATTTTTCCGCGCGACGGTGCGGCTGCTCGGCGCACGCATCGAGCCTTCTCCGCAAGTGCAGCAAGTTGTGGAAAAAACGACCGGACTTTACGAACAGTTCATCAAACTTTCGCAGAGCCTGAATTACGACACGATGATCGCGGCGGCGCGCGTGGATGATCCGGCGCGGCTTTCCGACACGATCGCGGCGAACCTGCAGCTCCCCGTGGATGAAAAACAGGACTTGCTCGAAACGGTTGATCCACTGGAACGCCTGAACCGCATCGGCGACATCCTGGAAATCGAACTCGAAAAGCTAAATGTGGACCGCAACATCAATACGCGCGTGAAGCGGCAGATGGAGCGGGCGCAAAAAGAGTATTACCTGAACGAAAAGCTGAAAGCGATTCAGAAAGAGCTTGGCCGCGGCGAAAAGAGCGAACTGGACGAGCTGAAGAAAAAGATTGATGCAGCCGGAATGCCGAAGGACGTTCATGAGAAGGCAACGGCTGAACTGAAGCGGCTGGAGCTGATGCCGCCAATGTCCGCGGAATCCACGGTGAGCCGGAATTATCTGGATTGGCTGCTGGCGGTGCCCTGGAAGAAGCGGTCGAAAGAGATTCGCGACATCAAGGCCGCCGAAGAGATTCTGGACAAGGAGCACTACGGTCTGGATAAGGTAAAGGACCGGATTCTGGAGTTCCTTGCCGTGCGGCAGCTCGTGAAAAACCCGAAGGGCTCGATTCTGTGCTTTGTTGGGCCGCCAGGCGTGGGCAAGACGTCATTGGCGATGTCCATCGGCCATGCCACGGGACGGAAATTCGTACGCGTTTCCTTGGGGGGCGTACGGGACGAAGCGGAAATTCGCGGCCACCGGCGCACATACATCGGCGCACTACCTGGCCAGATTATTCAGATGATGAAGAAGGCCGGCTCGGTGAACCCGATTTTCGTGCTGGACGAAGTGGACAAGATGTCCACGGACTTCCGCGGCGATCCTTCCGCGGCGCTGATGGAAGTGCTGGACCCGGAATTGAATCACGCGTTCACGGATCACTACCTGGACGTGGAGTACGATCTTTCCAAGGTGATGTTTGTCTGCACGGCGAACGTGCTGCACACAATTCCGCAGCCTTTGCAGGACCGCATGGAAATCCTGCGCCTACCGGGTTACACGGAGCAGGAAAAGCTGGAGATCGCAAAACGCTTTCTGGTGAAGCGCGCGCGCGAAGCAACGGGGCTTAAGGAAGAGCACCTTACGTTCACCGACGAAGGGCTGCTGCACATCATCCGGCACTACACGCATGAAGCAGGCGTGCGAAACCTGGAACGCGAGATTCAGAACATTGCGCGAAAGATGGCCCGCAAGGTCGTTTCCGAAAAAGAACCGGTGAAGGTGGAAATCACGGCCGCAAACGTGAACGATTTCCTGGGAATTCTGAAGTACCGCGAATTCTGGCTGGAGAAGCACAACGAAATCGGACTGACGACCGGCCTTGCGTGGACGGAAGTGGGCGGCTCCGTTCTAGTTACGGAAGCGGCGATTATGGAAGGCAAGGGCCGGCTCACTCCAACAGGCAAACTCGGCGAAGTGATGCAGGAATCCGCGCAAGCCGCAATGAGCTACATCCGCTCGCGTTCGGGGCAAATCGGTTTGCAGAAAGATTTCTATCGCAACATTGATATTCACCTGCACGTGCCGGAAGGCGCGATCCCGAAGGACGGTCCTTCGGCGGGCATCACCATTTGTACTTCGATCGCAAGCGCGCTGACGAGAATTCCGGTGCGCTGCGATGTGGCCATGACGGGGGAAATCACGCTGCGCGGGAAAGTGCTGCCGATAGGCGGCGTAAAAGAGAAGTTACTGGCGGCCCACCGAATGGGCTTGCGTACAATACTGCTTCCGAAGGACAATGAGAAGGACTTGGCGGACATCCCGCAGGAGATCCTCGCTAGTCTCACGGTTCACCTAGTAGAGACCATGGATGAAGTGCTGCAGATTGCTCTGGAGAGGCCGATTGTGCCCGCAGAGCACGCCGCGGTTGCGCCCGTAGCAGAACCGTTTGTGGCCGGCGCCGAGAAAGACACGAGTTTGACCAACTAAAGCAGCGAAGTGCAATTGCGGTTCGATTTTGGGGACCGTTGCACGAATTTTAAGCACGACGCTGAGTGCGGTTGGCCGTAGTTCAGTTTGCCCCTCCTGGCTGGTTCTTCCCTGGACTGCCAGCGCGGTGCATCATCCCGTGCAATCCCAAATCTTGAACAATTTAAAGAACAAAAGTTAAGGACATATGCCGAAAGAAACAGCAGAGAGTAACAACCAAATCAGTATCAGCCTTGCCGAACTCAAGGAAAAGAACATCACGGACCTGGCGAAAATCGCCAAGGAGCTGAATGTTCCCGGCGCGAGCGGCATGCGCAAGCAGGAGTTGATTTTCCAGATCCTGCGAGCCCAGACGGAAAAGAGCGGACTTATTTTTTCGGAAGGAGTGCTGGAATGCCTGCCGGACGGCTTCGGCTTCTTGCGCGCGCCGGAATACAACTATTTGCCGGGCCCGGACGATATCTACGTTTCTCCGTCGCAGATTCGCAAGTTTGATTTGCGCACGGGCGATACGGTATCCGGCCAGGTGCGGCCGCCAAAAGACGGCGAGCGGTATTTCGCGCTGATCAAAGTGGAAGCGGTCAATTTTGAAGATCCGGAAGTTGCGCGGAACAAAATTTTCTTCGACAACCTTACGCCGCTTTATCCGCAGGGCCGGCTGAAAATGGAAACGACGAAAGAAAACATGACGGGGCGCGTGCTGGATTTGCTGAATCCTATCGGCAAGGGCCAGCGCGGACTAATCAACGCGCCGCCACGTACTGGTAAGACGATGATGTTGCAGTCCATCGCGAACTCGATCACAACCAATCATCCGGAAGTTGCGCTGATCGTGCTGCTGATTGACGAGCGGCCGGAAGAAGTTACGGACATGCAGCGTACCGTGAAGGGCGAAGTGATCAGTTCGACTTTCGATGAAGCGCCGCAGCGGCACATTCAAGTGGCGGAAATGGTGTTGGAAAAAGCGAAGCGACTGGTGGAACACAAGCGTGACGTGGTGGTTCTGCTCGATTCGATCACGCGTCTCGCCCGTGCGTATAACGCGGTGACGCCGCCATCTGGCAAAGTGCTTTCGGGCGGCATTGACGCGAATGCGTTGCAGCGGCCGCGGCGGTTTTTTGCGGCAGCGCGAAACGTGGAAGAAGGCGGATCCCTCACCATCATCGCGACGGCGTTGATTGACACCGGTAGCCGCATGGACGACGTGATCTTTGAAGAATTCAAAGGCACCGGCAACATGGAAATTTACCTCGACCGGCGGCTCGCGGATAAGCGTGTGTTCCCGGCGATTGATATTCAGCGCTCTGGAACTCGCAAGGACGAATTGCTGCTGCCCCCGGACGAGTTGAGCCGCGTGTGGGTTCTGCGCAAAGTGCTGAGCCCGCTTTCGACGGTCGAAGCGATGGAATTGTTGTTGAGCAGGCTGGCAAAGTCGAAGTCCAACATGGAATTTTTGGCGTCGATGTCGGCGCCAACTTGATGCAGGCCATTACGTAGAAACAAAAACAAGACTATCAGAAATGGAAAAACGCGGCAGGGCTTGGCCGGAATTGCTTCCGGCGGCTTCCTGCCGCGTTTTCCTTTTGCGCGGAACTCGCACGATTGATGATTTATTCGGCTGATTCCGATTCGATCGCGGCCAAGTAATCCACGACGCGTTCGGACCAGCCGTCAATGTGCGTCCAGCCGTTGCCGTAGCTCACGCCGTGCTGATACGGCGCAACGTTCACGACGTAGGCCTTCGGCGTCCACGCGGGAGCGATCCCGTCGTGCGACTGTTCGTCGGTGATGACGATGACGCGGTCGAGCTTTTCCCAACCGTGCTTATCGCGAAGCTCGACGAGCGCACGCTTGAGGTACGTCGAAGAGTGCGGCTGCGAGCCGGCGATGGCGTCGCGCAGAGCGAAGCCGCGACGCGCGGGAAGCGTCACACACTTTTCCGAGAAGGTGGCGATTTCGAAATCAGCCGCCACTTCACGGAGAAGAATTGCGAGACCCGCGGCCGCGTCAATGCGCGTCGCTTCGCCCTTGCGAGCGAGCTGGCCGTCCATCGAGCCGGAAACGTCGACAAGCAGCCCGGTCGAGCCGGGGAGCTTCTCGAATGCGGCGACGCCCTTGAGCATGGCCTTTTCGATCGCGTACTCGAGCTTCGGTGCGTAACGCGCTGCCGTCACGAAACGGAACGGAAGCGCGCGAGCCATTCCCTTCTCGAGGCGAGCGGCGATGAGCTTCGGTTCCACGCCGGATGCGAGCATCAGGCGCAGATTGCGAAGCACGGCCATCCCGCCAAGCTTTTCTTCGCGAAGCAGGCGCTCCCAGGTCTCGCGCTTGTCCTTCCCTGCGGACAAGGCAACCTCCCAAGTGTCGGGAGGCTCGAGCGTGTTCTCAACGAGACGCTTCCAGAGAGCGGCCTGCTCGGCGTTTTTGGGCTTGGCGTGGCTGAGAAAGAGCACGTCGCGAAGCTTTACGACACCGTCGCGGTTGTATTTGGCGAGCTGGTAGGCGTCAAACTTCGTAAACGCCTTTGCGAGCCCGCGCTTTACACCGGCGGAGAGCGGCTGTTTGCGCGGGGTCCAATAGAGCGCAACGAACTCACCGAGTTCGTCGGCACGCTGGATGACGCGCTCGAGCGTTTCCGCAACGAGAGTTCCGGCTCCCATGCGACGAGCGAGCTCGCGGGCGAGGAAGAGAGGAACGTGGCGAAGCTGCATCTTGTCGCGGGCTTCTCGTGCAAGCGCGGCGACGTCTTCGGCCTTGTTCTTCGTTACCAGGTCGGCGATGCGCTCCGCGATCTTGCTGCCCTTTTCGTAGAAGGTGTCTTCCCAAAGCAGGCAGGTGAACACGGTGCGCCGCAGTTCGAGCCGCGGGTTGACGTTTCGCGCGACAGCTCCTTCATGAGTGATTGCGCGAACTCCGGACGGGAGCAGGCGCTTCCATACGTTCAGCTTTGCCATCGTTGTTTCTCTCCTTTCCGCGCCCTGCCTCGCGGCAGCGCTCGCATTTCAAACAAAACTGCTGGACGGGAACAAACGGCCAGGGAAATTAGGCGCTCTGGGCCACTGAGCTACTGGCAAACCCTAACCCGCAACTTCGCCGCCTTTCGGCGAAATTCTCCGGGAGGAAAATCGAACTAAGTAGTGGAGCGACAGCCCCACGTCGTTGGACAGACGAAGTAACTTAGCTCTGCACCATCCCGGTATTTTTGTGGCGGGAATCAGCGGCCCGGATGTTTTCTAACCATTGCTCTGCCAATTGAGCTACAGCGACTTGCGTCGCTGGCGGGATTCGAACCCGCAACCGCTGGTGTGCGATGTAATCCGTGCCTTCACCACACCACAAACTCTTTAAATTCTGTTGCTCACCTCTTCCCTTTCGAAACGCAACGATCTACACACACCAGTAGTACTACTCCGTTAACAACGCTTCATTTCGCCGAACCCGCGCGAAGAAAATCCGGGAGGAACAGCCATTCACGGAATGCTCGGGATTCGAACCCGAACTCTTGCGAGCACCAGTCGAAGTAACCGTGAACTACACCATCCCGGGAGATTTATCCCGCGACAGATATCATTGAAAAGAAACGATTTATACGGAGTTTCTTATGGTCGCGCAAACAAGCAGAGTGCGTGACCGACTCGTCCGTCTATCGTTTGGGTTCGATTGTCGTCAACGCTCTTCATCTCTGCCTTTCACGCTCAGTGAGGATCCCGCGAAACGGAAAACAACTGAGGTAACCGTAAAGTAAAGGGAAACGAGATTTCTGTCAAGCGCTATTTTCGGGAACTTCCAATTTGTGAAGTTTTCGAGGTAAACATTCGATTTCAAAACGCATAAGCCCCAGAAACCATTGCTAACGGCCAAAAACCTATTACGTCCCTGGAACTGGAGGTGATGACATGAAAGCACTGAGAGCGGCGAGTATGTTGTCGGTTCCGAATGTTTTTGCCCGCTGCCGTCATGCTTGCAGGATTTCCGTTCGGATTACCGCCAAGACAATCGCCTTCGGCGGCTACGCAATCGAATAAGGCCGCCAGTCCTGAGATTGCGAGATTGTGGAAGGTTTTTAGCGGAGATTGGAAAACTACCGAATCTATGGAGCGCGGCGAATTTTTTCCAAACGGCGGGGCACGTTCCGGTGATGCCCACTTTAGACTGGGCGACGGAGGACGTGTGCTTGTCGAAGAGGGTTACTCCAACGGCTCGGCCGGAGAACTGCCCTTCATGATCATCATCTGGTGGGACAAACCATCTCAGGTCTATCGCTTCTTTACGTGCTTTAACAGCGATCAAATTCCATGCCGAGTGCGCGGAACAGCGCATTGGGAAGGCGACACTTTTGTGAACGAGTACAATCACACGGAGAACGACAAGTCCCTGAAGTGGCGTGATGTGTTCTCGAAGAAAACGCAAGATTCGTTCACACTCGTTGCAGGAACAGTGGGCAGTGATCGGAAATTCACGCCCGTGATCACAACAAAGTACTCTCACGGCCGTTAGAGACTAATCAAACAGTTTAGAAGGATGCGCGTTGCGCTGTGAATCGGGTTGCCTAATGCGCCGTTTGAGACGCAATCCACTGTTTGACGTAAGGTTCGAGGACGCTGAGCGGGACCGCGCCGTTTTCGAGAACGGCGTCGTGGAATTTGCGCTTGTCGAATTTCGGACCGAGCTCTTTTTCAGCAAGCGCGCGGAGTTCGCGGATTTTCAGCTGGCCGATTTTGTAGGCGAGCGCCTGGCCAGGCCACGCGATGTAGCGATCAATTTCTACGGTGATGTCTTGATCGGTTTTTCCGGTGTTGTCTTTGAAGAATTGGATGGCCTGATCGCGAGTCCAGCCCATGGAATGCATGCCGGTGTCCACGACGAGGCGAACCGCGCGCCACATTTCGTAGGTCAGCTCGCCGAATTTCGAATAAGGATCTTTGTACAGGCCGAGGTCTTCGCCGAGGCTTTCCGCATAAAGGCCCCAGCCTTCGACAAATGCGGAATAGCCGACGTGACGGCGGAATTCAGGAACATCCTCGAGCTCCTGGCCGAGCGAAAGCTGCAAATGATGGCCGGGCACGGATTCGTGCAGCGAGAGCGCTTCCATCTCCCACTTCGGCCGCGCTTTAAGATTGTACGTATTCACGAAGTAGTAGCCCGGGCGGCCGGCGGCTGGCGCTCCCGGCTGATAGTAGGCTGTCGTTTGTGACGGCGCTTTGAAATCCGGAATGGGAATGACGCCATATTGATTGCGTGGGAGCTTGCCGAATTCTTTCACGAGCTCCGGATCAATGGACTTCGCGATGACTTTGTATGCGTTCACGAGATCTTCCGGCTCGTCAAAATAGAAACGAGGATCGGTGCGAAGGAATTCCGTGAAGTCATGAAAGCTTCCCTTGAAGCTCGTAGAGGCAATGAGTTTTTCCATTTCAGCGCGGATCCGTTTGACTTCCGAGAGGCCGATTTCGTGAATCTGCTGCGGCGTCAGATTCGTGGTAGTTTGCCAGCGAATGTGAAAAGCGTAGGCCGCCGCCCCGTTCGGAAGCGCCGTTGTGGCAATCGCTTCGCGGCTAGCGGGGATGTATATGTTGGCGACGTAATCGCGATAACGCGCAATGGCGGGCAGGATTGCTTTTGTGTAGATTTCCTCCGCCCTCAGCTTGAGACGCGTGCGCTCCGATTGCGGGATGCTGTTTGGAAAATTGTTGAAGGGATCCAGAAGAGCGCTTTTTGACGGGTCGGCAGGAGCCAAATCCGCGATTTGCTTCGGCACATCGCGCATGACAATTTTCGGCTGGGTGTAACCCCGCTTCAAGCCTTCCTTGAGCAGTGCAAGATTTTGATCGAATGACTTCGGCAAAGCTTCGAGGCGCGCAAGGATGTCTTCGTAATCGGCGGCGGTCTGGTTCGGCATACTGTCAATGGTTTCTGCCGCCCCCTGCGGAATTCCACCCATTTGACTTAGCGGCATCCAAATACTTTGTGGAACGACATTGCGGAACGGCATCGGGTCGTCGCCATATTGCAGGCCTTCCTCTGCGGTCTGTAAAAGCTCGAGGTAGAGGTCGTAATTTAGTTGCTCGGACGCGGGAAGCGTGGCGCGATCGATTTTCTTGAGAGCGGCGAGACTCTCGTGCAGGTGTTTGCGCCGCGCTTCGATGCCTTCAGGAGAGTCATCCGGCCAGAACCGGTTGTACGCCCGCTCTCCAACGCCGGTGGCGAGCTCGGGATATTCCGACAGCCAACGCTTCCAATCCGCATCGAGGTAAGCGCGGAAGTTTTTCTTTGCGTCGGCTTGCGCGTTGGATGGATTCAACTGCGCGACCACGCCGAGCGGAGTGAACAATATTCCCCCGGTGGACGCGAGCAACATCGTCAGGAAAAAACGCATTACGCTTCCCTCCCAGCTGCTTTGGCCAATTCCAATTCGCGTTCGCGAGCGAGCATGACGATCAAGCGCGCCGTTTCTTCGACGTCCATCGCTGTGTTGTCCACAAGCACGGCATCTTTTGCGCGGACGAGCGGCGAAACTTTGCGTTCGCGGTCGCGCTTGTCGCGTTCGCGGACTTCCTCGAGCACCTGTGCGAGTGTGAGGTGTTCGCCTTCTCGCTGGTGCTCTTTCCAGCGGCGCTCGGCGCGCACTTCAGGAGAGGCCTCGAGAAAAATTTTCACTTCAGCATTCGGAAAAACGACGGTGCCGATGTCGCGGCCTTCCATGACGACTCCGCCGCCAGCGCCAACCCGCTGCTGTTGCGCAACAAGAAGCTGGCGAACCTTGGCAACGGTGGCGACTTGCGAGGCGGCTTGGGCCACTTCCGGCGTGCGGATAGCTTGCGTGACATCCACGCCATCGAGCAAAACCTGGTTCTTGACGTCTTCTTCGATTAGATGAGGCGGCGTTGGTTTTAGCTCGATTCTCGTGTTGGCGGCCAATTCATTGAGTTCCCTTTCCGAAGAAAGAGCGAGCCCGTTGTTTTGCAATGCCTTCAGCGCGAACGCGCGATACATGGCGCCGCTATCGAGATAAAGATAACCGAGGAGTTTTGCCACGCGCTGCGCGACGCTGCTTTTGCCTGAGCCAGCGGGGCCGTCAATGGCGATGGTGAGCTTCGGCACTAGTTCAAAAGTCCGTTTAGAAACCCATGATGTTGTAGCCGCAATCCACGTAAATCGTTTCGCCGGTGATCCCGGAGCCCCCGGGAGAAAGGAGAAACGCGGCGGTCGAGCCCACTTCGGCAGCATCAACGTTGCGGCGAAGCGGAGCGCGCTCGGCGTGGCCCTTAAGCATATCGCTAAGGCCGGAGATGCCGCGTGCAGCAAGTGTCTTGAGCGGACCGGCGGAAATGGCGTTGACGCGAATATTTTTGGGGCCGAGATCGCTGGCGAGATAGCGAACGCTCGCTTCGAGCGCGGCTTTGGCAACACCCATAACGTTGTATTTGGGCACGACTTTTTCCGCACCGAAATAAGTGAGCGTGACTACGCCTCCGCCTTCGGCCATGAGCGGAGCGGCGGCGCGCGTCACCGCGACGAGCGAGTAAACGCTGATGTCGTGCGCGATGCGAAAGCCTTCGCGCGAAGTGTTTACGAATTCTCCCTTGAGATCATCGGCGAGCGCGAACGCGACGCTGTGAACGAGGCCCTGAATGGTGCCGTATCGGTCTTTGAGTTGTTCGAAAAGCGCCGCTATCTGCGCGTCGCTGGCGACGTCGCACATGAAGCCGGCAGAGCGGGGAAGCTCCATGATGAGGTCCTTGGCTTCCTGTTCGAGGCGTTCGTTTTGATAGGTGATCGCGAGGCGCCATCCGGCTTCGTGAAGTTTTTGTGCGATCGCCCAGGCGATACTGCGTTTGTTGGCGAGCCCAAAGATTACAGCGGTTTTCTGCGAATCGTTCATGCGTCTCGTCTCCGAATCTAGCGCAGCGATTTTCTGTTCAATCACACGCGTGCGCAAGTGTTTAAGCTGAGGTCCTTCCGCCCGTAAAACGGGCCTCAGGATGACAAGCTTTGAAAAACAGGAAAATCAAAAAACTAAATTCGATGAAAGGCGCGTTCAATTTCCTTGACCGAATAGCGCAGGACGACCGGGCGGCCGTGGGGGCAGCTCATCGGGCAATCGGTTTTTGCTAGCGCGTTGAGCAGCCATTCCATTTTGGTGTTGTCTAGCGGCATGTTGACTTTGATGGCCGCGTGGCAGGCCGTGGAGGCGGCGATTTTCGCCTGCAGCGTTTCGATGGAGATGGCGGCGTTTTCGCGGTCGAGACCGTCGAGAATTTCGGTGAGGAGTTTTTCGGCATCGTTCACCGCGACACCGGCGGGAACAGCTTGCACGGCGACGCTGCGCGGGCCCATCGGCTCGACTTCATAACCATTGGCGGACATTTCTTCCGCGATTTTTTCGAAGATGACGATTTGGCGCGGGGAAAGTTCGAGAACGAGCGGCATGAGCATGCGTTGCGATTCGACTCTTCCGGCGCGGCGGGCGGCGAGGTGCTGCTCGAAGAGAACTCGTTCGTGTGCGACGTGCTGATCCACGATCCAGAGGCCGTCGCCGTTCACTGCGATGATGAAGCTCGAGCTGACCTGTCCGAGCGGCTTGAGGTCGGCGATTTGGTCGGGATGCGGCAGCGTTGCTGGTGCTGCAGAATTCGCAACGGCGAAATTTGCTGCCCAAGTTGCGGCAGGCGCGACAGGATCGGGCGCCAGCGCGGAGCCAAAGCCGGCAGAGGATTCGAATGTGAAGCGTTGCGCTACGGGCTGCAGGGGCGCACCGGAGATATCGAAACCACCGTCCGAACCGACACCGGAGCCGAGACCGATTTCTTCCATGGCGGGGATCATGGCGCGCGGAATGCCGGATTCGGCGGGGGCGGACGTGATGCCTCCAGAAAAAGTGGATGCAGGAGCGCCATTGGCTGGCTGCGGAAATGAAGTAGAGAGCGGCGAAGCTCCGGCGGCGGTTGCGAAGCTAGCGACGGGACGAGCGTTCATGAGCGCCTGGCGGATGGCGTCGCGCGTGAAATCGTGAACGAATTGCGAACGGCGGAAGCGGACTTCGATTTTTGCGGGGTGAACGTTTACGTCCACTTCGTCGTAGGGCATTTCGAGAAAAAGAAGCGTTGCGGGAAAAACGTTGGGCGGAAGAATGTTGCGATAGGCTTCGTGAATGGCGTGAAGGATTAGGCGATCGCGGACGAGGCGGCGATTTACGAAAATGTAGATGCCGTTGCGATTTGGGCGCTGCACATCCGGACGTGAAGTGAAACCGGTGATGGTGAGCGTAGCTTTTTCTTCGCTGGGTTCGAGCTCAGGCTCGGTGATTGCGGAACGCAATGGCGCGGAGACTGGCTGTAGTTCGACGAGTTCGTCAAGGGCCTGGCGGCCGAAAAGTTGATAGACGCGGTCGGCAAGTTTTTCGACAGGCGGGCAATCAATGATGGTTTGCGAGGGCGTGCTGAGGACAAATTGCTTGTCTGGATTGGCGAGCGCGTAATGCGTGACGAGCGAAGCGATGTGGCCGAGCTCGGTGGTGTCTGATTTTAGGAATTTGCGGCGCGCGGGGACGCAATAGAAAAGATCGGCGACGCTGAGTGTTGTGCCTGCGGGAAGTCCGGCAGGTTTTACGCCCACCAGTTTGCCGCCGGCGAATTCGACGCGCGTGCCTTCGGGTTCGGCTGCGTCGCGCGTTTCGAGGAGCAGCCGCGAAACGGCGGCGATCGTGGGGAGTGCTTCGCCGCGAAAACCGAGCGTGGCGATGGAGAGAAGATCGTCGGCAGTGCGGAGCTTGCTGGTGGCGTGGCGTTCGAAGGCCAGGAGCGCGTCGTCGTGCGTCATGCCGTGACCGTCGTCAATGACGCGAATCATGCGCTTGCCGCCGACTTCGGTTTCGATGCGAATGGTTTTCGCGCCGGCATCGAGCGCATTTTCGAGAAGTTCTTTTACGACGGAAGCAGGGCGTTCAACAACCTCGCCTGCGGCGATCTTGTTGGCGACAGCTTCCGGGAGTATGCGAATGCGGCTCATTTATTTTTCAATGTTCTTGATGGCGATGCCGAGTTGGTCGAGTTGGACGGTGTCCACTTCGCTGGGCGATTCTGCCATTAAATCCTGGGCTTTGGTGGTTTTGGCGAAGGCTATGACTTCGCGGATGGACGATTCGCCGGCGAGGAGCATGACGACGCGGTCGATGCCGAGCGCGATGCCGCCGTGCGGCGGCGTGCCATAGGTGAGCGCGTCGAGGAAAAAGCCGAAACGGCGGCGAAGTTGTTCTTCGCTGAGGCCGAGGGCTTTGAAAAGGCGCTCTTGAATGTCCTGGCGGTGGATTCGAATGCTGCCGGAACCGAGCTCATAGCCGTTGAGGACGAGGTCGTAGCCTTTCGAGCGCACTTCCCACGGTGCGGTTTCGAGTTTTTCGAGATCTTCGTCCACGATTCCGGTGAAGGGATGCTGCGCGCTGACCCAAGTTTTGTCGGCTTCGCTCCATTCGAAGAGGGGGAAGCCAGTGAGCCATAGAAATTTCCACTGCGTTTTGTCAATGACGCCGAGGGCCTCGCCGAGTTGAAGGCGGAGCTGGCCGGCGATGAGCGCGGCGGCTTCGGTGCCTTTGATTTGTTCTTTGGCGGAGACAGCGACGACGAGGTCGCCTGTTTTTGCACCACAGGTATTGGCCAGTTTCTCTACATTTTCTGCGCCGAGGAGTTTTTCGACGGTGGAAGTTGTGCCTTCCGGCGCGAGCTTCACGAAATACGCGCCGCGAGCGCCGAGCGATTTTGCTTTTTCGGTCAGCTCGTCGAGCTGCTTGCGCGAATAGCCAGCTGCACCAGGCGCGGCGAGCGCGAAGACATTGCCTTCGATTTGCAGCTTGGCTTTCGCTTCGTCCGGGAAGCAATTCGTGACTTCGTGAAGTTCCATGCCGAAGCGCATGTCGGGCTTGTCGCTGCCGTATTTACGGATGCAGTCCTTGTAAATCATGTGCGGGAACGGCGCGGTGGCTTTGATTCCGGCGACGGCGCAGGCATTCACCATCACTTTTTCGATTACGCCAAAAATATCTTCCTGGCGCGGGAAAGACATTTCGAGGTCGAGTTGCGTAAATTCGGGCTGGCGGTCGGCGCGCAAATCTTCGTCGCGGAAGCATTTGACGATCTGGAAATAGCGGTCGAGCCCGCCAATCATCAGGATTTGCTTGAAGATTTGCGGCGATTGCGGCAGCGCGTAGAACTGGCCGTGATGCACGCGGCTCGGAACGAGATAGTCGCGCGCGCCTTCTGGCGTGGAGCGCGTGAGCATGGGCGTTTCGACTTCGATGAAGCCCATTTCGTCCATCGTGCGGCGAATTTCGAGCACGATTTTGTGGCGCAGCGCGAGATTCTGGTGCGGCTTCGGGCGGCGCAGGTCGAGATAGCGGTAACGCAGACGCGTTTCTTCGGCCGCGTTGATGTCGCCTTCAATCTGGAAGGGTGGCGTCTTCGCGTTATTCAGAATGTGCAATTTGCTTGCGATGATTTCCACTTCGCCGGTGGCGATTTCCGGATTCGCTTTCTGGCGCTTGACGACTTTGCCTTCGACGGCGACGACGAATTCGCTGCGCACGTGTTCGGCTTTGGAGTGCGCTTCGGGCTGCGTTTCCTTATTGAAAACAACCTGGACGATGCCGGTGCGGTCGCGCACGTCGAGGAAAAGGAGATTGCCTAGGTCGCGGCGGCGATGCACCCAGCCCATGACGATGGCGTTGCGATCTGTGTCAGAGGCGCGTAACGCTCCGCAATAGTGTGTGCGTTTTAGATTGCCGAGAAAATCGAGCACTGTCCGGTTCCCTTTCGTTCCTGCTTTACAGAAAAGTCAAAAGAACGGGTCTAAAGACCCGCCACTACATTTTCTTCAGAAAGTCGAGCAGGTGCGGCTCGGTGAATTTTTGTTGCGTGCCGTCGGCGAGCGTCTTGAGCGTCCAGGTGCCTTCGGCTACTTCATTATCGCCGAGAATGAGGGCGTATTGCGCGCCGAGCTTGCTGGCGCGCTCGAGTGCTTTGCCGAATTTCGACTCAGTGGGGGGTAGCTCCGCGCGAATGCCAGCGGCACGTAGATCTTTCGCGGCGCGGACGGCGGTGGCGTAAGCGTTTGCGCCCATCCAGGCGACGTAGACAAACGGTGGCCGGTGACCGGTGGCCAGTGAAGCGCCTTGAGACTCCTGCAACGAGAGAATCAAGCGGTCTTCGCCGATGGCGAAACCGATGCCTTTTGTTGGCGGACCGCCGAGAAGTTCGAGGAGACCGTCGTAGCGGCCGCCGCCGCAGACGGCGTTCTGTGAACCGAGGCCTTGCGCTGTGATTTCGAACGTGGTGCGCATGTAGTAGTCGAGACCGCGCACGAGGCGCCAGTTTTCTTTGTAAAAGACGCCGCGAAGTTCAAGTTCGCGCTTTACGGCGGCATAGTGCGTTTTGCAATCGTCGCAGAGGTAGTCGGCGATGCGCGGGAGTTTTTCGATGATGGACTGCTCGTGTTCGAGTTTTGAATCGAGCACGCGAAGCGGGTTCGTTTCGATGCGGCGTTGGGAATCGGCGCCGAGTTTGTCTTTTACCTTTTCGAGTTCGGATTTAAGCAGCGCGACGTAGCCGCGGCGGCAGTTGTCGGCAGCGTGGCCGATGGAATTGATTTCGAGATGGACGCCGGGGAGTTTCAGGCGGTCGAAGAAAGTCATCACCATTTCGATGACTTCGGCATCGATGGCGGGGGCATCTACGCCGCCGAGGACTTCCGCGCCGATCTGGTAGAACTGGCGATAGCGGCCTTTTTGTGGGCGCTCGCGGCGGAACATGGGGCCAATGTAATAGAGCTTCTGCGGTTGCGGAAGCTGCTGCATGTTGTGTTCGATGTAGGCGCGGCAGACGGAGGCGGTAGCTTCGGGGCGAAGCGAAATCTGTTCTCCAGGCCTGATCGATCCCGCCGCAATTGCGGCGTTCTCAACCTCTCTATCCAGTTCATCCAAATTTACTAGCCCGTTCGACCGTCGCCCTTCGATCAGTGCGGCCCCGACAAATGACATCGTTTTCTGGACTGCTGCTAGTGTCGTTCGAATTTGGTCGTCATCAGGCAGATGCCCATTTTTCACAAACTCCTGCACAAATCGGTGCAAGTACGACAAAGAGCGCTCGTAGATGTCCAACTCGTCAAGATCTCGAATTTTGTTTGTGTTGGAAACGAATTCTCGCCAAGCAATGAGGCGATCGAAATCGCCAACCACAAAGGTGTACATCTCTTTGGAAACGATATCGGTTTCGCCGCCAACGGCGCGTGCGAAGAGTTCGGTCGGCTCGAAGATGGGCGGGCGAATTTCGCCGAAGCCGAAGGTGGCAAAGACGGAATGCGCGGTTTCTTCGACGTGATTCCATAGCGCGGTTTCTGGCGGGAGAAGGTCACGTGTGCCCCGGATGGCTTGGAACTTGGATTTACTCGCCATTTGAGATCCAAGAGAGATTTCTCACATCCGAAGGGCGACGCTTCGCAGGAGCGAAGCGGAAGAAAAAGCGTCGCTCTTCTCCGTTCGAAATGACGGTGAATGAGAATTTTGTGTGGGAGACGGAATTCACTGCGCCGACTCCGCGCGGTAGATATTCTTATAGTCGACGTAGCGCTTGGCGTAACGATCAATCGAGGCTTGATCTTCGTCGGCTAGAGGGCGTTTTACTTTGCCGGGTGAGCCCATGACCAAGCTGCCTGGCGGAATCACCGTGCGCTCCGGAATGAGCGTGCCTGCGGCGACGATACTGCCGGTGCCGACTACCGCGCCGTTCAAAATCGTGGCACGCATGCCGATGAGGCAGCGCGACTCGATGGTGCAGCCGTGCAGCACGACGGCGTGGCCGACGGTGATGTCATCGCCTAAAATCAACGGCCATTCGTCTTTCATCACGTGGAGCACGGAGCCATCCTGCACATTGGTGCGCGCGCCGATGCGAATGTAGTTCACGTCACCGCGCGCGACGACGAGCGGCCAAATGCTCGAGTCTTCGCCGATGACGATGTCGCCGACCAGCACCGACGACGCGTCAATATACGCCGAAGCGGCAATCTGCGGCCACTTCCCTTTGTAGGCTCGGATGTCCGGTTTCTTGCTCAAGAACGCGTTGCCATCCCAGCCGGAGCGGCTGGCCGCGCCGCCCGTAAGTTATTGCAGGAGCACGATATATTGGCTTCTGCGGGAATAAATGCTTTAGCGAATCTTTGAAAGATTACACTGCGCGCGGCCCGCTGACAAGGAAGCCGGTAGCCGCATTCTTGTACTCCGAGCAAGAGAGATTGCCAAGATTCGCCGGTTGGGATCCTGAGGGCCGCAAAGAACGCGGCCCTCAGGATGACAATTGTTAGAGTTGTGCGGCTTCGCGACGGAAAGGCGGTTCTCGAAAACACAGCTCAGTCGATTTGAACGGTTGGGGCACCGCCTGCGGCGCGAAGCTCTTCGACGCGGGCGGTGACGGCTCGCGCAACTTTGTAGAGGCTTTGCGCGGCGGGGCCAGCTTCGCCCGCGGCAGCGACGGGCTTGCCGGTATCGCCGCCGATGCGAATGCGCGGATCAATTTCAATTTCGCCGAGCACGGGCACGCCGTACGCGATGGCCGTTTTCGTTCCTTCGCCGTGGCCGAAAATATCCACGGGCTTGCCGCAGTGCGGACAGGAAAACGTGCTCATATTTTCGACGACGCCGAGCACGTCCACATTCACCTGGCGAAACATTTCGATGGCTTTGCGCACGTCCGCGAGCGCGACGGTGGACGGCGTGGTGACGAGAACCGCGCCCGTGACCGCGACGGTTTGAATCAACGTGAGCTGCACATCGCCGGTGCCGGGCGGAAGATCGATGACGAGATAATCGAGCTCGCCCCATTCGACGCTGCGCAAGAATTGCGTGATGACGCTGTGCAGCATCGGGCCGCGCCAGATGACCGGCTTGTCGCCGGGATTCAGCAGGCCCATCGAAATCATTTTCACGCCCTGCGCCTGCACGGGAATGATGTGCTGATCCGCCGTCGCGCCAGGCTCTTCCTGCGAGCCGAGCATGATGGGCACGTTCGGGCCGTAAACGTCGGCATCAAGAAGACCGACTTTGTGGCCGAGTTTTGCCAATGCGAGCGCGAGATTCACGGCGACGGTGGTTTTGCCAACGCCGCCTTTGCCGCTGGCCACGGCGATAAGATTTTTCACGCCGGGAATCGGATGGCGTTGCGGCATTTGTTGTGGTGCTGGACCTGGAGGCATGAGGGTTCCTATCTTAAATCGAAGAGAGATTCCTCTCTTCGCAAGCCGACCGATTCCTCAGAAGGAAAAACATCGGCCTGCTCCTCGGCCTGCTCCGTTCGGAATGACACGTTTTGGAAGTCTTTTATCACACGGTCAATCACGCGTTGGCGCCGTGGCACTTTTTGTACTTCTTGCCGGAACCACAGGGGCAAGGATCGTTGCGCCCGACTTTTGCGCCGGCGCGAACCGGCTTTGGCGCTTCGGCTTGCGCTGCGCCCGTCTGATACTGCAATTCCTTTTCCTGGCGCTGTTGCTTGCGTTCCATTTCACGCGCAAAGGAAGGCAATTGCGCTGGCGCTTGTTCTGCGGCGCGTGCGGCCGCGCTCGCCGCAGCCGCCATTGGGCGCGGAGCAGAAGGAGTCGGAGGCAGAGGCTGCAGCGTCCCTCCGCCGGAGTTGGGTTGCTGACCATCGATCTGGACTTGCACGTGGAAGAGATAGCGCACAGTTTCGTTGTCAATGCGCGCCATCATGTCTTCAAAAAGGACGAATGCTTCCTTTTTGAATTCGACGAGCGGATCTTTTTGCGCGTAACCGCGGAGTCCGATCGCTTCTTTCAGGTGATCGAGCGAAAGCAGGTGGTCTTTCCACTGCGAATCCACCACGTCGAGAATAATGCGGCGCTCGAGCCAGCGCATCAGTTCCGGCGAAAGCTGCTTTTCCCGCTCTTCGTATTTGGCGCGCACGGCATCCGCGAGCGCGGCGGACAGCTGATCGTAGTTAAGCGAAGCAGGATCGGCTCCCGCAGCTTTTGCGTCCACACCGAACTGACTGTTCATTTCCGCGAGAAGTTGCGTGACGTTCCATTCATCCGGATGAACATTTTTCGCGCAATACGTGTTCACAAGCTCAAGCGCGACATCTTCCGCGACGCCGAGAACGTAGTCGCGCTGGTCCTTGCCTTCGAGCGCTGATCGGCGAATGGCATAAATGGTTTCGCGCTGCTTGTTCATCACGTCGTCGTATTCAAGCAGGTGCTTGCGCGCATCAAAGTTCTGCGCCTCGACTGTTTTTTGCGCGCCTTCGATTTTGCGGGAAATCAAGCCGGACTCGATAGGAACGCCTTCGGTCATACCGAGACGATACATCAGCGCTTTGACGCGTTCGCCGCCGAAAATGCGCATCAAATCGTCCTCAAGCGAAAGAAAAAAGCGCGAAGAGCCGGGATCACCCTGGCGGCCAGCGCGGCCGCGAAGCTGGTTGTCAATGCGGCGCGCCTCGTGGCGTTCCGTGCCAAGAATATGCAGGCCGCCGAGAGCGATGACTTCATCATGTTCGGCTTTGCACTGCTCGGCGAATTGATCGTAAACGGGCTTCCACTGATCCGCGGGAACCTGAAAAATCTTGCCTTCGTATTGGAACAGAACCATCGGCGCGGTGGACGCGGCAGTTGCGCCATCGGCAGGTTCCGCGCCGATGACCGCGGGTGCTTGCGCGTAAGGCATCGCGAGCTTGTTCTTTAGGAAATGCTCGCGCGTCAAGAATTCTGGATTGCCGCCGAGCAAAATGTCCGTGCCGCGGCCCGCCATGTTCGTGGCAACAGTGATGGCGCCTTTGCGTCCTGCTTGTGATACGACGCGGGATTCTCGCTCGTGCTGCTTGGCGTTCAAAACCTGGTGCGGAATGCCGGATTTTTTCAGCAGATCGGCAATCGCTTCGGATTTTTCGATGGAGATTGTGCCAACGAGCACGGGCTGGCCGCGTTCGTGATAGTGGCGCAGGCCGTTCGCGTACGTATTGTCTTCCTGCAGGATTCCGTTGACGACCGCTTCGAATTTTTCTTTTTCCGTGCGGTAAACGACGTCCTGATGTTCCTTGCGGACGAGTGGGCGATTGGTGGGAATCGCGACGACGTCAAGATTATAAATTTTCGCGAATTCAGCGGCTTCTGTTTCCGCAGTACCGGTCATGCCGGAAAGCTTTTTGTACATGCGAAAATAATTCTGGAATGTGATGGTCGCGAGTGTCTGGTTTTCGCGCTCGATCTTTACGCCTTCTTTTGCTTCGACCGCTTGATGCAAACCGTCCGACCAACGGCGGCCCGGCATCTGACGGCCAGTGAATTCATCCACGATGATGACTTCGCCGTCTTTTACAACGTAGTCCACGTCATTTTTATAAAGCGTGTGCGCCCGCAACGCCTGATAAACGTGGTGAATAATTTCCATATGCGCGGGGTCGTAGAGATTGCCGAGCCCAAGCAGACGTTCGCACTTGCTGACGCCTTCTTCCGTCAGCGTGGCCGTGCGGTGTTTTTCGTCCAGCGTGTAATCGATATCCTTGATCAGCTTCGGAATAATTTTGTCTATGCGGTAGTACTTGTCCGTAGACTCTTCGGCGGGGCCGGAAATGATGAGCGGCGTGCGCGCTTCGTCGATCAGAATGGAGTCCACTTCGTCCACGATGGCGAACTGGTGGCCGCGCTGGACGCAATGCGACAAATCGTACTTCATGTTGTCGCGCAGATAGTCGAAGCCGTATTCGTTGTTCGTGCCGTAGGTGATGTCCGCGCCGTAAGCCGCGCGGCGCTGAGCATCGTCAAGATCGTGCACGATGACGCCAACGGTGAGGCCGAGGCCGCGATAAAGCGCGCTCATCCACTCCGCGTCGCGGCGCGCCAGATAATCGTTTACGGTGACGATGTGGACGCCGCGTCCTGCGAGCGAATTCAGCACGGCAGGCAATGTCGCAACGAGCGTTTTCCCTTCGCCCGTTTTCATTTCCGCGATTTTGCCGTCGTGCAGCACGAGGCCACCGATGAGTTGCACGTCAAAATGGCGCATGTTCAGGAAGCGGCGTCCCGCCTCACGCGCCAGCGCAAACGCCGGAACGATGACCGCGCCAAATGCTTGCCGCAATTCTTCTTTGTAGGATGGCTCGTCGGGGTCCGCGTCTTTCAGACGGTCTTGAACTTCGGTTTTGAGCGCCGCAAAACGCGATTTCAGATCATCATCGCTCAGCTGCTGCATTTCCGGCTCGAGCGCGTTGATTTGCGCCACGATGGGCTGGAGCTTCTTGATGTCGCGTTCGTGCTTCGTGCCAATAAATCTGGCAACGACGCTATCCATTATTTTGGCTGCATCCATTCGACGATTCGCCGTTTCTGCTGATTTAGAAGCGTGACAGCCCGTTGCGTCAACGCGGCTCGGCGCCACGGGCACAAACTATTATTTTAGCTGTTTAGGAGGGGATGCGCCAACCGCACGATGGGACAGTGCCGAATCCTTGGCAAAGCGAAGGTCTAACGCTTTACTGGAATTTCGACCGCGATCGGAGCCAGCTCGGCTTCGGCGGGCGTTGAAGAAAGACTGTCCGCGAGCAGACGACGGAATTTTACGCGCTCATCGAGCGCCATATCCACGAATTCGAACGCCATATCCTGCGCGCGATAATCGCGAAGCAGCGCAGTAGCCTGCAACGTGCGAAGTCCAAGCTGCAGTTTCAACTGCACGGGCGTGCCGGGATGCATGTGGCGGTCAATCGTGGCGATGCCACCAGAGAGGCTCGCGGTTTTGATTTCGAGCCGGCAATTTTCCTTGAGGTTCGTGCTTATCGCGGTCACAGGCTTACGCAAACGGACACGCGTGTGACGGCGTTGGCGCACGAATTTACTGTTGTGAGGCACCTCGAGTGGAGCTAGCGTCAGGTCGGCCTGATCGAGGCCGCTACCCGGCCGGTATTGCGCGGCCAATTCCGGATTCAGCTTTTCAAGCGCCTGCAGCGCCGCGATGCGCAACTCCTGTGGATGCTGCCAGCCAAAAACTTTGCGCGCTTCCAGAATGCGCATCAGGCTGCGCGCTGATTCCGGCGCATGAATCCTGCCAATGGCTTCGATCGCTTTCACCTGAAGGAATGGCCCGCTGCCCGTGGGCATATCGCCGTCAATGATATTTTGCAGGCGGCCGAGAGCATCGCGGTCACCGGTGACCCCGATTTCGTCGATCGCTAGCGGCATCAGAATCGGATCAATGTGGTCAATCAATTTCAGCAGGATGGCGCAACGGCTAGGCGCGCCGCTCGCGGAAATTTGGCGAATCGTGCGATCCTGCGCGGCGCGCGGAAAGCTTTTCACACGAGTCGGCAGAAAAACTTCCACGGCTTGGGGATCGAGCCGGCACAGGAGGCCGATCATTTCGACGGCTTCAACGACGGCACCGCCGCGCACCGTACTTCGCAAGAATTGCACGACTTCTTCGCCGAGGTCATGCGCAAGATTGGCGACATGCTCGGCATCTTCACGCAACTGGCAGCGATTGAATCGCGAGGCGAGCTGCTCCATCGCGGCTTGCGGCAGAAGCCTTAAAACATTAGTCAGGCCAGCCGCGAGTTGTCGCGCGCGCAATGCTTCTTCCACAAATTCCGGGACGCGCTGCTCGATTCCCATTTTGCCACGGAGTTCCCGGGCAATCCCCGGCCGCTGTGATTCGACGCCCGCGAGAAGGTCAAGCGCTTGCTCCATCGCTGGAAAACAACGATTCGAAGCCGCTTCCTGGCTCAAGCGAACAAACGCCGCGCTCACAAGGCCCTGCAGTTCGGCGTCTTGCTCAACGCTCAAACGCAAGCCGAGATGACGCAGCGCCTGACCCAGCAACCGCGGATCCGCCTTCGCGTAAAGTTCAGCAAGTTCGGAAAGTCCCGCCGCGGTTCGCTTACGCGCGTCGGTCTCTTCGCTATCGGCGCAAGACGCATAATTCTGCAGGATACTGATGGCTTCCGCGATTTCGCCGCGCTCAATAAGGTCGGCAACATAAGACTGCACGTTGCGTGGAGGAATGCACCACGCCTCATCGGAAAGAAGGACCGCGCGCTTTCCGGTTTCCGGCACGGCGGCCCAGAATTGGCGGTCCAGAATTTCGCGGTGCGTCTGGACCATCAGGCCCGCTTCCGTCATTTTGTCTTCGTGCGCGCCAAGAATCTTGCGGAGATTTTCAATCTCCTGATTCATGCGATCGAGCATCTGCCGGACGGCGTTAACTTTGACTTCACCCTTTTCGTAGCGTTCGAGTGCGAACCGAATCGCAAGATGTTCGGCAAGCTGCACGAGCACGGATTCGTCCGGCTGGCCGTTCGGGGCTTGCGAGGCAATCGCTGCGAGCGCCAGGCGCAGTGTATCTTGAGCGCGGCCGGGCAGTTCCGAAACTTGCGTTTGAAACTGCGCGGCGGCGGTCACGCCGCCTTGCCCTGAACTCATATTTCCAAAACTTGTAAGCGCGCCAAGAATGCTGAGGATTTCTTCTTCGGAGGCTTCGCCTGGGCCCAGAGGAGTTCCCTGTCGCGAGCCGCTACCGCCTGCACCAGAGAAACCGCCCATTCCAGCAGCCGACGCAACACCACTTAGAATTGCGGAGCCAGGAGAAATAGGGGCGCCTGCTCCAGGACCGCCTGTTGCGAGGCCCCCTGACCACCACCGGCAGTTCCACCGCCTGCAGCTGCACCGGTGCCGGTGCCCGAACCCGAATAGACGGAAGGCCCTGTCCCCGAATAAAAAGATCCGCTTCCATCCGTTCCTGGTCCGGTTCCGGTTCCGGTTCCGGTTCCGGTTCCTGTTCCTGTTCCCGTGCCCACGACTGTTCCACTGCCTCCAGAGCCAGGCCCTGCTCCAGGACCGGCCCCGCCCGGGCCACCCTTTGTTCCTTCAGCCGCGGCGATCAACTCCAACAATTTGTGAGGGTCGTTCAGGAGTTGCTTGAATTGATCTTTGTCGTCGCCGATAGAAGCAGCAGCAAGCTGCGCCGCCATGCTGGTTGCATCCTTCAACCGCGAATCGGTTGCAACGAAGCAAATTTCATTGACGCGAATACCTCGCACTCCCTCAAGGGCGGTCTTCAGTTGCTGCGCGAGCTCGGAAGGCTTTGCCTTTCCCGTAGGAAATGCCCGCGCAAACTTTGAAATCTCTTCTTCAGTTATGGATGGGAAGAATTGCACGCTGGCAAGTCCTGCCGCGGAAAGAAGCTGCGCAAATTGTTTTTCGGCGGGAGAACCTTCGAGAGGAACACCGTCCAGCAAAAGCTGTGAACCTGTCGCACCGAGCAGGAGGCCCTGTTCGGCCCCGTCAGGAACGGCGGTTCTGAGCTCGTTCCAAGCCGTGGAGAGGTGTTCAGTTGTACGGGCGTGGTCATGACCGTACAAGCGGGCAAACTTCAGCAGAATATTGAGGCTTCTAACGAAAGCGCGGCCGGCCGCTAGTTTTGGGTCCGATTTCATTGTGCGCTGCAGGAGGCCGACATAGGACTCCTTCTCTAGTACGCTAGGTCTGGGCCAGGTGGCTCGCAATGGTACAGAGGTCCCATGGTGCGCTACGTTCCACCGCCAAAAGAACGGCTCACAAACCTGCACTCGTGGACAGGCCCGCTTTTTTCAGTACAGGAGGGAGAGGGGACAACCTGTTGAATTCAATTTCGAGCGTGCGAAAATTCTCGAAGCTAAGATTTGGACACGGCGATTCGTCCTCGGCGCCGAGTGCGATTCCCAGGATTCGCAATCTGCGGTAAACCGCCAAGTTCCAAAAGAATCTTGCGCAAGCGGCCGCGGTCTTCCAAATCCATGTCAACAAATTCGAACGCCATAGCCTGTGGACGCGCTCCGCGGACGATGGCCTGGGCTTTGATGGTGCGTACGCCAACCGTCATTTTCAGCGCGAGCAGTGAACCAGGCGCAAGATGACGATCCCCCGCGCCAATTCCGCCACCCAGATTGAGCTCTGGTACAACCAATTTGAAATTCTCGCGCAAGTTTGTCGTGAAAAAGGTCACGTTTCGCGACAACTTTAGCCGCGCGTACCGCCTTTGCCGTATGACGGAAACGTTGGATTCGGGGTCCGTGGGCTCCAATATCAGTTCCCTGCGATCAATACCGGCTGCGGAAATCTTCTCCATGGCAACGACGGGATCAATCCGCGAATACGACTGCGCAGCCGCAACGCGCAATTCGGCCGCATATTGCCAGCGCCATACTTGCCGCGCTTCCAGGAAGTGCTGCAATAGCGTACTGGCCGCACTCGCTTTCAACCTACCAAGGGCTTCCACAGCTTTTATGCGAATGTATCCGGAGTTGGATTCGTTCTCGGCAACCTCAACAAGTTTAGGAATGCAATCAGGACTCCCGCTCATGCCCATTTCATCCATCGCCAGCGGACGGATGAGCATGTCCAGCGAATCGTAGAGCGAAACGAGAAGGTTCGCCCGCACATGGGCCGGAGCGGCGGAAAGTTGTCGGATGGCGCGGTCATGCGCCGAACGCGGCCATTGTGAAAGCCGAACGGGAAGAATCCTGCTCACTGGCTCCGGTGCAATCTGACTCAGGATGCCAATCGCTTCCGCGGCTTCTGTGGCGGGTGCGGATTGCAGAACATCCACCAATTGATTTGTTGCCTCCTCACCAAGGCCCTTGATGATCTCAACGAGCAGCTCGCAGTCTTCGCGGAATCCGGAATGCCCAAAACGGTTCATGACGTAATGAATCGTCGCCTTCGGCATCAGGCCGAGAATGTCCACGAGCCCATCGGGAATCTGGCCCGTGCGAACCGTTTCTTCGACGAATTCCGGAATGCGATCTTCCGCGCCGATTCTTGGCCGCAGGCTCTGCGTCGAACCGGGGCGTTGCGCTTCAACGCTGTCGAGTGAAGCCAGCGCCTGTTGCATGGCGGGGTAGCAGCGCTTCGAAGCAGCTTCCTGGCTCATACGAACGAACGCCGCACTGATTAATGTCTGCAACTCCGGTTCGCGTTCGACGGCCAGCTGGTTTCCAACACGTCGAATCGCTTCGATCAACGCACTGCCATCACCGCTGCCGTAAATTTCCGCAAGTTCGCTGAGACCGATGGCAGTCGTACGTCGTGCTTCCGGAGCTTCAAGCCCGATGCAGCCGGCGTACTTCATCAAAACTTCATTGACGGTCTTCAGTTCGCCACGACGTAACATCTCTTCCAGGTAGGCACGCACGTTTCTTGGCGGCACGCACCACGATTCATCCGAACAAAGCACTTCCTTCTTGTTTTCGTCGGGAACCTGCTGCCAAAACTCCTGGTCCAGCAATTCCGTATATGACTGCATGGAAATGCCGGCGCTGGCCAGTTGATCCTGCTGCTGACCCAAAATTTTTCGCAACGCTTCAATTTCCGTGTTCATCCTATCAAGCAGTTGCTTGACTGCGTTCACGCGCAGTTCGCCGCGTTCGTAGCTATCCAGCGCAAAGCGAATCGCCACGTGTTCGGCGAGCTTCAGCAGCATTGGCTTGTCGGGCGCTTCCGTCGGAGCTTGGGCCGCTAGTCCTGCAAGCGCCTGCTGCAACGTATACTGCGCGCGTACAGGGAGCGCACTCAAACGCGATTGAAACGTGGGTGCATCCATCCGGGAATCGGGATCTTTTCTGGATTTGCCCAATTGCGCGAAGAGCGTGAGCATGGAGCGCACGTCTTCTTCTGCCACCGCGTACTGACCACCAGCACCACCTGCGCCGGGCAAACCCGGCCCGCTCATAGTCGCGCTTCGCAGCAATGCAGACGCCGAGAGCCACTTTCCACTGCCGCCTTCGCCCCCGCCCGCGCCAGCCGTGCCGGTTCCTCCAGGGCCGCCGCCGGTTCCAGAGCCGCCACCGAGGCCAGTGGCGCCGCCAACTCCAACACCTAGTCCACCGCTCGCGCTACCTCCGCTTCCAGTCGTCCCAGCACCAGAACCGCCCGCGCCGCCGCCAGTTCCACTGCCAGTCCCACCGCCGGAACCACCTGCTCCGCCAGCTCCACCACCAGTCCCACCGCCGGAACCACCTGCTCCGCCAGCTCCACCACCAGTCCCACCGCCGGAACCACCTGCTCCGCCAGCTCCACCGCCTGTCCCACCACCGCCGCCACCGGGACCGCTGCCACCGCCAGTTTCCCACAGGTTTCCGCCCGGGCCTGTGCCGGTCACCGCGGTCAAGCCGCTGCCGCCTCCCGTGGCTCCGCCGGAACTTCCAGAGCCTCCGCCACC
>Ga0210406_10000548_pt1 | contig 50556 bp, 34 predicted proteins | sample IncBWC30MmetaG_FD_155454 | JGI IMG/M metagenome (GOLD analysis project Ga0210406, IMG submission 155454) | Forest soil microbial communities from Barre Woods Harvard Forest LTER site, Petersham, Massachusetts, United States - Inc-BW-C-30-M | ecosystem: Environmental > Terrestrial > Soil >...
ACGCTTCCGGTTCTGCTCGGCGAACCTGCCGAACTCGATCCGGCGCGTCTTTTCTGGGTGTAGTTCCAGCCCAAACATTGCCAGCCGTTCCCGTAAGTTTTCCAGGAACCGGTCCGCGTCTGCCTGATATTGGAATCCTAAAACGGTGTCGTCCGCATAGCGGACGACCACCACTTCGCCTTGCGCCCACTTCTTGCGCCAGACGTTCACCCAGAGGTCGAAACAGTAGTGCAGGTAAATATTTGCGAGGAGCGGTGAAATCACCGAACCTTGCGGACTGCCTGTCTGCGGTTCCGACCACTTGCCTTCCTCCATCACCCCTGCCTTCAGCCATTTCTGGATCAGGTGCAGGATGCGGGGGTCGGCTACGCGATGCTCGACGAACTTGATCAGCCAGCTTTTGTCGAGGTTATCGAAAAAGCCTTTGATATCGGCGTCAAGCACGTAGTTCACCTTCCTCTTCAAGAGCGCATATGACAGCGCATCCAGCGCATCGTGCTGGCTGTGCCCCGGACGAAATCCATACGAAAATCCGAGAAAGTCCTCTTCATAGATCTGGTTGAGGATGGAAACCACGGCGTGCTGGACGATCTTATCTTCCAGTGCCGCGACTCCTAATGGACGTTTCCGTCCATCTGCTTTCTCTATGTACACTCTTCGCGATGGTATCGCTCGGTACGCCCCGCGATGGACCCTGCTATGAAGATCAACTAGCCGACCCTCAATGCCGGTCTCGTACTCATACCATGTGACTCCGTCCACTCCAGGCGCAGCTTTTCTCTTCAACGAGTAGAAGCCTTCCCGTAGCAGATCGATAGTCAAGTGGTGGAGCAGAGCGGTGAACTTCATCTCCTTATTTTCCCTTGCTGCTTTCCGCACGCCTGCCAACCCCTGTGACACGCCCTTCCCGCTCTGAGTCGGGTACGTGTTAGGTTGACCAGCGTTCTCCTTGATCAACGGCCTTCCCTCCCCGCTCTCCGCCAACGATATTTTGTCTTTGTTCGAGTGGTTCATAGGTACTATGCCGTTGTGTGACTCCTCCGAGACGTACGTGCGGGCCGTGCGGCGTTTGCCTTCGCCCACCGATCTGCTACCCGGTTTGGCAGCAGATGCCTCGGAGGTCTCCCGGTTCTCGTGCATGAAGTTTCTAGGCGTGCCTGGGGTCTTCGACTACGCCGAACTGAGCGGGAACTCGCGCTATCGCTCCTGCTCATGTTGCCTTCCGCGCATGTTTAGGACGTCGGCGTCCGGAATGATCTTTTCGGAGCTGAATACCCACCCCGCCTTTCCCCTGTCTACGCTTCACTGGGTCCCTCGCGGTATCAGTGCAAGACTCAGGGCCAAGTGGATCGCTACTCCTTTCTTGTGAGGCTCTTTCATCCTCTACTTCATGCCGGTTTATCCCGGCGCACAAACATCGCCATTACGCGTTTTGACCCTTGACCGAAAGGTCGGGCCGAGTCTCAGTGAGCGTTTTCGCCAATTAATGTGCAGTTTAAAGTAAGGCGCGTTTTGGTATAGAGTGTTGCGTGGAAAACGTGGACGCCATTCAGATTCGGCTTCTCGAAGAAAGCGATCCGCCGAGCATCGCTGCAGCGTTCAAGAAGATGGGGTGGAAAAAGCCTAAGATTCAGTACCAGCGGTAGTTGCAAGAACAGATGGCGGGAACTTCAGTCTTTGGGATGCGAAGTGCTGAACTTCGACAAAGCGACAAACCGCCTTCCCTCGTCCGAATCCAACTGGTCTAGTTGAAGAACGAACCCGCTGCTGATCCCGACCATGCGAGTCCTGAAGTAATAGCTCCCGCCTGACTCTGCCTTCAATGAATGCACCGATACTTTGGGTCTCTCAGTGGAAGAAAGGATTGCAGCATCGCGCAGATATGGGGTTCACCGGGATCGATTGCCACAATGAAATACCTTCCACCGTTGACGGCACCCACCCACTTTCCGTTAACTCCGAAAGGGCTGGTGAGGTGGCCGTCCGCAACGAAATAGATCAGGGCCTTGCCCTCTTCCGGCGTGGGTGCCGAGTATTGCGATTCGTCGGACGTCACATCAAATTTCGCATCCGCCTGATTGCAGGAGTTGGAGAAAGGCAGTATATTCGAGCAAGTCTCCTCTAGCATCTTCCCGCGCGTTTCACCTTCTCAGCGTTCGGTTCCTTGCAAAAATCAGACGGAATTCAGACTGAGCAAGGACAACCGGTCCAATGACATCTATCAAGGAAGTCCTTGAGGCCTTGAGCCACCCTTCTAAACTCACGCACTGCCCGGTTTGTGGCTCACTCCTGCAGCAGCGGAGAGCCACTCTATCGTTGGACGGGACCGAGGAGACTTGGGAGATATTCTTGCCGACCTGCCGCCAGTGCCATGCGGACAAGCCGAAATTCGTGACATAGCTAGCGAGAAAGTGCGCCGTGAAAGGCGCTGGAGTTCAGCGGGTGAAACTGGCGCCGGGGAGCAACTACGCTTGTCGCGGGGTCTGCAACGCGAAATCGGCTGATGGCGTCAACGATCCAATGTGCCTCGCGTAAAATGTTGAGTTGAATCGAGATGGAAGAAATCTACAGGCTCGACGCTCGGCATAGACCCCGCCTATGGGCCGCGATGATGCACGCGCGTGCCGCCGAGAATACCAACATCAGTTTTGAAGGAATGCTGTCAAACACTGGGTTGGCGCAGATGGAAAGAGTGGGACATGAGGAGAGTGACGTACTGAAAAGGTCAACGCTTCAACCGAAGTGGGATTTCCGGATCCTGCCACTCACTCCGCAAAACGTTTCTGCAATAGTGAAGGCCATTACTTCCAAGATCGCGTTTGGCAACAGAGGCATCATTCATGTGCAAATCGAGGGGAACGCGAAGATGGCATTTGCTGCGTACGACAACTTCGACCGCGAATGCGTCGTCGCCTACCCCGCTGTGTCCTCCGCGTCGCTAGACGAACTGACAATGACAGGAGTTTTGCGAAACTACATCCGGGTCGTCCAACCGACCAGATGACTGTTGAAAATAGCGCTCGACCCATCCATCGGGTTTTGATCGCTATGGCTGTTCTCGACAGGTGTAGTTCTCGTGTTTATAACGCAGCTCAATCGTCTAACGAGATTTGAAGGCCTATTTTCCGCCGATGTTGGGCCGGTTTGAAAAGCTGGACACGAATTTGGTGGGTGACCTTGCTAGAACGTTGGGCTTCGCCGGAGGAGTTACAAGAGGTTCCGCCAGCGGAGCCGTGGAAGTTCTTCCGTCAGCGCCGGGGCCGGCATCAAGAACTCACCGAGCAGCGCATGGAGGGCAACTGCCAGGCCATGCCGGCCATTCGGGATCGAGCGATGCTGGAGGGGAAACGAGCGAGCCACGGTGGAAGTGAGCGCACAACGGCTACGCACTTGCTGCAGGGGATAGCGAATCTGGACAGCAAGACCGAGGAGGCAGCGAACGCACATCCCGAAGTTTTCCTTTTAAGCCGCTGCCAGGATCGGGAAGCGCGTTGGCGCTTCGCTTGAGTCCCGGCCAGCCTTTGAGTCTTTGAGTTGATTACTTGAGGGACCCCGGCGTCTAGGGTACCGAAGTGTCGATGTGACGAATGTGAGTTATTTGAGGTTTAGGACTTAGGACGACACAAGGGCGCGACACTAATCAAACGCAAAGCTGCTGGTGCAGAACCTTTACCCTGCAGCATTTCCCCGAAAAAGAGGGCCGAAAGGCGGCACAAACGCATTCGCCGAACAGAGTCTTCTGCACCCGTCTGAGGAATGCGAGAAGGAAGCGTGAACCGGAGCCACGACTCAAAGCGTAGCCGCAGTCTGCTATTTGTTCGAAGCACATTTCGGTAACTATGGGACTTCTCGGATCGGTGCTGTAATGAACAGGAGATATTCGGAGGCGGCAGAAATGTTGGAGTTCAAGCAACAAACGGGGGACATAGCTGTCCTTCACGGTAAGCACGCTTACGTCGTGCGTACTGTAAATGGCAAGCCAAGCATTGTGCTATCGCGAACCCAAGACGGTACGACCCGCGACGCCCTTTTGCCAAACCGATGGCTGAGTGAGCGGCAAACAAGAGAGATTCTCGCTCACATCACCGCTATCAAGGAACAGGCATGACTTCAGCGGTAAAAGAATCCTCCTCTCTCGCGCTTCTGGTTTCCGCTGATCCTGTGACAATTCGGTATTTCAGCCAAGCGTTACAAGAATTATCGATTTCACCTGATGTCTTCCGGGAGACCCCAGCGGCTATCAACCAACTGAATCGGCAAAAGTTCGACGCCGTCATCGTCGATCTTCAGCTAGGAGAACTGGCCGGAAAGGTTCTGAACGAAGTGCACCTTTCTCCTTCAAATCGGACGGCAGTGACGTTTGGCATCAGCGGCAACGACGCCGAATCGACAGCAGTACTCCGGCAGAAGTCGAGTTTTGTTTTCGAGAAACCTCTTTCGGCGCAGTCAATTCGCAGCACACTGAAGTCCGCATACGGGCTGATCCTGAGGGAACGGCGGCGCTATTTCCGATGTCCGGTCTCCATCCCCGTCTTGATCCGAAGACAGGGCGTGCCGGACGCTCATTGCTCCACCGTAAACATCAGTCAAGGCGGAATGGCCCTGAGCACAATCGTTTCCGTGAATACCGGAGAAAAAGCGCAGGTTCAGTTCACGTTGCCGGGGCACGAAGTTCTGTTCTTAGCGGAAGCAACGATCTGTTGGTCGAAAACGGACGAAATCGGAGTTCGCTTTGTGGCTCTTTCAGAGGATAACAATGCTCAACTACAGGAATGGCTGGCGCGAAAGCTGGAAGAAATGCTTCCAGATTTCGTTTCCAAGAAGTTCGAGAAGATGGATGTCCGACCCCTGTCGAGCTTGAGTCTACCGGACTGAAAAAGAACTCGCAGCCCAAGTTGTCGCCCGTCAGCACCATTATGGGGAGGCAATATGCGAACCTGCGTACCGCTAATCGAGCAACAGCGAAAGGCGATGTTCCGTACAAAGAAAAAGTCGGGGGAACTATACAGAGCATTGGATTGGTTCATGGATTGGTTCAGGGACAGCATACTGAATGAGAATCGCGACGAAGTCGGCGCGGCACTCAAAAGCCTGCGAGATGATTTAACTGAACTGGAAGCCATGATTTCGTGGAATCGCTAGTGAAACATCCTAGCAACCAACCTCGGGATTGACTACAACCTGCAAAACTCGTGGTCATCCCAGTTCCAACAAAACCGTCACATCGAATTTCGAATAATACTTCCTCGCATCGTTCTCGCCGTACTTATCGAGCTAGTCGCCTCGACTCTCGCAGACTTGCCCAATGCCGAATGAAGCAGGGTCTACCCAATCTTCAGATTCCCAGTTCACAATGTGTTCTCACCCAGACAAACCGCTGTCGGCGTTCTTCAACTCTTCATCTTCGTCACGATGGCCCAACTGACCCGGCATGCTGCTATTGCCACCCTCGTTTTTCTGATCCCGCTCCGCAGCACCTTTGCCTCGGTCTTGGTCATTCGATTTATCCATGAATGCCTCCCCAGCGCTCAACGCATGGTCGAAAGAAAATGTCACTTTTAAATGACCCTCTCGGTATGGCCAGAAGCGACCATTCTTGCTGCAGGTCGCGCAAAGTACTGACGACTTAATGAGGTCAGCAAGAGAAGTCGGTTTGCTCACCCTGTTGCTGGCTTGTCTTCCTGCTCCGACTGCTCGTCTTTATATCGCCCTCACAATTTCGGCCACAGAAGCCAAGCAATGTCCACCCCCAAAGTGCTTCGAGTATGAACAAATCAGCCCATTGTTTTTCTTGTATTCCGGCGATGAGTTCTTCCACAAAATCACGAGTCGCTGGATCCGTTGTCGCTCACCTTCACGCTTCGGCGTATGGAATGCACAGGGCATGGATTCCGCCAAACGATTGCCATTCTCATAAACTCCATCCACATCGTCTGACGGCTGCCATGGGAGGAAGAGCTTCTGTTCAGGGCGCCCAGCATAGTCATACAGCGTGAAGGCGTCTCTTTTGCCTGACCAGATCAAGCCGCCAGTTGTGCCGCTACATCCTGCCCGTCACGAACATGGAAGCAACCGCGCAAATAGGGCATCTCCTCGCACCGGGGGCAGAATGGAATATCGACCTGAACTATTTTCCCGGTGCCGATACAAAGCTCAGATATGCGGTGCGTAGAGATGAATGCCACTTCCCACTTGATGCGCGTCCCGCACCCGGCGCACTTCAGGTTCTCTCCCCCGCACTCAAGGCACGCGGTCGTGAGGAAGAAGCCTTTCTCAGCCACAAATGCATCAACGCTCACATGATGCGGTGTTTGCATATCGCACTCGCCATTTACTCTTCCTTCGACTTAGGCGTGAAGTACTTTGGGGGAGGCCCAATAGCGTAGAGAAACACCCTCACGCCTTGCAACCACAAGTTACTCCCGAGATAGCGGTAGCGCTGTTCAGAATTGCTCACTGGACAAATAAATGGCGCGTTGACTATTCGGCTTGAGAGATCATTTCCACTGCCAATTCCTTCGCCGCGCAGAACGCGAGGTTAAGATGCAGTCGAGCGCACTCTCGTCGCGTCGAAAGCATTTTCATCATGCTCGTGAAACGTCGGATCTACGAGACGCGTCCATTAGCGGTCCACACAGTAACGGATCAGAAGTCATTGTGAGGAAGGAACCTTAGTTAGCCTGCGTGCTCTTATCTTCACGCCATGCTCTCGACAGTAATGCGGGACTTAACCTTTGCTTACCTTCGCTGTGCGTCAGTCTTGCCGCCTAGCGCCGTGATCCACATCCGGGCTCAATTTAGTTGTTTTAGTGATTTTGAATGATTTTGTACTGCGTGCAATCGACAAGTAGGACTGCACTATCATCCCCGTCGGCGACGACTAGTTGATTGGACTCCGGCAGATAAACCATCATAAGGGGATGCCCGAAGCCTTCAATGCTATGGATCGGTGCCCCCGTCCGAAGGTCGAACACCTTGACAGTCTTGTGTTCCTCAGCCGTGAGAAATAGACGGTTGCCCTTAAGGTCTAGGCCAAAATGGTCGAAATCACCTTTGAAGCCCGGCATAGGGGTTGTTGTGATCAGCTTCAGCGTGAGTTTTCCTGCGCCTTCACTGTTAGCGCCCACAGAGCCAACATCATCGTGTAAACCTTCAGCGATTGTCGCAATTTATTCCTCCAGGAAATACTGACCGATTCGCCCTTCTCTTCGCCCGAGCTTTCGTCGTATTTGGACAAATGTCTTCTTCTGAAATTATATGCCGCCGAACTGCCCGAAAAGAGCCCCTCATTTACGTGAAACTTGGTGAAGTGAAACTAAACTGCGCAGGCGGCTAGAGGTACCAGAAACACTCAGTCTGGGCATAACTCTAGCCTGGAACCAAGTCTCATGAACGGATTAAGGCCACCGTCACATCCTGGGCATCACGTCGCGCTGGGAGGCACGTTCGTAGATATTTGAGTGAATATCTCTATCAGGTGGTTCCGAACCCGTGAATGGAAATTAATCTTGTTTTCAGAAGTCCTTAATCAGAAATCGCCATCATTACCAAGCGTGCAATCCGAATTGTACAGTCGCGGGAATCCGGCGGGTCAGCGGAGATGTGCCTGGGCCCAAAGGGTCTGGCTGCAGTTCCATCCGGCACAAGGTTCTCAACATTAATATTAATATTAAGGAGGCGGTTCAATGAGAGTTCCCAGGATATGCGGGCTTGTGGTGTGCACCTTCTTCGTACTAAGCGGGGCTGTTGCGATGGCGGCTCCCCCTTCGAGCGGTTACCACCTGATCGAGAAAGTTTTTTTGGGAAAGGCCGCCGGTGGCGCGGAGTACTTCGACTACATTGTGGTCAACCCCGACGGGCGGAGCATTTACGTGAGCCACGGGGCGGAGGTCGTCGTCGTGGATGCGGATAATTTCTCGGTCGTGGGCAAGATTTTCGGCCTGAAACGATGCCAGGGAGTCGCAGTGGTCCCGGAATTGGGCAAGGACTACATCACGGACGGCGACGCCGCCAGCGTTGTAGCATTCGACACCAAGAGTTTAAAGAAGACGGGCGAAATCAAAAGCTATCCCCACACCGACGCGATGGGGTACGGTCCAGCCTCCAAGCTCATCTTCACTTTTAACGGCGACAGCAAGAACTCCACCGCTATCGACCCGGCGAAAGAAACCGTCGTCAAGGCAATGGACATGCGCGGCTCTCCCGAACAGGCAGCTGTGGACGGCAAAGGGATGCTTTACGACGACAATGCGGAGACTAACGAAGTCGTAGCCATAGATACCAAGGCTCTCGCGATCAAAGCGCGTTGGAAAGTGGCGCCCGCTGGTGAGCCCGTCGCCATGGCGCTGGATCAGGAACACCGCCGGCTGTTTTCTGCCGGCCGGGGACTGACAATGCTGGTACTGATGGATGCGGATAGCGGTAAAGTTCTCCAATCATTCCCGATCAGCGAGGGAGTGGACTCGGGTTCGAGTGTCTTCGATCCCGACTCCGACACGGTGCTCGCATCGAGCCGCGCAGGGAAGATCCACGTCTCCCACGAAGACTTGGCTGACGAACTGAGCGCGCTGGACCCCATTGAGACCGAGTACTGCGCCAAGACCATGGCCATCGATCCTAAGACTCACAATCTGTTTCTGAGCACATCTGATTTTGGTCCTGCTGCGGGCCCGAAGGCGCGGCGTCCGGCTATTTCCGGCACGGCACACCTTCACATCTACGGGAAATAAAAGAGCAGGCTCCGATCTGCAAGGGCGGCTTGGGAACCGTCCTGCACTTTCTGATTCCCGCCCGCAGTACTGCCAGAGGAGCATGAGTGCTTATGAACAAAGATCAGATCGCGGATATGCCGCCGAAAAAGGAGTTCTCACGCCTGACTCGGCGCAACTGGCTGCAAAGTACGGGCTGGATCATTGCCGCAGGAGCATTTTCGCGGATGACGGCGTGGGCTGCCGCCGAGATCAGCCCCGTCATGGACAAGCTCAGCAACTACATGACGGAGGCTCGCAATCGCGAACTGCCGGAGACGGCGCTGCGGGAAACGGAGCATCACATCCTCGATACCGTGGCCGCAATGGTCTCCGGCTCAGAACTGCTGCCCGGACGCGAGGCCATCAAGTTCGCGCAGAACTACGGGGGCAATAAAATCGCGACGGTGGTCGCTTCCCAAGTTGCCTGTGGACCGATCGAGGCAGCACTCGCGAACGGACAACTGGCTCATTCTGACGAAAGCGACGACGATTACACCGCGGGAGGAGCCCATCCCGGTTGCGCCGTGGTTCCAGCAGCGCTGGCGGTCGGTGAGCAGTTCGGCATCAGTGGCACACATTTCATGCGAGCCGTGGCCGTTGGCTATGACATCTGCATGCGCTGCATGAAGGCCATTGGCCCCGGTATGAAAGAGACCCACAATTTGGTCGGGACCATGGGCGCAAGCGCAGCGGCCGGGTGCGCAGCCAGCCTCAGTGCGCAACAAATGCGATGGCTTCTGGACTACGCGGCACAGCAGGCGGGCGCGGGCCTGGGTGCGTGGCGCCGCGACACTGAGCACATCGAGAAAGCTTTCGTGTTCGGCGGTATGGGAGCGCGCAACGGAGTAACCGCTGCCCTGGTGGTTCACTCGGGATGGACCGGCGTCAACGATATTCTGTCCGGCCCCAACAATTTCATCGAATCCTACAACCCAAAGGCCGACCCCGCCGCGCTAATCGATCAGCTCGGTGAGCGCTACGAGGTGACACTTACGACGCTGAAGAAGTGGACTACGGGAGGTCCGGTTCAAGCGCCGCTCGATGCTCTGGACAGTATGCGGAAGAAGCATCCCTTTGAAGTCGACCAGGTAAAAAAAGTCGTGGTACGCGCCGCCACCAGCGCCGCCTACACAGTCAATAACCGCGATATGCCGGATATTTGCCTGCAGCACTTGGTCGCGATTATGCTGCTTGACAAAACCGTCTCCTTCCGCGCCGCACACGACAAAGCACGCATGCAAGATCCAGCGGTGCTCGCCGAGCGCGCCAAAGTGCAACTTGTCCCTGACGAAAGCCTGGAAAAACTTATCCCGGTGCGAGTAGCGATCGTTGAAGTCACTCTGAACGACGGGACGCAGCTCAGCGAACGAGTCGATGCGGTTCGTGGAACTCCTGACAACCCGATGCCTCGCAAAGAAGTTATGGCCAAGGCACGCGATCTCATGGCACCGGTCTTGGGAGCTGCGGCTTGTTCGAAATTGATCGAGCGCATGCTCGAACTTGACAAGGTGAAAGACATCCGACAGTTAAGGCCGTTGTTGCAACGGGGCTGAAACGGTGCATTGGTGGGTCCGCGAGCCCGTTCATTGCTGCGCGATTCGTGCGAATACCGAACTTGCCAAAAAGGACGGCTGAAGCCTGTGACGGCCGAATCGGCAGAATTGTGGACAAGTCGCAGCATCAGCCTGCGCTGCCCGATTCCAAAGGAAACGGGAAAGCTGTGCTGTTCGTCTGTGGTTCGTTCGGGAATTTCGTTTAACGAATTGAGAATAGTTTTCCCTTCGAGTTGTTTTTCCCGCTCTCCGCTAGTTAGTACCCGAAAAACATCGAGAGCTGCAGAGCTGCAATGACTGTTGCACTGGCTGCGAAGTTTGCTCGGTGCTTCCCTTACGCCGCGACGACCCGGGCCGTACGTCCGAGCACGAGGTACAAGCTAATTACTGACTCCGAGAAGCTGACATCCGCGCCATTCGAACCCCAAGCACTCGTAAGGCAACGAGTGGATCCAACCAGACTTGATGAGAATCAGTTTGCTCGCCAATTGCTGTCGCGGAAGTGAGTGAGTGTGAACAATCACGTTGATAGCTTGAGCTGATTACACACATCAGATGAACGGACATTAATGTGTTCTAACTTCTTGCTGATGAACGGAAATTAATGTGTTTTAACTTCTTGCTCTTGAGTTAAGCTCTCTGGCGCACACAAGGGGGCCCCATGTCTCGTGCTTCTAATGTGAGAACTCTCTGTAGAGTTTTGCTGGTTGTGGTGCTGTTCGGTGTTGTTGTAAACCTTCACGCTCAGGTTGCCGGTGGAACGATCTCGGGAACCGTCACCGATAGCAGCGGCCGGGTCATTAACAAGGTCGAGATTACGATCACTAACGTGGCTACGGGCGTTACTCGTGTCGTAACTACGAACGACGAAGGCTTTTATTCTGCTCCCAACCTGCTTCCCGGAACCTATGAGTTGAAATTTTCCTCGTCAGGTTTCAACGTCGAGGCGCGCAAGAACATTGAATTGACCGTGGGCGCATTGGTTGGGTTGGATCAGACATTACGCGTCGGTTCGATAAGCGAGACAGTTGTGGTGCAGACTGAAATTCCCGCAGTGCAGCTTTCCACCTCCGAGCTTAGCGCGGTAGTGAATGCAACAACGGTCCGCGAACTTCCACTGAACGGCCGCAGTTGGACCGATCTGGCACAGCTCCAGCCGGGTGTGAGTGCGATTCACACTCAGCCAGACTTTTCGGCGGGCACCGATCGCGGGAACCGTGGGTTCGGGCAGCAGTTGACGATCTCCGGTGCCCGGCCGCAGCAGAATAACTATCGCCTGGACGGTGTCAGCCTCAACGATTACGCCAATGGAGCCCCGGGAAGCGTGCTGGGAGGAAATCTCGGGGTTGACGCGATCGAAGAATTTTCCGTTATCACCAGCAACTACGAGGCGGATTACGGCAAGACTTCCGGAGGTGTGGTCAATGCGATCACGCGCTCGGGAACCAACCAGATTCACGGCAGCGCTTACGAGTTTCTGCGAAACAGCAAGCTCGACACCAAGAACTATTTTGACGTCGGCAATATTCCGCCCTTCAAGCGGAATCAGTTTGGAGGCACCCTCGGCGGCCCCATTGTGAAGAACCACACATTTTTCTTTGTTGACTTCGAAGGCATCCGACAGTCCAAGGGCATTACAACAGTCGCGACGGTGCCGTCCGCGGCGGCGCGGAGTGGAACTTTGTGTTCGAGTCCCGACCCCGGCAGTACCTGTACACCAACTCCCGTAACCGTAGACCCGGCGGCACAAGCGTACTTCACTTTTTACCATCTCCCGAATAATGGCGCCGTTGCGGGGAGTAACGGGGATTTGGGAATATTTACCTTTGCCGGCCAGCAAGTTGTCAACGAAAACTTTCTTACTGCGAGGGTGGACCACAAGTTCTCTCAGAACGACAGCTTGTTCGGTACCTATTTATACGACAAAACTCCGTACTCGTCTCCGGACGGCTTGGAAAACGTTGAGTTCAGTACTTTAACGGCAAGACAATTTGTTGCCCTCGAAGAGACGCATATCTTCTCGCCGAGGTTCGCGAACTCAGTCCGCATTGGCGGCAATCACGAAGGCGTGAACAACAACCTGAGCCTGAAGGCGATCAATCCGGATGCCTCCAGAACAGATCTGGGGGTCGGGGGCTCGGCGTTCGCGGGTCGCGATGCCACCCAGGTTCTCATTGGGGGTGGAGTGAGTGACTTTTCGGGCGGCGTCGGAGGCAGCCCTACCTATCTGTATCACTGGAATTCCATCCAGGCCTATGACGACGCTTTCTTCACGAAAGGCACGCATTCGGTCCGGTTTGGCGGCGCCTTCGAACACATGCTGCTCAACGTGACTGCGGACACCGATCCCAATGGAATCTGGCGCTTCGCCGATTTGAACGGCTTTCTCACCAACAACCCCACCAAGTTCCAGGGAGGAATCGCGAGCACTCTTTCTCCGCGAAATCTTCGGCAGAACATTTTTGGTCTGTACCTGCAGGACGATTGGCGCTGGAAGCCGAATCTGACCCTAAATCTTGGGCTGCGTTACGAGATGTCCACGGTGCCGTCAGAAACCAGCGGGAAGATTGCCAATCTTCGAAATATTGCGGACGCATTGCCGGTATGTGGCACGCTTAGGGCGGGGGGTTGCACGGGCACCGGTTCCTTCTTCAACAATCCAACCCTGCACAACTTTGAGCCGCGCTTTGGTTTTGCCTGGGATCCGTTCCGCAACGGAAAGACCGCGGTGCGCGGAGGCATTGGGCTGTTCGATGTTTTGCCTTTGCCCTATCAGTTCGTACTGATGACTACTCAGTCAGCTCCCTTCTTTTCCTATACCTCGGTCAACAGTCCCGGGCCGGGTACCTTCTTCTCGGGTCTTACTAGCTTCCCCGACAACACACTGCGCTCCACTTATGTGGCGAACGCCAAGCGCGATTATGTAGCTCAGTGGAATTTCAATATTCAGCAGCAAATCACGCCGTCTGTGGCTGGAATGGTTGCCTATGTGGGATCGCGTGGTATACATCAACCCTTCAAGGTCGATGAGGCGGACCTGGTCATCCCGACGAAGACTCCGTATGGATACCTCTGGCCGCAAGTGGATATCAACGGTAATCTCACCACGGGCCCCAATGCTGGAAACCCTCCCTCCACGATCAACCCCAACTACGGATCGATCCGAGGACTGTTCTACGAAGGACACTCTTACTACAACGCGCTGGAAGCGCAATTGTCCAAACGCTTGAGCCGTGGATTTCAGGTGCAAGGCGTCTTCACCTGGGCGAAGAGCATGGATACAAGTTCAGCATCGGTTGCCGGGGACACGTTCGGGAACTCGATCTCAAGTCTTCACTGGTTCGACATGAGACTAAGCCGCGGCCTCTCCGATTTCAACGTGGATAAAACACTTGTGGTGAACGGAACCTGGGAGTTAGGAACGCCTAAGTCTCTCTCCGCGCCGGCCCAATGGGCATTGGGCGGATGGGAACTGGGACTGATCTTCACCGCCAGCGGCGGCGTTCCATTCACTCCAACTTTTGGCACCGGCTCGGATCCTCAAGGCTCGCTCAGCAGCGACGATTGGGCGTTCCCGAACCGGTTGGGCGGATCCGGGTGCAATTCGCTTACCAATCCTGGGAATCCTAACAACTACATCAAGACCAACTGTTTCACTGTTCCCACATGGCCGGGTGATCAGAATTCCTGGGCGGCAAATTGCAACCAATTCCCTCCGAGCGCGCAGTCCTCTTCAGGACCTCCAGTCGCAGCCGTTTTTCCGCAATGCTTCAATCTTCGCGGTAATTCAGGCCGCAACATCTTGATAGGTCCCGGTGTCACATCTCTGGACTTTTCCCTGTTCAAGAACAACTACATCAAGAGGATCTCGGAGCGGTTCAACATCCAGTTCCGCGCCGAGCTTTTCAACATTCTCAATCACCCGAATTTCGCGCCGCCCGTTCAGGGAGTCAACACAGATATTTTCGACGGAACTGGAGCCCCGAACCCGGCAGCGGGTTTATTGACCAGGACCACAACCACAGCACGGGAGATTCAGTTTGCACTGAAAATAATCTTTTAGTTCAAAGGTGGCGGTTGTGATGCTCTTCAATTGCGGCCGGTTGATCATTCTCCGCTGGCTGCCTGTATCCACCGAACGTTCTTGTGATCGTGCGGGCGATTGCACTGGCGAATTTATGACCCCTTTTCTATGACCCCGACCTCTGACGCTACCGAAACCGCCGTACATTCTCGGGCCGAGCCTGACATCGCTCAGTGCGCCCGGCATCGCATCGCGCGTCGGCTCCTGCCCTTTCTGTTTCTGCTCTACGTGATTGCTTTTCTCGATCGCATGAACGTTGGTGCGGCGGCTCTCCAGATGCCCCATGATCTGGGTTTCAGCGAGGGGGTCATCGGGTTCGGGGCCGGCATTTTCTTTCTCGGCTATTTTCTGCTGGAGATCCCTGGTGCGCTGATCGTGGAGCGATGGGGCGCTCGCCGCTGGATTTCGCGCATCATGATTACCTGGGGCATGATGACGGTGTGGATGGCGTTCATCCACACTTCCCGGCAGTTCTATATTGTGCGCTTCCTGGTGGGCGCCGCGGAGGCGGGCTTCTTGCCTGGGGTCATTGTGTATCTGACGTATTGGTTCCGGTATCAGGATCGGGCCAAAGCCGTCGCATTTTTTTACGCTGCTAATCCTCTTTCCTATGTGATCGGTTCGCCCCTGGCGGGAGTGCTGCTGGGGCTCTCGTGGATCGGAATGAGGGGCTGGCGATGGTTGTTCATCATCGAAGGAATTCCGGCCGTGGTAGTGGGTGTGATCACTCTCTGGTATTTAACGGATTGGCCGCGTCAGGCCGACTGGCTTCCTGCCGACGAAAAATTGTGGATTACCACCGAACTGCAGCGCGAGAAGGAGGCCAAGAAGCTTCACCATTCCTACAGTGTGTGGCAGGCGCTGCGCCATCGGGACGTGATCCTGCTGACCGCATGCTACTTCTGCGCCATGACCGGGAGTTACGGGATTGCCTTTTGGCTCCCCACTATGCTGAAGCGCCTCTCGGGAAAGAGCGATCTCAAGGTGACCCTGTTCGCGGCGCTCCCCTATATAGCCGCATTCATCGCCCAACAGGTGAATGGCTGGCACTCCGACCGCAGTCGAGAACGGCGCTGGCACGCGGCGATACCTGTTTTCCTGTGCGGAGCAGCGTTGGCATTGGCGGTGGTTTACAGCACGAACCTGCCGATTTCCATCGGGCTTTTTGTTGTTGCGGGCGGCTCGTTCTATGGCTTTCAACCCGTCTTCTGGGCCGTGCCCACCATGTTTCTGAGCGAGTCGGCTGCCGCCGCTTCCATCGGTCTCATCAACTCTGTGGGCAATCTGGGCGGATTCGTGGGCCCGATGGTGATGGGCTACCTTGCGCACCGCACACATTCTTTTTCCCCGGGTCTGCTGTATCTGGTGGCAAGTCTATTTGTGTCCGGGGGTCTAATGCTGGTGGTGGGAAGACAGGTCCCAGAGGGACACTTCGGTCCGAGCTGACAAGAATGGAGAGGTTTCATGTTCCGATCTGAATTTTGGCGATTCGTGGGAATGTTGCTGACTTGCATCCTGGCTTTGGGCGCGGACAATTCTGCGCCCCAGAGCTTCATCCTCTACGTCGGAAACAGCCGGGGTGACGACATCAGCATCATCGATATGGCCTCTCTGAAGGTGACGGGAGAACTCAAGGCAGGGGAGCGCGTGCACGGAGTATGCCTCCAAGCTGACGGCAAGCGCCTATTTGCAACCGTCGAGACGGATCAGACGCTGATGATCATCGACACCGTGAGCCAGCAGACCATTGGAACGGTAAAAGTGTCGGGGCGTCCCAACCAGTGCGCCGCGACGCCGGATGGAAAATACGTGGTGGTTCCCATCCGCGATGGAAACAGCGTGGACATTGTGGATGTGAAACAGGAAAAAATTGTAAAGAACCTGCCCCTCAAGGAGCCGCACAACGCCCTGAACACGGGCAGCAACCGTTACGTCTACGTGAGTTCGATGGGTGGGAACGAGATCGACCTGATCGACCTGGAGAAGATGGATTACGCGGCACACATTCCCGCCGGTGGTCGGCCTCGGCCCTATGTGGTTTCCTCGGATGGAAACACGATGTACGTCGCGGTGGCTGATCTTCACGGATTTGTGATCGTCGATATCCCCGCAAGAAAAGTTCTTGAGCGAGTGGAAATACCATCCGAACACGCGACTCTGCGAAAACTACAATACGAAAGTCAGGACACGCTCACCCACGGATTGGCGCTTACTCCGGATGGGAGCGAGCTTTGGGTCTCGAGCCTGCTGGATGATTCCATGTACATTTACAACGTTAAGGCAAAGAAAGTCACGGGACGCGTAAGCACCGGCATGGGACCGAACTGGATAGTGTTCACTCCTGACGGCAAGTACGCCTGCATCAGCAACACCGATACTGATGATGTTTCTGTGATCGACGTAAAAAGCCGGCGGGAGGTCACACGCGTGAAGGTGGGAAAAGTGCCGAAACGGCTGGCGGTGGCGACGGCTCCTACCGCCCACACCGGGCCCGGCGGAATGCGCTGAACGGTTTTTAATCTCGTGTTAATGGCACTTTAAGGTTCGTCTGAGATCGTAAGCACTGGAGGATCCACTTGAGTTTACTGAAAGCAACTCTTTTGTCGACGGTACTTCTGGCTTTTGCCATCGGCGCATCGGCGCAGGAGAAAGCTCCGTTAAAGCTCTTGCATTCGACCCCGCTACCCGAGTTTCACGACGGTGATTTCGACCATTTGACCGCGGACGTTGCGGGCAACCGGCTGTTTGTTACCGCTGAGGAAAACTCGAAAGTTCTGGTCTTTGATCTCAAGACGAATAAGCTCATTCACACCTTCGACGATCTCAAGGCGCCACACTCGATGCTTTATCGGGCGGACCTGAAGAAGCTTTTCGTGGTCGATAGCGACCCGGGCGAGGTCAAGATCTATGACGCCGATTCCTATAAGCCGGCTGGAAGCATCAAGCTTCGTGAAGGCGCGGATGCCAGCGGTTACGATCCTTCTACGAAATACCTCTACGTCGTGAACGGGGGGAAAGATGCCAAGCTCCCCAATGCCTACATCAGCGTGGTTGACGTGGCCGCCGGCAAAACTGAAGCTGATATCAAGATCGACTCTAACGATGTGGAAGGCGTGGCCTTCGAGAAATCAGGACCGCGGATGTTCGTCAATGTCCGTGGAAAGAATGCCGTGGAGGTTTATGACCGGACCAGCCGGGAACTCAAGGCGACTTGGTCAATTGCAGAAACGGGGAAGAATCCTACGTCCATGGCCTTCGACGAGGATGCCCATCGCTTGTTTCTGGGTACTCGCGTTCCCGGAAAATTAGTAGTGCTGGATTCTGATTCGGGCAAGGTGGTCGCCAGTTATCCGGCCGCGGCCATGATCGACGACTTGGCATACGACAGCCAGAGCAAGCGCATTTACTTTGCCGGAACCGGATTCCTCGACGTCTTCCATGAAAACGATGCCGACCACTACGACCGCATCGGGCACATCGCGACCGCGTTCCGCGCGAAGACGGGTGTCCTGGTGCCCGAATTGAACCGCTATTACCTTGCGGTTCCGCATCATGAAAAACAGACGGCGGAATTGCGGGTCTACGAAGTCTTACCGTAGAGAGAACGTTCCGCGGAATACTGCCGCCGGTCAGAGAGAGGTTTCAGCGAGCTACACCGACCATCGAAACCTCGGCGGCGATGACCTCTCCCATCTCCCTTGTGCTGGCGCGGCCGCCGATGTCGCGGGTTCGAACATCGGAGTGCGCCAGCACTTTGAAAATGGCCTGTTCAACGGCACCAGCTGCCTCTTTCTCGCCGAGATGGTCCAGCATCATTGCGCCCGACCAGATCTGGGCTACCGGATTCGCAATCCCTTTTCCAGCGATATCAGGGGCTGAGCCGTGTACGGGCTCAAATAACGAGGGATATTCCCGTTCGGGGTTCAGATTGGCCGCAGGCGCAAGCCCCATCGATCCCACAACCGCTGCTCCAAGATCGGAAAGAATATCGCCGAAAAGATTCGATCCGACTACGACATCGAACCAGTCGGGATGAGCCACGAAATGTGCGGTCAGGATGTCGATGTGGTACTGGTCGGCTTTTACTTCTGGATACTTCTTTGAAATTGCGGCGAACCGTTCGTCCCAGAAGGGCATGGAGTAGACAATGCCATTGGACTTGGTGGCCGAGGTGACGTGCTTCTTGCGCGTGCGAGCCAGTTCGAAGGCATAGGTAATGATGCGGTCGCAGGCGCGGCGGGTGAAGATACTCTGCTGCATTGCGATGTCGAACTCGGTATTCCGATTGAGCCGTCCCCCCACTTCCGAGTATTCTCCTTCACTATTTTCCCGGATGATGATGAAGTCGATGTCTCCGGCCTTACGGCCACTGAGCGGACTTGTGATGCCCTCGAGCAGGCGTACCGGGCGAAGGTTAACATACTGCTGAAATCCCCGGCGAATCGGAATCAGCAAACCCCAAAGAGACGTGTGGTCGGCTACTCCGGGATAACCCACTGCGCCCAGGTAGATGGCATCAAAGGGACGCAGTTGGTCGAGACCATCTTCGGGCATCATGCTGCCGGTCTTGGCGTAACGCTCGCAACTCCAATCGAAACGCTCCCACGAGAATGACAAATCAAAGCGGCGACCCGCAGCCTCGAGCACACGAATGCCCTCGGAAACCACCTCTCGTCCAATGCCGTCGCCTTCGATCACCGCTATTTTATAGTTCCTCAAGATTCCTCACCTTCCCAAGAGTTTTGTTCATGCACAACTATTTATTGCAGGAGAGCCGTCAGAGTACCGACGTCCGATAGGTCTTCAAGTCTGCGCACCATGTCGATCACCTGGTTCGCCTTTGAGCTGGGCCACTCCGCGAACGCGGCGCAGCCGCGGAATTTTTCCGCAACCTCGTCATAGCTCATGGGATCGCTCGGGCTCCCCTTGCCAAAATCCGCCCGGCCGGAGATGGTACGCCCATCCTTCAACGTGATCTTAATGATGGTCGTCATCTTATCGTAGCCCGCCTTCTCCGCCTCGGGGTCGACATAAAAGCGAACTCGCTCGATCATCTTCTGCACATCATGGCGGTTAGCCACCGCATCCGTAAATTTTGTCTGGTCCGCCTTTCCGTCGAGCAAAAGAATAGCCATGCAAAATTCCATGCTGAATTTTGCCTGCAAGCCAGTCTGCGGATGGTGATGGATCAGAGCGTTAGGCATGTTGTGATTGGTGCCGACCTCCAAGCGTTCGACGTCAGCGGCCCGGATAGAGTTGTCACGAATCAGGCGCAGAAGTTCGGTCATGCCGGGATGAGTCAAGGAACCGGAGGGGAAGGGCTTGATGGAGACGCCCGGATTGTGCAACGTCCAGGGATTACCCAGTCGATCTACTATTGCCGAGGGATCGTAAGTGCCGCCGTAGGCATGGAAGAATCCGCGTTGGGCTTCCAGAATCTGTTCAGCGGCCGTCCAGCCGATAGCGGCAAAGTCGGCTGCGACCACGCCGGATTCGGTGGCATGGCCCGCCTGAAATGGTTTCATCATGGTGCCGAAGTTTTCGCGCAGGCCAGCGGCGTGGCTGGCGGCCACGCCAAATGCCCGTGACGTGTGTACCACGTCCAACCCCTTGAGCTTGGCGCAAGCGGCCGTCCCGCCGAAGACTCCGCAAGTTCCGGTCGAGTGAAATCCATCTTCATAGTGGCGCGGAGAGATTGCCTCCGCGATCTTGCACTCCACTTCGACCCCGCTGTGGTAAGCGACCAGCAAATCTTTTCCACTTTTGCCTTCGACCTCGGCTGTCGCCAGGGCCGCCGGCAGCACGCCCACGGTGGGATGAGTCAGCAAACCGTATACCCGGTCCTTGCCGACGGCGAGCTGAGTGTCGTCATAGTCGTCCACGTGGATGGCAACGCCGTTGGCAAAAGCGGCAAAGCGGGCTGGAAGCCGAACCGCAGATCCCAGCACCGCCGCGCCGCCGCTTGGGGGAAAGCCAAAAGGTTTCAGATACTCCTGAATAAATTTCCAGGTCTCGGCTTTAGACCCGCTGAGAGCAAGTCCCAGACCATCCAAAATCGATTTCTTACCGAGTTCGAGCGTTTCCGCCGGGATGTCGGCGAGCTTCAGGTTCACAACAAATTCAGCTGTATGCATTGTCAGCTTTGGAGCTTGCGGAAAGCTCGTTTCACACCCGGCCGGGGCCGTGGACGTCGGCGCAGTCTGGGCGCCGGCCAGCCTTGGCTCGGAAGCTCCCAGGAGTCCCCACGAAACTCCAGCCCCGGCTGCATTTCTCAAAAATGCGCGCCTCTTCATTATTCCGCTGCTCCTAATGGCTTCACCATTCATTTCAGTTCGTTCTTGTATATGTGGCTATCTTTCATAACGAACTGCACGCGCTCAAGCTCGGTGATGTCGGCTAGAGGATCACCGGCAACCGCAACCAGATCCGCAAACTTCCCCGACTGTACCGAGCCTATCCGATCTTGCCATCCCATCAGCAGTGCCGCTTCCGAAGTTGCCGCTCGAATCGCCTGCGCCGGAGTCATGCCAAACTTCACCATGTATTCGAATTCCTTAGTCTGCGTGCCGTGCGGGAAAGGTCCAACGCCGGAACCGAACGCGACTTTGACACCCGCTGACAGGGCCTTGCGAAAGCTGCGTTCGGAAACGTCTGCAACGCTATGCCCTTCATACTTCTTCATGTCGTGTTCGCGATCAAGCTGATAATGGTAAAGCGTCGGCACCAAATAAATTCCTTTTTGTACCATCAGCTTGATGTCGCCATCGTCGAGGTCAACACCGTGTTCAAGCGACTCGACGCCTGCGTTTAAGCAGTTGCGCACGCCTTCTCCAGTGAAAGCGTGGCAGGAAACCTTGCGCCCCTTCTTGTGAGCCTCGTCCACGATGGCGTTCACTTCCTCTGGGGTGAAAGTAGGCGGACTTAACAGTTTGCCATCGCTGTTGAAGTAAAAGTCGTACGCCGAGTACAGCTTAATCAGGTCAGCGCCATGGGCCACCTGGTCCCGCACAGCTTCACGAGCGGCCCACGGCGAGTCCACCACCTGGAGGGCGCTGGGCAGCGGGACCTCGGGAGAATAGCCGCGCATGACAAATCCGCCCGTGGATTGAATTCCTCTGGTCGCGACCTGCATCCGAGGCCCGGTGACGATGCCGCGGTCAATCGCATTGCGCAGGTCCACGTCGCTGTACATTGCGCCCAGCGTCTTGAGATCGCGCAGCGTGGTGAAGCCGACCATCAGATCTTTCTGCGCGTTGGTCAGCGCAGTCAGCGTACGGTACTGGTAAGACTCGCGCAGGATTTGGTTATCAAAATCTGGTCCATTGCCGAAAACGTGAGTGTGGGCGTCGATGAGTCCGGGAAGGACAGTCGCGTGACTCAGGTCCACAACTTCGGCGTCTGGGGGTACCTGTACTTGCTCTGCCGAACCGACCTTCGCAATGCGATTTCCCTTGATCAATATCACCTGGTTGGTGGCGAGCTTCTCGGTTCCGTCGAACAGTCGACCGGCGCGGACCGCAATCCAGTGATCTCCGGGCAAGGTCGATTGAGCGGGTACAGGAGCGGGAGCCAGCGCGCAGACTAATAGCAGGAACCCGGCACCGTATTCTGTCAGCATGGCGGGATGTCAATCGTGGCGGGTCCACATTAACACTCAATGAAGGCCAGATGAAACGTTATTCATGATCGCGAGATGGCACGGACAAAGAATCGGCAGAAGCCGAATTCATGTTTCTGAATAAATTTTCATCTGGCTTCTCTAACGGTTTCGGTAAGAACCGCAATATACTTGCGGGGCGAGAAATCGGATGCGCATTCTGCTGGTCGAAGACGAGACCAAGGTATCAAGCTTTGTAGCGCGGGGATTGACCGAGGAGAGGTTTGCCGTAGATGTTGCCGCGGACGGTAAGTCGGGCCTAGATCTGGCGACAACCTACCACTACGATCTGGTGATTCTCGATCTTATGCTGCCCATCCTCGATGGCGGTCAGGTTCTTCGTCGGCTGCGCACGGAGAACGTTCAAGTTCCGGTTCTGATCCTGACCGCGCGCGACGCAGTGGCGGACAAAGTCGGCAATTTCGAAGCGGGCGCCGATGATTACCTGACCAAGCCCTTCGCCTTTGCCGAGCTGCTGGTGCGGGTGAAGGCTTTGCTGCGGCGCGGGCCCGTCAGCCGCAGCAGTGTGGTGCGCGTGGCCGATCTCGAACTCGATCGTCTGGCGCAGCAGGTCAGGCGCGCGGGTAAGCGGATCGACCTGACGGCCAAGGAATTTTCCCTGCTGGAATATCTTATGTCGAATGCCGGCAGAGTTTTGTCGCGAACAATGATTATCGAACACGTGTGGGATCACAGCTTCGATGGCATCACCAACATCGTTGACGTGTACGTCCGGCACCTGCGGAGCAAAGTGGACGACGCTTTCGACCCGAAGTTGATTCGCACGGTGCGCGGAGTGGGCTACAGCATCGGTCACGGTGCGCAGCCATGATGAATACCCGGTCTTTGCGCTTTCGCATCACGGCATGGTATGCCGGCCTGCTGGCGGGAACGCTGATCGTGTTCGGCGCTTCGGTATATCTGGGTCTGGAACGGTACCTGGATTGGACTTTGCAGAGAACGCTGGTGGCGGAGTGCCGCACCATCTCCACCGAATTGCTTTCGCAATTACCGGCCAAGGACACGGCATGGCTGGAGACTGAAATCAACGAGGCCTACGCCCCGGAGGTCAATGGCCTCTTTATTCGCGTCGTCCACCAGAACAAGGGAGTGGTCTACCTTTCGGGCGCGCCAAAGGACGGCACCTTTGATCCATGGCGAATTCCGTTTCCCAGCGACAAGGAAATGGATGGTTCTCGGAAACTTCAATTCGAATCCGGCAATCGCCTGCTTATCAATTCGATGACCCTGACTACTCCCGATGGGAATCGGTTCACTGTCGAAAGTGGTGCCCCGTATCATCAAATTGAGGTCGTGCTCCATGGGCTTCTATTGACCCTTGCGATCTACATGCCCTTCGTGGTCTCTCTCGCCGTGGCGGGCGGATATTGGCTCATGAGGCGGTCCCTGCAACCGGTGGACGAGATCACGAAAAGGGCGGAGGGGATCACCTCCACGAACCTGAGCCAGCGCCTGCCGGTGATAAGGTCCGGTGACGAGTTAGAGCGGCTCTCCATGTCCCTGAACCGCATGATCGAGAGGCTCGATAATGCCTTCGAGCACATCAATCGCTTTTCCGCCGACGCATCTCACGAGTTGCGAACACCCTTAACGATTCTGCAATTAGAACTTGAAGGCATTGCGCAGAACCATCGCAGGGATGCGGCTCTGGGAGATCAGATTGGCAGCGCGCTCGAAGAAACTCACAGGATGTCCCGGATCGTCGAAAGCCTGCTGACTATCTCGCGTCTTGACGTCGGCGAAGTGAAAATGGATAAATCGCGTTTGGATCTGGGAGAACTGGCGGCATCGACAGCAGGCGAGATGAAGCTGTTGGCGGAGGAGAAATCGATCGGGCTGCGCATCCATGCGGAAGCTGGAGTTCAAGTCGTGGGGGACCGGATTCGCCTGCAACAGGTAATCGTGAACCTAATCGATAACTCCATCAAATACACACAGGTAAGTGGCATGATCGAGGTTCGCGTTGGCCGAGAGGGGAATATCGCGGTGCTCGCAGTCTCCGATAACGGCCTCGGCATCCCGGCTCACGCGTTGCCTCACGTCTTCGAACGCTTCTATCGCGCCGACAAGGCCCGCTCCCGCGCCAGCGGCGGAGCCGGGCTCGGGCTCTCCATCGTCAAAGCGATCTGTGCCGCTCATAACGGCGAAATCAAAGTCTCGAGCCAGGAAGGCCGCGGTAGCAGCTTCCGCGTGGAACTCCCGCTACTCCCGCTTTTTGCGAACGATGGGGCCAGCGCTGCACTTCGGGAAATCTGAGCCCGATGTCTCGGTGAAATCGCTGATGCGCTTGACAAAGCACAAGAACTGGCGACGAGTAAGCTCCCTTAAGAATCATCACAGCGAAGTGACTTACTTTGTCTCAGAGGAGCACATCACTTGCCCGATTCTAAAACTCACTGGGCGTCGGCCTTACGATGCTGGGCTTTCGTGAAGGAGCCCCTTAATCTTTTTTTCAAAATCGTCCTTGTTCACCATGCCAGCGTGTGACTCAGCAATCTTCCCGTTGCGGTCAATGAGCAAGGTCATGGGAAGAGAAGGGAGTCCGCCGTATCGGCTGGCTAGGTCTTGGTTGCCAATCACGACCGGATAATTCAGCTTGTGCTCTTCGAGGAATGGCTTCACTGATTTCCAGCCGTCCTCATCCATGGAAATGCCAATGGCAGAAAGTCCGTCCTGCTGGTATTTATTTTGGAACTCCACATACCAAGGAATTTCGACTTTGCAGCCGCCGCACCAAGTTGCCCAGAAGTCGAGCAGCACTACTTTCCCTTTGTACGCAGATAATTTGATTGGTGCACCAGTGGAGTCGGTAAGGGTGAAGTCGGGAGCAGGTTCGCCAACTTGAGGGGCAGTTTGGGGGGCAGTTTGGGAGGAGGCAACGAGCGGGCACATAGCGACTAATGCAATGGCGAAAGTGCGAAGTAGCATCAGAATGACCTCCTTATCATAGTGAAAACGTCAGTCCGGTACCTAGAGCATTGTATGCTGTTTCAAAAACGGCACTCATCATACACCCATCCCGCTGGCCGCAGGCGGTGCAACACGGCAGCATTGGAGAGTGGCGACGTTAGCGCGTGCTCTGGCTGAATCGAGCGATCATCCTCAGGCATCGAAAAAGCAGTCCTTGGAGTCTGGGCGATGAATAACCTGAAGGAGATGGAAGACGAAGTTTCCACGTGGCCAAGTATCTCGGTTCACCCGCACCGCTTTGGCGGAAGAGAATTCCGATTCGGGAGCGCAGAGGTAGGGCACGTTCACACTGGCGGGATCGTGGATATTCCGTTCCCGCGCCCGGTTCGCGATGCGCTGCTAGCGGATGGACTGGCCGAGGAGCACCATTGGATTCCGAATTCAGGTTGGACTACTTTCCGTGTCCGAACTGAAGAAGACCTGAACCATGGCCTGTGGCTGTTGCGGCTCTCATATGTTCGGTACGCCCTCAAGACGGCTGCCGATGCTCGGGTGCTGCTGGAGAGGGAGAGTGAGAAGCTGCGATTGAGCTCGCAGTTCAGGTCACTGCTCGAAAAGTTTGTGCCTCAGGCAGCGAAGCATGCTGTGGCAGAACCAGTTGCACAGAGACATGTGCCAATTTGCTGAATTCGTTGCTCTCCTATTGTGCAGCTTGTTCGCGGGTCCGTCTGTTTACATCAGCCTCGTTGAGCATCCGGCCAGAATGGCATGCGGAGTGGAAGTGGCGGCCTTGGCGGCTTTGGGCCTGCTGTCCTCGCTCGCAGCGTAGCTCGCCGGGGCGACATTCTGGTGGCTCGTTGCGGGAGGCTGGCTCGGTTCTGTCATCCCATTCACTCTGATCGTGATTCTGCCGACCAACACACTGGACACGTCGTCCGCAGAAACAGAGCGTCTGCTCATACGCTGGGGCGGGTTGCATGCGGTGAGAAGTGTGCTCAGTGCTTTGGCACTCTTGCTGTTCCTGTATCTTCTAATTTTCAGCAAGTCTTAGTGAGGACGCGATGCTAACGGACGCTCCACCGCGTAAGGCGAACCGGACAGGTTTTCTGGAAAGCGACCGCATTAGGACGCTCGACCTGCCGCAGGATGAGGGCTTGCTCAAGACGACAAAGTCCATTGAATCGGTGATGAAAGCCGGAACAACTGTGGCCGTTCGCCGCGCCTGCGCCGAGTTTCTAGATGCCGCGTCGAACTTTTACAAAGTCCCGGATTGCGGCATCCGAGTGCTTGCAGCCCGACCACTGCGAGTTCGCGAACACTGGGCTACCGAACTTTTCGGGGATTACTCACCCGAACCCATGCTGATCCGAGTCTGGATGCGGACGGCGGTACGGAAGGAAGTCACATCGTTCGGCACGTTCCTGAGCACGCTTTGCCACGAGTTCTGCCACCATCTTGACTATCAGAAGTTCGAGTTTAGGGATTCTTGGCACACACGTGGTTTCTACGAACGAGCGGGGGCTCTTTACCACTATGCCCGGGGAACACCGCCGAAAAAATTGTTCTGGGTGGCGATGTCAGGAGGGCGGTGGCGGATTGATTGGCCACGGACGAATCAATCAGGAAAGGCCAATGCCCTTCCAATTGACCGATTCCCGTTTCCTACTGGATGATTGACACGGATGGACGTTGGAGCAGACCATTGCCGAAATCGACCGGTTGGAGCGCATTTTCGCCGCGCCGGACACGAGACCGCTGAGCCCTAGCGACCTTTCTGCCGCGAATCGAAGGCACGACGATATGCTCGCGCACAGTCCGTGGTTTCGGATTTGGCAGCGGTATGGCGTCTGTTGCCGACCTGAGTGGTCAGTAATCAGACTCGGGGGATTGAGAGCTAGCCCCCCAAGGAATTCCCTGCCCGCAACCGAAACGCAACGCTCCGCACCGCACTAGTGCATGTCCACTACTCCGGGATGCCTGTCACACAGGAGCGACTAGGATTCTATAATCGCCATCCGTCCGGCATTTTCCAGTACACTTGAGTCTCCCTTCCGTGAGTGGTGATAGGCGAGCGATCTTTCCGGAACTTTGCTACGAAGTCCCAGTCGAATTCGACCCACGCTGAATTTCCGTAGACATGGACGGCAACATCGCGGGGACTCAGCTTCCGTTTTGAGAATGTCTCGCGCATCAGGTGCCTGGTCGAAGCCGTGCTCATGCCCGAGCGGATGAATGAACGACACGTCCGGGGAATCCAGCCATACCTGGGCCGCCAGTGCGGTATCGGCTTCATCGACTGACCTCGCATTCACGACCACTTGCCTAATCTGCCCATGAAGGCCTGGCTGCGTTTGGCGCGTAGGTAGCGGGCCGCAATGAAGAATTCAAACGGATGGAAGGCAAGCGTCTGTGCCAGGGTCAAGGTGATCGCCCGGTAACTGGATTTGGAGCGCGTCTCGACGTGTGTGAGTGGATTCTTCGCGACGAGTTCGTGCAGGAGTCCGACATTGTAGATGCGGAGTTAACGTCCGGTTTGCCCGTGACTCGGACGGAATATCAAAATTTTGACTGATCCGACCTCATTTCTCTTCAGCCCCCAGGTATGACCTTTCTTCGAATCAATTACCCTGGTAAGTCGCACGTTCCTGATTGAACCGAGTCGAAGTCCTTCTCGGGGTGGTCGTTGAAACGCCATGGCTAATTCAAGTGAACGCTCTGATTTGCGAGCCCGATTGATCCAACTACGGTTGCGGGTACGCATTCTGGGTGAGGTTGGCCACAGGAGTTATCTAGAAACGGTTTCGGAAGGGCTGTTCGCCCTTTTAGCCGCTGAAACAATAGGGAAATCAGGGACGCGGGATCTGCGGTCGGACGTCCCAAGAGATAACCCTGCACCTCGTTGGCCCCCAACTCTCTCAGGAGATCCATTTGGTCCTGATTTTCGACGCCCTCGACAATAACGCGCATGCCAAGATTGTGAGCCAACCCTATTAGCGACACAACCGTGACTCGGGTTTGACGTCTTGTGGTCAAATCCTTCAAGAAGGAGCGATCTATCTTCAATGCCTCAAACGGCAAGTCTGACAAATAGCTCAAGCAGGAATATCCCTTCCCAAAATCGTCGATTGCGAGGCCGACTCCAAGGGCACGGAGGCTGTTCATGGTATCAGCAGCACGGGCTACGCCACTCAACACGACGGACTCGGTTAGTTCGAGCTGAAGCAGGCTCGGGCTTAGGCCGGTGCGATTCAAAATGTGGGTCACTTCGTCGACGAAATTGTCGCGAGCGAACTGAAGAGGAGACACATTCACAGCGACCTGAATCGGATAGGGCGCGAGGGCTTGCCAGTGAACCGCTTCTTCGCACGCTCGTTCCAGAATATTTGTGCCAAGAGCCACTATCATCCCACTCTCTTCCGCAATAGGGATGAACTTGTCGGGAGGTATGCTCCCTAGATCGGGATGCGTCCAGCGGGCCAGAGCCTCAAACCTCACCAAGGAGCCCGAGACCACGTCGAATTCGGGTTGGTAATGTAGGGCGATTTCGCCTCGATCAACCGCACCGCGCATCTGGGTTTCCAGGCTTGATCTTTCCCGTACCAAAGATCCCATCTCGGGCGTGTAATATCTCATTCCATTCCTGCCACCGCGTTTTGCGACGTACATTGCGCTATCGGCCTGTTGGATTAACTCGGCAGGATTGAAGGTGCTCTCGGGAAAGATGCTAATGCCGATACTCGCGCTGATGTGAACCGTATGTTCATCAACGAGAAATGGCTCAGCCAGAGTGTCTAACAATCCTTTGGCCACAACCGCTGCCTGTTCCTTTTCAGAGAGATGGGACACGACCACAGTAAACTCATCCCCTCCCATACGCGCCAAGGTGTCGGATGTACGAACCCGTGAAAGCATGCGAGTTGCGGCCTGGCTAAGGAGACGATCTCCGATGGAATGTCCCAAACTATCGTTGATTCCCTTGAATCCATCGAGGTCAATGTACAGAAGGGCGACCATACTCTTCTCGCGCCGGGCATTGGCTAATGTTTGCGATAGTCGATCTTTCAGAAGTCGCCGATTAGGCAATCCTGTTAGTTCGTCGTTGAGGGCCTGGTAACTGAGCTTGGCTTTGCTGTCATCGATGGCTACCAGGTATTTCTCCAGCGTATTTTGCATCAGGGAACAACGGATGACGTACAGTAGCAGCACAATTACGACGGCGAGCAGCCCTATCATGCGAGTCGAATCGGCGATTCGGAATCCGAGGATCGCGCTGCCCAGCACCATAGAAGCAAGGCAGATATTGAAGCACAGCAGAGCCGCCAGCCTGCTAATCCGCGCTTGGCCGTGCTTATCCCCGATATCGGAAGAGCGCCAGGTAATGGCCAACGCAGCACCCGATAGGCAAGTGACAATCCAGATCAGGTCGGCGGAAGAGCCGAATTTAGGGAAGTAGGCATCTACATAGCTGGTGATGAGGGTGATTCCGGCATGAACCGTGAGATAGATTGCCAGACGCCCGAAAAGACGCTGTAGGCCGCCGCGTTGCGAGAAAACAAACCGTGCCAACGCGGCCAACGCGAGGGTGGCATCGATTTCTGTACTGAAAGTAACCAGTTTCCAGCTGTTCGGGGCCCGCGAGCTTAGTTCCGCCATCTGCACTTGATACATCGCCAGCCCGGCGAGGCCAACGATGATACAGCCATCAACAAATGTTACTAGCCTCGATTTACGAATGCTATCGGAGAGAAAAAGGGCAATCAGTACGGGCGCGGCATAGAGTCGATAGAAGAGGGAAGGAAAGAGTGCTGCCTCAAGAATCGGGACATTGAAGTATCGGCAGTAGGCCCAGCCCACGTCGCCAAGGAGTTGTAGTGTGATGGCGCTAGCGAACAAGATCCAAAAAGCGCGGGACACGCCTCGGCCTCGGTTAGAGGCAGAAAAGGAACAGGCTATGGCAAGAATATTGGCTGTTATGGCGAAGATATCGATAAACAACGATCCCGCTGGACCGTCTCCCAAAACCCGAAATCCGACGCGCTGAATCACGAGGATCAAGAGAGCGAAAGCGACAACGTGCTTCCACAAGGGCCTGGATCGTGACATTTAGACACTTTCTGAGATGGCGACTTGCAGGTGCCATCGGGCGGATTGTTTTGAGACGTCCAGTCAATGCTCGGCGAGAACAGCTCAAAGGCGTTATCAGAGCTATCCAGTCGCCAACTGCGTTGTGCCAAACAGAAAGGCCGAGCCTACGACGGTCAGGTGCACCTCGATAGCCAGCCTCAGCCCACCGTTAAGCCGATGATTCGCATGGCTCTGCCGGACTATTAAGTGATTACGAGAGCACCTCTATTTGTTCTTAACCTGGACAGGATTCCAGCTTTTGGATTGCCGGCTAGTGATTTCAACAGTCATCGTGCAATTAGCCCGTCAGGCACGCTTGGGCGAAATGGCACTGATGGGTGGTTACCAATGGTTACGACCTTCTATCTATTACCTTCCCAGCGATGGCGGGAGTCTGCGCTAAACAGACGCTTCTTCGGGACAGCGGCGCTGCGCAGTCCATCGCGGCCGACTTCGGCATTTTGATGAAAGACGCAATCCCGGACATGGCGGTTGGTCACAAATCGTCGCACGCTGGATCGTTGACGTAAAATCTTAGGGCGTATCGACAAGTGCCTCGGCAGCGAGCATCCGCGTGAAGCCGATTCCGGCCAGCGGCTTCGTGCAAATCTCTTTCCCTTAGTACCGTATCGACAAGTGCCCCGGCGGCGAGGATGCGGGTAAAGTCGAACTGGAAGCCATCACCTCGGTACTCAAAGCGCGAGACTTTTGTTCGAAAGAGTGTGCCAACGGTTGTGTGCGTCCCATGTGGGCGAATCGATCCTTCGACGGATGACTGGCGAATCGCCATTTCCTCATCATTCATGCCTTTCGGGAGTGGAGGCGGGAGTGTGCAGTAGATCGAAAAAGCGCAAGTGTTGTAGAATGAACGAACGAGCGGGAGTAACTCAGTGGTAGAGTGCGACCTTGCCAAGGTCGAAGTCGCGGGTTCAAATCCCGTCTCCCGCTCCAGATTTCTTTGTCCCCCCAGCCTGTTCCAGCCTGTTCTACGCAGATGGACTTTTTCCGGCCGGAACGCTAACGTAAGGAGCAGGGGCGCGGTACCCAAGTGGTAAGGGAGAGGTCTGCAAAACCTTTATGCGTCGGTTCGATTCCGACCCGCGCCTCCAACTTTTTCTTGTAGTTGCTTGATTTCACTGGACTCCGTTCGCTTTGCTAGTTCGGTCTCGACAATGGAAGATATCGGGAAATGACGCAATTTCGAAACGCACACAGGATTGCATCCGAGCGGAACATGCGGATTGGGCGGATCATCGAATCAGCAACTTACTTTCAGCGGCTAAATTAGCCCTGAATTGCAATTCCCGCCGAGCGGTAAATCTGCATGATGTAGCGCATGTCGCGCAGACCTTCTTCGCCCGGCGACTGCGGATCCAGTCCGTTTTGGATGCAGTGAGAGAAGTGATCGGCTTCGGCCTGGAAGTGCGAAGGGTCGCGAGCCGGGTTGAGTTCGTCGAGTTTTGTGCCGGCATACTCGGCGCGCAGCCGCAGTCCCTCGTAGACGAACGCCGAATCGACTTCGAGCCAGCCTTTCGATCCGTGAACGCGATAGAAGCCCTCCATGTTGGCGCCGTACGTCGTGTTGCAACTGGCGACGATGCCAGAAGGAAATTTCATCGTCCAGGAAACATTCTCCTCCACTTCGTTGAAGCGGCCGTCGTGATCGATGACCGACGCATTCGCCTGAATGTGCTCCGGTTCTTCGCCGGTCAGGTAGCGGCATGCGTTGAGTGAATAGATGCCGACATCGAAGAGCGGACCACCGCCGGCCATTTTCTTGCTGAGCCGCCATTCGCCGGGACCAATGTTAAAGCCGAAGGTGCTCTCGATGGCCTGCACTTGGCCGAGCGCGCCCTCGCGGATCAGTTGGATCGCCTTCAGGTTCGTGGGCTCGTAGTGGCAGCGATAGGCAATCATCAACTTGACGCGGGCCGCCTTGCAGGCCGCGATCATCGCCTCGGCCGCGGCCACGTTGGTTGACATCGGCTTCTCGCAAAGCACATGTTTGCCAGCTTTGGCCGCGCGGATCGTGTACTCGGCGTGCATCGAGTTGGGCAGCGCCACATAGACGGCATCGATGGCCGGGTTGTGCGCGATCTCATCGAAGTTTTGGTAGTTGTAGATACAGCTTGCCGGAACGCCGTACTCGGCCGCGATCCGCTCTGCTTTGTCTCGGTGGCCGCTAACGAGCCCGGTGATCTGGGAGGTGGTAGTGCTGCGCACGGCGGGCATAAAGTGACCTGCGATGCGGCCGAGGCCGATTACGCAGTAGCCGATCTTCCGAGGGGCAGAGGACTCGGCATGCAGGTTCGGGGCAAACCGGGCTGCGAGGCAGAGCGCGCCCAGCTTGGCGAAGTCTCTACGTGTCAGACTCATGCGATCGATTCTCGCTTTCGATGTTTACGGCCTCACCGAACCACCAAATCAACGAATCAACTATCCTTGAATACGGCCCAGGCGGAGCCACTCCCCGACTAAGGTTAGTCCCTTCATTCTCCTACAGGTTACAAGACATGTCCTGTGCTCGGAAAATCCGGAAATTTGGGGCCCCCCTCCTGCGCGAATAGCCTTGAACCCGCGCCATTCGTTTTTCAGGTTCTTCACATCTTCTTCTGCTCGCTGGGCGCCGCCTTTGCATTCGTCGAGGTCCCTTTTCGCGTTCTGAGCAGCCGTAAGGTTGCACACGTTCGAGGCTTCTAACGCCTGGATCTGTCTCACTCTTTGGAGTCGCGATTTTTCCGCCTCAGCCCTGGACGCCCCTGTGAAGGCGACGTTAAGGAGGTTGAAATGATTCTCGTAAACGATCTTGCATACATTTTGGTCGGCACTGATTTCAGCTATCGCCACCCTTGGAAGAACATGCGGCATCGTCAGACCTCCGGACTTTCAATTGGATGGTCGCTGTTTCGGAATGGATGGCGGATTAACGAGCTACCGGGTAGTACGACAAAATTACGACAAAAGGCGACGATGGCGAACGAGGGACATAGAAAATAAGCAGGTTAGAGATATTACCTCAAGGTCTGCAAAACCTTTATCCGTCGCTTCGATTCCGAGCGGCGCCTCCAACTTCAGACCTTCATAATCTCCGAGGTACGGAATCCATACCAGTGGGCGGTCCGGTTTGATTTGGTGCTAGACTTCTACGATTATGCCTCAATTCGTGATCGAGCGCGAAATACCTGGCGCCGGAGCGCTGTCAGAGACGCAGATCCGGGACATCGCGCTGAAGTCATTGCAGACGTTGAAGGAAATGGGGCCGCAGATTCAGTGGCTTCACAGCTACGTTACCGAAGACAAAGTCTACTGCGTTTACCTCGCGCCAGACGAGAACAGCATTCGGGAGCATGCCCGAAGGACAGGTATTCCAGCCGATCGTGTCGCCGCCGTCCGCCGTCTCATTGACCCTGTTAACGTGACGTAGTCGAACTCGGCTTCTCCAGAGAGTATTGAACGGCTTCTTCCAGGCTCATTGCAGAACCTGCAGTCCACGCGTCTTTCCCTTCTGTTTCAGTCAGCGATTTCCAGGCATAGAGCAGTCTCTGATCGAGTTTAAACTGCTCCGCTTGGGGCAGAGGAGCGCTGATCTGACGACGTAGATTTGCGGCGGCCGCAACCAGCGTCAGCGCTCGCGCGGCGTGCCCTTGTGCCACCGACAAACACGCGGAACCTTCCAGTGCCCGCGCCATGCCACGCCGATGCCCTAAACCGGCAAAGATCTCCAGAGCTTCACGGTACGCCGCGTGCGCAGCAGAATAATCTCCCTGCTCGCCGTCGATGGAGCCCAAATCTGTTAAGGAACGCGCGGAACCCCACGGGTCTCCGGTCTCGCGAAAGGCCAAGAGGGCACGTTGATACAGTGCTCGAGCGACAGCCATCTCGCCCTCAGCGCGGGCGATATCCCCCTGCTGGTTGATGGACCAGGCGGCACCATTACGATCACCGAGTTCCTCGAAAATCTCGGTTGCCTCGCGAAGTGCCCATCGAGCGTGTGGGTAATCCCCTCGAACTTTAACCACATTGGCAAGGTTGTGAAGACAGCGAGCGATTGCCAGGCGGTCGGCCAGCATGCGCCAGCAGGCAAGGCTGCGCTCAAAATTGCTCTGGGCAGACTGGTAGTCACCACGATCCCGCGCGGTGATCGCCACAGCATTCAAAGACGCCGCGATGCCCGATTGATCCCCCAATTCTTCGTAAAGGTAGAGGCTCTGCTCGAGGAAACGCTCGGCAGCTGGATAATCACCCTGCGCCGACGTTAGGGCGCCGAGAAAAATCGATAACCTTGCCCTCTCTTCGGTGCGCTCAGCGCCGGCCAGGCGGAGAACCGTCTCCAGCCGCGCACGACCCTCAGTCAGATGCTCCCGCATGTCCCAGAAGCGAAATAGAGCTGCACAGAGCCGCAAACTCCAGTCCAGATCGTTCGTGTGAAACAGCCAGTCGAGAGCGAAACGGAAGTTATCGATCTCAACGTCGCATTGCCTTAGCCACCGAGCCCGATCGACCGGGGTCAGGTCGGGATTTCCTTCCTCCGCGAGGACGAGGCAATAAGCGGCGTGTGCTCGCCGCGCAGCCGGCAATTCGCCGCTATCCGCAAGGCGTTCGAAGGCGTACTCGCGAATCGTTTCCAGCATCGCGAAACGCGGCTCGCTCTGGGCCCGGTCCAGGCGCTGCACCAAATTCTTGTCCATCAAAGATGAGAGGCCGTCAAAGAGATCGATACCGAGATCGCGGCGGGTGTTACAAACAGCTTCCGCGGCCTCCAACGTGCATCCGCCGACAAAGGCGGCAAACCGCCGGAACAGTTTCTGTTCGGCTTCGTTCAGTAGACCGTGACTCCAATCAATGGTCTTGCGAAGCGTCTGTTGCCGCTCAGGCAGGTCGAGCGCACCACCCGTCAGCAATTGCAGGCGGCTTTGCAGGCGATCAAGGATGGCGCTGGGAGACAGAACCTTTGTTCGGGCAGCCGCGAGCTCAATCGCCAACGGCAGTCCATCCAGGCGCAAACAGATTTCCTGAACCACGGCTGTGTTTTCTTGAGTAATTGTGAAATCGGGCCAGACCGCGGTGGCGCGTTGCACAAACAATTCGACGGCGGAATTCTGGGCCAGGGGAGTGACGGGGAATTCCTGTTCGCCGTAAATACGCAGGGAGGATCGGCTGGTGACAAGTATCTTGAGAGATGGACAGGCCTCTAAAGTTTCGGCCACTACGGTGGCGGCAGGGAGTACCTGTTCGAAGTTGTCCAAGAGAAGCAAGAATGGACCTGAGTTCTGGAGCCGATCGCCGATCAGTTGGGGAACGCTGCGGTTGGCGATTTGCTTGATTTTGAGCGCGTCCGCGAGAGCGGTTGGGACTAATTCGGGATTTGTGATGGCCGACAAACTGACAAATTGAACACCCGCCGTAAATCGGTCTGCCATCGAGGCGGCTACAGCAACTCCCAAGCGCGTTTTGCCGGCACCTCCAGGACCCGTCAGGCTCAATAAGCGAACATCTTCTCGGAGCAGCAACGCGGTCGCTTCAGCCACTTGTTGTTCCCGTCCGACGAGCGAAGTACGGGGGATCGGCAGACCGTGGCGTTTCCCGCCATCCTTAGTCGAGGACACGTCACGTCCGTCGGACGAGTCAAAGGGATTGGTTACAGGGACATGCTCTGGTTCGGTCGAGCGTTGAATCACGGCGGCGGTGAACAGGTAGCCGCGCCGAGGCACAGTTTTGAGCAATTGCTGGCGGCGATCATCCAAGGCGCGGCGCAGCTCGAGGGTGCACTGAACCAGGGAATCATCGGTAACGAAGGCGTCGGGCCACACCGCCTGCATCAATTCCTGTTTGCCGATGAGCCGTCCAGGATGTTCTACCAGGTACTTGAGCGTCTCAAACACTTTTGGGCGAAGCTTGATCTCCTCACCCGACCTGAACACACATCCCCTTACGAGGTCCAAAGTGAACTCGCCAAATTGATAGTTTAGGGGGCTGGTTTCCAAGTGTGCTCCCGTTTCCGCAAAGCCAGGAAGGCTTGTGGGTACTGATTTTGGCTTTTCTTCGGCGTTGTTTCGTTACTTCGCGTCTTGATGCTTGTTACTTTGCAATTGCTGAACGAGACTCAGCACCCTGTTGCGCGCCCCGCAGGAGCAACCCAGCTGAGCCGCCACAGAGCGGATTCTAGCAAAGTTGCCAAAGAAGCTGTCAGCAGAAGCAGCAAATGGAACGTGACCACCAATTCGCAAAAGGAGTAGTCCAAATGAGTACAGCTCAGATTCCAATGAGGGTCAGACAATTCGCGACCCAATTGCAGTATTCGATGATCGCTCTCGTTCTCGTGAGCGTATGTCCCTTGCGCGCCCTGTCGCAAGAAAGCCACAACCACAATGTGACTCAGCAAAATCAAGAACCGGCAACGGAACAGAGCAAGCAGAGCGCACTCCTCAAAATTGTCAGGGAAGCGACCGAGCGTTTCAGGGATGTGAGAGTGGCTGAAAACGCAGGGTATCGCCTTGAATTTGGTTGCGTGAGCGGTGACGACTTTGGAGCCATGGGGCTCCACTATGTGAATGACACCCTGGTGGGCGATGGCATCGTGGACGCCACGCGTCCGCAGATTGTGCTCTACGAGGCGTTGCCAAACGGAGATCTGAAACTGACCGGCGCCGACTATCTGGTTATCGCCGACGCGTGGGACACGAAGCATCCGGGCAAGACGCCGGAACTCATGGGACAGATCTTTCATTACTTCGAGAGTCCCAACCGCTTCGGACTTCCGGCGTTCTACACGCTGCATGTGTGGGCGTGGAAGGAGAATCCCAAAGGCGCATTCGTAAACTGGCACCCCAACGTTTCGTGCCAGTCATTCGTCGGCCAAACCACCCCTTAGTCAAGGTTACATCCGCGCCGGGCAAGCCCCTTCGATCTGCCTGCCGGACCGAAGGGGCTGCCCCGCACCATCGCACGACTTCAAAAAAAAGGAGAGAGACAAAATGAGCACAGCACAGGTTCCGGCGATCGACATGAACAAACTGAACGCTTTTATCGGCCAGTTCGTTACTGATCTTGGCGCCGCCGTTCATACGGGAATGGTCGTCATCGGAGAAAAATTGGGACTCTACAAAACTCTCGCTCGCGGAGCAATGAGTTCCGCGGAGCTCGCCGCCAGAACGCAGACGGACGAGCGCTACTTGCGCGAGTGGCTGGCTTCACAAGCTGCGGGCGGATACGTCACCTACGATGAAAAGACAAACAAGTTCAGCCTCAGCGAAGAACAGGCCTTTGCGCTGGCGAACGAAGACAGTCCCGCGTATCTGCCGGGAGCATTTGAGCTGGCTTTGGGATCGCTGGCGGCGGTTCCGAGGATCGCGGAATCGTTCCGTAGCGGGGCCGGCATGGGTTGGCATGAACATGTTGACGGGGTTTTTCACGGGTGTGAAAAGTTCTTTCGGCCAGGTTATGCCGCAAATCTCGCAAGCACATGGATTCCGGCCTTGCAGGATGTCAAAGAAAAGCTGGAGGCGGGGGCGCGGGCGGCCGACGTGGGTTGCGGGAAAGGGGCTTCCACCATATTGATGGCAAAAGAATTCCCCAAATCTCATTTCTTTGGATTCGACTACCACGACAAGTCGATTGAAGCGGCCCGCGAGTCGGCCAAACGAAATGGCGTAGCCGATCGCGTGACGTTCGAAGTGGCGAAAGCAAAAGAGTTTCCCGGCAGAAATTACGACTTCGTGGCTGTCTTCGATTGCCTGCATGACATGGGCGACCCGATCGGGGCAGCTGCGCACGTCAGGCAGTCGCTGGTTAAGGATGGGACTTGGATGATTGTTGAGCCCTTTGCAAATGACCAACTGAAGGACAATCTGAATCCCGTGGGTCGGGTCTACTACTCCTTTTCGACGCTTCTGTGCACGCCATGCTCACGGTCCCAGGAAGTCGGATTGTGTTTAGGTGCCCAGGCTGGCGAGACTCGCATTCGAGAGGTTGTGACTTCGGCGGGGTTCACTCGCTTCCGTAGAGCTACGGAAACAGCCTTCAACATTGTCTACGAAGCTCGCCCCTAGTTTGCCTGAATGATTGGGGCGCGAGCGGTTGGAGAACAGCAAAGCGCGCCGTGGTTGGACCCGTTCCACAACATGGAGACCTCCGCCACGGCGTTTTGACATAGAAAGTGAGGCCTGATCGAATCCCCAGTCTTAGTTCTAGAGTGACATCGGGAGCTGTAGAATGTCCGGAAAAATAGACTGCCGCAGGAAGGAAACCAAAATGGACTCGACTCCTGAAGCAACGGTTCCCAAGGAACGCTCAAGCGACAACGGTGGCGCGCATCATGCGAGCCCGTCCCCGTCGGGACCTATTAAACCCATGCTTACCGAAGAGATGCTCGCGCGGTTCGCATCGCGCGCCGCTTCCTACGACCGGGAGAACCGTTTCTTGGAAGAAGACTTCGACGAGCTTCGCAGCGCCAGGTATCTTCTGATGCCCGTGCCCATGCAATTCGGAGGCTCGGGCATGACTCTGGCGGAAGTATGTCGTGAGCAACGCCGGTTGGCGTACTACGCTCCTGCAACCGCTCTTGCCGTAAACATGCACCTATATTGGATCGGCGTTGCAGCCGACCTTTGGCGCCAGGGAGATGTTTCGCTGGAATGGATTCTGCGTGAGGCAGCCGGCGGCGAGATTTTCGCAGCCGGCCACGCGGAGAGCGGCAATGATGTGCCGGTTCTTCTTTCGACCTCGAAAGCGGAGCGCGTCGACGGCGGCTACAGGTTCACTGGCCGGAAGCACTTTGGCAGCCTGACACCCGTATGGACCCGCTTCGGCATGCATGGAATGGACACCAGCGACCGCACCCAACCAAAGATCGTTCACGCATTTATGCCGCGCGACGCGGAAGGTTACACCATCAAAGAAACCTGGGATGTTCTTGGCATGCGCGCGACACGCAGCGATGACACTGTGCTCGAGAATGTATTCGTTCCCGACCGTTATATCGCCCGGGTCGTCCCGGCTGGCGGGGCGGGAATCGACCGTTTTGTGCTCGCGGTCTTTGCCTGGGCGCTGATGGGCTTTGGGAATGTTTATTACGGACTAGCCAGGCGTGCTCTGGAACTGAGCGTGAGCTCCGTAAAGAGCAAAGGCTCGCTAGCGCTGTCCCGTTCGATGGCGTATCACCCGGAGATACAGCACTCCATTGCCGAAATGGTTATCGAACTCGATTCCATCGGACCACATCTGGAGACGATCGCCGGAGACTGGTCCAATGGCGTAGATCACGGTGCCCTGTGGCCTTCAAAAATCTTTGCGGCCAAATACCGCGCGGTGGAGGGTTCCTGGCGCGTCGTGGATCTGGGTTTGGATGTGACAGGGGGCGCCGGGATCTTTCGTTCGGCGGGTTACGAGCGATTGATCCGAGATGCGCGACTCGGCCGGATTCATCCCGCCAATTCCTTTCTCACGCATGAAGTGGTGGCGAAAAGCGCACTGGGTATCAACTTGGATGAACAACCTCGCTGGGGCTAGCAGACGTCAGCCGTTTATTGCGCCCACGTATTGTACAATCGTCGAATATCAAACGTTTTTAGATCGATGAAAGCAGAAGTTGCGGAATCGTCGATGCAGGCCATGAAAGGAAACGAAATGCGGCAAACTAGGATTGGACATCGTTAATACCTCTTCAATGCCTCTCCGTCGGGCTCGGTTTGCTGCTATTCAAAAATCGTGTAGAGCTGTGTCGAAAGGGCATGCGGAGCCCCTGAATGCCGGTGAATGCCGGATTTTCGCTTGACAAATATCCACCTGAGGTTCAAAGTTTTGCGTCAGAGTCATAACTAACGCCCGTAACGTTCCTCTAGCGGAAAGGAGCGTGCCGTCGAGGTTCCCAGACATCGGTGGGAGGGCTGATAAAACCGAAAAGTCGTTTTGGCCTTGGCTAAAGTTGTCCAGAACGACGAGATCAGCGAACTCAAGTCTTTTGGGGGCCAAGGACGAGCAGAAGCCGTATCTCACCCCGCCATTCGACGTTGTACGTTCCCCCAGACTGCGAGAAGGCATGCCGGACGGAAAGCCGAACAGCCCAACGGTTGGCGCCGGTGTAACTTCCTCGTATCCGCCCGAATCCGACCTGACTGCGATCGCGTCCGGTACGATCCCCAGCCTGAACGTCTTGTTGAGTACGGGAAATGTTCTCGGTGGCCGTTACCAAATCCTGCAACTGCTTGGCGAAGGCGGTATGGGCGCGGTTTACAAAGCGCGCGACACCGAGATCGGCCGCCTCGTCGCACTTAAGGTAATACGCCGCGACCTCGCGGGGGGAGCCGAGATCATCCAGCGCTTCAAGCAGGAACTGGTTCTTGCCCGCCAGATCACGCACAAGAACGTGGTGCGAATTTATGACATGGGCGATGCGGACGGCCTGAAGTTCATCACGATGGAGTACGTGGATGGGGAAGATCTGAAGCACATTCTGCAAAAAGCAGGAAAGCTTCCCTCCTCCGAGGCAATCAGCATCATGCAGCAGATTTGTCGCGCGCTCGATGCCTGTCATTGCGAAGGCATCATTCACCGCGACCTGAAGCCTTCCAACGTGATGCGCGATCAGTCGGGGAAAATATTGGTCATGGATTTCGGGCTGGCGCAATCCGCGCAAGAAGGCGGACTGACCAGAACCGGAGTGCTGATGGGGACGCTCGAGTATATGTCCCCCGAACAAGCAAAAGGCCAACCGCTTGACGTTACCTCGGACATCTACGCCGCCGGGCTGATCTTTTACGAACTGCTGACCGGCAGAACGGCCTTCCATGCGGAGAGCGCGCTGGCGAGCCTGATGAAACGCAGCCAGGAGCGCGCCGTTCCTGCAAGTACAGCGGAAAAGACGGTTCCGCGCGCGGTGAGCACAATCGCAAGCCGGTGCCTGGAACCCGACCGCCGGAACCGTTATCAGAGCGTTGCGCAGTTGCTGGCGGACCTCGAAGCGATCCAGCCCTCGGATGCAAGTGTTGCGACCCGCACACTCCGGCGAGCGCCGGAAGTTGGGGTCTACCGAGGCTTGACGGCTTTGCTTGGCGTTCTGCTGCTGTTCGCTACGGTTTTTCTGGTTCAGAACAAAATCTGGAAGCCGGAGGCCACACCGCATGCGCCCGTAACAATACTGGTCTCGGATTTTAGCAACGAGACGTCGGACCCGGTGTTCGATGAGACGCTGGAGCCCGCCTTCAGCGTCGCAATGGAAGGTGCATCCTTCATTAGCTCCTTCAATCGAGTCCGGGCCCATAAGATCGCAGGCGCACTGCAGCCCGGTGCCACGCAATTGAATGAGCAACTGGCAAGGCTCGTGGCCACCCGGGAAGGCATCAGCAGCGTAATCTCGGGTGACATCAAGCGCGAAGGAGATCAGTATCGAGTTACGGTTCGCGCCATCGATGGAGTGACAGGAAGAGTCGTAACCACTGATTCCGAGCGAGTTGCGAAGCAAGATGTTCTCATGGCGATGGGCAAAGTGGCAGCCCGCATTCGCAAGGCGCTAGGTGATAACACTCCGGAATCGGTCCAGTTGGCAGCAGCGGAAACCTACACGACACGGTCGCTGGAGGCGGCGCACGAATACGCTCTGGCGCAGGTCGGGCAGTTCAGTGGTAACTACAACGATGCCATCGATCACTCGTTGAAAGCGCTAAACTTCGATCCCGAACTTGGCCGCGCCTATGTTGTGCTGGCAGTGGTTTACAACAACATGAAGCAACCGCAGCAGGCCGAGAAGTACTTTAAGCTCGCGCTATCCAAGATCGACCACATGAGCGAGCGCGAGAAATACAGAACTCGCGGCGCCTACTATCTTGTGGCCCGGGAACCGGACAAGGCGCTTGAAGAGTTGCAGCAGCTGGTTGCCCGCTATCCCGCCGACAACACTGGAGTGGCCAACCTGGCGCTCGCGTATTTTTATCGCCGCGACATGGCACGCGCACTACAAGAAGGCACGCGGGCCATTCAGATCTATCCCCAGAATACGATTCAGAGAAACAATGTGGGACTCTACGCAATGTATGCCGGGGATTTTGATGCCGCCATCCGAGAGCAACTCACAGTTATCCAGATGAACCCTACTCTCGTACTCGGATACGTCGGCACAGCATTGTCTCAATTAGCGTTGGGGCATCCTGACGAGGCGACTACCACCTATCATCAGCTTGAAAAACTCGGTCCGGATGGCGTTTCGGTGGCCCAGGCCGGACTGGCGGACACAATGCTCTATCAGGGCCGCACGCAAGATGCGATCAAAACTCTCGTGCCTGGGATCGACGGCGATACTGCCAACAAGAACCCGGACGGCACAGCTGTGAAACTCGCCACCCTTGCGCAGGCACAGTTGCTCGCAGGTAAGCTCGCGGAGGCGGCGCGTTCTGCCGAACAGGCATTAGCGGCCAGTCACGAAGTATCAGTTCAGTTCTGGGCGGCGCGCGCTTACATTGGCGCGAACCAGGATGTGAAGGCTATGACAATCGCACATGATCTCGGAAGCCGGCTGGACGCGGATCCCCAGGCGTACGGCAAATTGATCGAGGGAGAGACCCAGTTGAAGCGCGCCAAGCCGCAGGAGGCTTTGAAGTTGTTTCTCGATTCGCGCAAGATTGCCGATACGTGGATGGGGCATTTCGACGCTGGTCGGGCCTACGTCGCGGCGGGAGCATTTGCCGAAGCCGATTCCGAACTGGAAATGTGTCTGAAGCGCCGCGGTGAAGCAACTGCTCTGTTTCTAGACGAATCGCCGACTTACTATCTGTTCCCTGCTGTGTACTACTATCTCGGACGTGCGCAAGAGGGACTGAGTAGCCCCGCCGCCGCGGAATCATACAAAGCATTTGTTGCGATAAAGGACGGCGGCCAGGATCCGCTACTTGCCGATGCCCGCCGCCGCTTGCCATCAAATTAGGATCGCCTCGAGCCCTTCAGAACCGACGCCGCCTTGGGTAGAGAGGCAGATCAGCACGGACCATAAACATTGATCGCACTCGTCTCATTCGAGAATGTGCTTTCGGCGTTCCCGACTCCTACAGTGGTCACAAGATAGTAGTAGTTCGTGCCACCACAAGCACCAGGCGCGTTGCTATCAGTAAAGGTAGTGGACGCGGTGGTGCCCACGAATGTAAACGGCCCGCTCGGGCTGGTCGCGCGATACACGTTGTAACCAACCACATTCGAACTGGTGCTGGCTGTCCAACTGATGACCGGCTCCCCGAAGGGGGAACTGCCAGTGACATTGGTCGGAGGCGCCGGAGGTGCCGGAGCCTGCGCCGTGTCGGGCCCTAGGGTAATGCCCCAGGGACCGCTATTGGATGTAGGAACCGGAAACTCGGTTACGGTTCCGACAGGAGTCATTCTGCCAATCTCTCCCGTAGTGAAATCCGTGTACCAGAGGTTACTGTCGGGTCCGGTGGTGATGAATTCCGGGCTCCCGGGTACCTGGAACTCAGTGACCGTGCCATTCGGAGTGATTCTGCCAATCTTGTTAGCGTTACCGTTGTTCTCAGTGAACCACAGATTTCCATCCGGCCCTAGCGTGATTCCCCATGGACGGCTGTTCGCAGTGGGAACCGGAAACTCGTTAACAGTCACGCCGGTTGTACTCATCACTCCAATCTTGTTAGCGCTAGACTCCGTGAACCAGAGATTGCCATCCGGACCTAGCGTGATTCCCCATGGACGGCTGTTCGCAGTGGGAACCGGAAACTCGTTAACAGTCACGCCGGTTGTACTCATCACTCCAATCTTGTTAGCGCTAGACTCCGTGAACCAGAGATTGCCATCCGGACCTGCAGTGATAAACGCTGGTCCGCTTCCGGCGGTTGTGGGCTGAAACTCGAGGATAGAGCCGCCGGTGGTCATCCGAGCAATCTTTCCACTTCCAATCTCCGCGAACCAAAGATTGCCATCGGGCCCTGCGGTGATGCCCCACGGACCGCTGTTTGGTGTGGGAACCGAATACAGCGTGATCGTTCCACCTGCAATGCTGCCGACGTAGGAGGGGCTCGAGGGAGTGGGCACTGCGCCTTCGGTGAACCACAGATTTCCATCGGGTCCGCTAGTAATACCTACAGCCCCGTACTGATTGCCATCGGGGATCGGGAGCTCACCGATGCCCATTCCGCCGCCGACAAGGGCCAATTCGCCGATATTGTTCGGGGTGTTCTCAGTAAACCAGATATTCCCATCTTCGCCCGCGCTGATGCTGTAGGGGAAGCTGGCAGCCGTCGGAGGCGTAAACTCGCCAACGGGGTTCGTGCCACCGGGAGCGATGACGCCGATCTTGTTGGTCGGACCGTTGCTTTCGGTGAACCAGATGTTCTGGCATTCTCCGCCCGAGCCGGCATTGTAGATTGCAGAAATCTGCGAGTGCGTAAGCGCAGTGCCAAAGATCTGCAACTCGTCAATCACGCCATTAAAGGACGCAGAACCGGGAACGCCTGCAATTCCGCCAATCTGAAATGGATTGGTAGGCGTGGCCACTCCCTTCGCCGAACCCGCTCCGGTTCGATCCAGCGTTCCGTTAATCCAGATGCTTGCGCCCCGCGCAGGACCGTTCCAAGTAAGCGCGATGTAGTAGAACACTCCCGGCGTCAGCGCTGTATTCGAAAAGATATCCAGTTCATTGAGGCCGTCGGAAATCGTAGCAACGACCTTTCCCGGCCCGGCAGTACCGATTATGGTTGCATTGGAGTTATACGTGACCCACGGGGTGCTCCCATTACCCAGCACTCCCAGAGAGTACGGAGTCGTGGTGAAGTCGAGGTTGCTACCACTACCACCTTGCCACACGATCTGCTCGGTGGCATCGTTGGTCAAAGCATCAACCCTGACCCACGCACCGACCGTGAAATTGACAGGTGTCAAATACGGCGTGGTGTGCAGAGCGATGAGGCTGCCTTCCCCGCCGCTCTTGAATCCCTGACCAACCTCGGCGGCCACGAACTGGCCACCCGTGCCCACGAGCGTGCCCGGTCTGCCTCCCCGGATGTCGAGTGCGTTCCCATTCATCGGGAACCAACTCAACGGAGGGAAAGGAACCGGAGCGCACGCGGGCGCCGCCGTAACGTTAAAGGCTGCCGAGGGTGCAGTTACAACCCCAGCCGTGGCGAGCAAAGTATCGCCAGTTCCGACCGCGCTGACTGAAAGATCCGGGAAGGTCGCGATGCCGGCCGCATTCGTCATTTGGGTCAAGGTCCCGCCCAGAGTTCCCGGGCCCGAATTCAACGTCAGGGTGATCGCGACATTCGGGACTACAGCCGCGGTATTGTCCAGTGCTCTGACTTGGACAGCGGGCGTTATATGTTGGTTGACTAGGGTGTTGGTCGGCTGGGTTACGAAAGACAAGTTTGCAACACCGTTGGCGAACGCAATGGTGTAGGTGCCGCTGGTCACAAACTGAGCCGGGTTCGCCTGGTCATGAACTGAAACGGTAAAGCTGATGCTGGACGCTTGTGGGTTGGCGAACGTTATGAGCCCATTGCTGCTCAACGCTCCGCCGCCAGTCAAAATTGGAGGGCCGAAAACCGGTGCCCCAATACCGCCCGTGGCCGTGAGCTGCGCGGAGTAGGGAACGCCGATAGCGCCGCTCGGAAGGGTGGGCGGAAAAATCTGAATGACAGCTCCGATGCGGATGATGCTCGTATTCGAAATCGACTCCGGTGGCGTGGCAGCATCCGTCGCGGTAACCACCACGCTCGAACCCGATGGATTCGGAGTAGTTGGGATTCCGGTGATCTGGCCGGTGCTCGTATTGATGGATAAGCCGGGGGGCAAGTTCGCAGCCGTCCAACTGTAGGGAGTCGTTCCACCTGTCACAGTTAATGGGGTTGCAGTATAGTTCTGGCCCACAATTCCGTCGTTCGGTGGAAACGTAAACTGAACCGTTAAAGGCGTCACGCTGACGTCCAGGACATAGGCCTGCGAAGCAATATCTGGCGGCGAGTTCGCATCTGCCACCTGGATGGTTACAGGATAACTCCCTGGCGTTGTGGCTTGGCCGGAGATCAAGCCGGCAGGACTAAGACTGATTCCGGGAGGGAGGGCACCGGCCGTAATCGTCCAAATCTTGGCGCCTGGCCGGCCACCCATAGTCGTCAACTGGACGGAGTAACCTGCGTCGAGGCGATCCGTGGGCGGAAGAGAGGGCGTGAGAATCGCGAGCGGCGAAAAAATAATAGGTGGCGTCGTCGCCGTTGTGTTGTTGCTGTCGATGGCCTGCGGAATCACCACCGGAGTAACTTGAGTCACGATCCGCTGCATGGTGGGGATATCGACGTTGCCGCGAATTGTTATGTAGGCCGTGTCTCCCGGTCCCAGCGAAAATGTCGTGTCGCTCACCGGCGCAGCACTCACGTTTGGATTACCCAACTGACTGACGGGAGTGAAAGGGGCGTTGGGGAGATTTGCCAGGGTTATATTCTGCTGCTGCGTGATGAGGTGGCATTGGCCGTCGGTTTGCGGTGTCATGTAAATCTGTGACAGCAGCAATTGCAGTGGCGTTGGTGTACTGCCGGTAAGCGCGAGGTTGTAGGACGCTGTGGTGTTGCCATTATTGGTGACGCTGAAAGTGCCGTCGGAGGGCGGCGCCGCCGAGACATTCGGGGCACTGACGTTCGGCGCACTCACATTAGGATTGGCAACTCCGTACGCGCTAACGTTCGGTGCGCTCACATTGGGGGCACTCACGTTCGGTGCGCTCACATTCGGGGCGGACACGTTCGGCGCACTCACATTGGGCGCGCTCACGTTCGGGGCACTCACGTTCGGCGCACTGACATTGGGCGCGCTCACGTTCGGGTTGTACACCTCAACATCGGTGATGCTGTTGCTACCAGTCTGTCCGTTTGGATCGACCAGGGTCGTGGGGACAGTGCCATCAGCGTTTAAGAGAAGGAAAGCAGAGAGCCCTCCGGAGAGTACCGTGCCTCCGAGGCCGGTAATCTCATTGACGTTTACCAGGATACTGGCGGTCGCATTGCTCGACACGGCAAACACGGTACGCGCAATTCCTGTGTGCGGTGCAATCGCCACATCGATGCTTTTAAAAGGGAACGCCAGCCCATTATTTGTGCTGGGGAAGGGCGGGCTGGGAACGGGGCTGGGGGGAACGAACTGCGCAAACGAGGCAAACCCATTCTGTGGTTGGTTAGCAATCGTCAGGCGGAAGTAGTTCACGAAACCTGACGAGGCTCGGCCGCTCGTCTGGTTCTCGACCAGAATCACGAAGCCACGTTGAATCGAGGTACTCAGAGGTTTTGAGACTTGGGGCGATGAAACCAGAAGTCCCTGGCTGATGCGGCTTGCGTAGACATTCTGGTTGCGATCGCCTTCATTTCCCGGTTGGCAGGTCGGGACGGTCTTCGTGTTGTCGTAGACGCTGGTTCCGGTTGCGATCGCAGTGTAGGCGTCCCACTGTCCGTCGGCCGGCGGAATCACATCCTGATTACTGGTCCACGTAGCGAAGTGGACCGCTGAAGTTGGGGCCGGTTTGGGGGCCGCATAGAATTTACCAGCTACCCCTGGAGGCGAGGGGTTGTTGTACGTCCAGCATTGTGAGTTGCCGCATTTGACCAGCACAAACGGTTGCCCGGACAAGCCCAGATAATCTCCCATGAACGCTCCGGTTCCCTGCATGAACATTGGCAGGTTCGGAGGATCAAACTTCAGTTGATGAAAGGGCGCAGTCTCACCGCCGGACTCTCCTTCAAACAGACCGAAATCGTAGTGGCTGACGCGCGTATAGCTAAATGCCGGGATTGGGCTTCCGTTCGATTGCGCCAACACAAGGTCGAGCGTATGCCGGCGTACGGTCAGACCCGCATCATCGATAAAGTATGGTGAGTAGGAAGGCGCAGGGGATTCAGCGACCTCATCTCGAGTCTCCTCGAAAAAATTCCCCATGGCATCGGCGGTGAACTGGCCGTTTGAGATGTTGGGCGCGAACTCGCCAATGCTGTGATCCTGACGCAGATCGTAATAGAGCAGCATCAGTTTCCCCTGGTTGAACGTCATGGCCGGCATCACCTGGTGCCCGGCCGTCAACGCGGGGAAGGTTCCGCCGATATCGTTGGTAATCGCACCGTTATCCACCGGAAATGGCGTTGGTGGCTTAAAACCGCCCGAGCCGAAACTCCCATTCCCGGGAATGGCGAGCATCATGATCCTGGCTTCGCCGTTCGGTCCCAATCCGCGTTGGGACCACGCCAGGTACAGAGGCCCGGGGATAAAGGGTATGCCACTATCGGCCACGGCCAACGCGGGATACGCGGTTGTCCGGAAACTGGTTGCGGTGGTGTTCTGATCGAAAAATGCGGGAGCATTCGGATTATTGAAATTAAAGGGTGGCAGGCTCACCAGACTGATCGCGGGCAGAAAGCTGTGTCCACCATCAAGCGAGGCGGTAATCGCGACCCCGTCATTCGGGTGCTGTGTTCCGTTGTGAATCACGCGCCAGGCAACATAGACAATCCCGGTCTCGGGATCGATTTGTATCGTTGCCCCTTGGCTGAGAGAGAATCCCTGACTGATCGGTACAGGGGGACTCCAGCTGGAACCACAATTCGTGGATCGGCTGAAATAGATAGTGCTAGTCTCGCCGGCGCTTCCGGTCGACACCTTTGCATAAGCGACATACACGTTCCCTGCGGGAATGGTTTGGCGGACGGCCGTTCCATCCGCCTGGGTCACAGTAAAGCTGCACGTGTTACCGCTGCGAGGTATGTCGACCGCGAGCCACGGTTTATCAAGGAACTGAGCGGGGAGGTTGCTTCCGTATGCGACGGGCGTGGTGTTGATGTAACGAATAGGAAAACTATCTTGCGCGATGTTACCGTTTTCCTTGTTGTTCAGATCCATAAAGCGGGCCACGAATACAAGCCCGAGACTCGTCCCGCGGTTGAACGCGATCCCGGCGTAGTAGAACATCCCATTGGTACCGGAGGCGATGACTGGGTCGGCTGCCGTGGTGAACCCGTGTAACGGCGAACTCATTCCCCGGGGCGAGGTATCCTGCGGATAACCCGGTAACAATGTGCTTTGCCAGCGAGCACCGCCGTCGATGGACATGTACTGTCCGACCCAAGGCTCTCCAGTCGGGGCATTGGTTAAGTGCGGTTCGCCAGGTTCGATTTCGGGCAAGTTCAAATCGACTGTGCGGTAGTCGTTGGCGCCCGCCAGCAAGTGCAGTGGATTTCGAGTGGAAACCGCAAGACTTGGCTCATCCTGCCGTTCCAGGAACGGATCCCCGTATGGCCATTGCGTACCGGACACCATGTTCACGTTCTGGCCGGGCACTTGGCCTGAGGCGGTACCGCCGAGCAGGCAGGAAATCAGCAGGGTGACGCAGCAAAGCAGTACGTGCATGGCCGTGCGCTGACCAGCGCGCGACTGGCACGAAATATGGACCCCCGTTACGGCGGCCATAGAACCAGGGTAACGGAGCGGTTTCATACCCGATTCTCCTTATCTGTATCTGTATCTGTATCTGTACTCAAGGCAGAGTTTCACGGACCGAACTGAGAGGCCGGCGGTAGGGGGAATTGCTTTTCGGCCGGTTCCCAAATCTTCAAGAGGCAGACATTATACACAGGACTGTTGGGGGTGCAAGTCGTGCTTGGGACGGCTGGGACAGCAGCATCGGACTTTCAATTTGGTTGCGCCGCGACCGATACAGTCCGCACTGGCGGGGAGATTTGAGTTTTTACTTTATGCGGTGGTCACTTGCTCTTGGACTTCTTCGGTAACGTCTTGTTGTTCTTCGCGACCGGCTGCTTCTCACCGCGGACGAACGACAGACCGCGTTTCAGTTCCGCGGTAAGGTCGGTGTCTTCGGTCGCGACATGCACCGGCTTGCCCGATTCCTTGCCGAGGAAAGCATTCAACTCTTCCGGAGTAGTGGTCACGAACCGGCCCTGTCGACGGATCGGCATTCCCTCTGATGCCCAGCGCTGGACAACTGAGGTGGGCTCTCCCAAAAAGCCCGCGATCTGCTGCCAGCCATTCAGTGTTTCCGGCTGAGTTTTTGGCTCTCCGGGTTTCTTCACACGTTTCGGCATGATTCCTTGACCTCAGCAAGAACAACCAACCGTGACGTCATTTTATTCGACCGACCGAGTAAACACTGAGCTCTCGACTCCGACCCCTGCCTGGCGTCAGTAATTTTGTGCTAGTCTGTGCTATCGATTCGTGAGTTATCCAAATTTACTCGTTTCTTCTATGTACGGGCTCCCTGCCTTTGCGACCTATCCCTCGACCAGCCTTAACAGATGACGCCCTTTCAACGCGCCGCAATCACGGGACGCGAAACTATGGATGGTGGTTCTCTCTAATCGTGTGCGGCCTGTTCATTTCTTCCGGCCATTCTCATGGACAACAATCGCATCCGCCGCCTGATGCTCCGAAGCCAGGGATGACCGATGCAAAGGGCCTCTTTTCCCGCTGGGCAGATTTTTA
>Ga0210406_10000549_pt1 | contig 50486 bp, 42 predicted proteins | sample IncBWC30MmetaG_FD_155454 | JGI IMG/M metagenome (GOLD analysis project Ga0210406, IMG submission 155454) | Forest soil microbial communities from Barre Woods Harvard Forest LTER site, Petersham, Massachusetts, United States - Inc-BW-C-30-M | ecosystem: Environmental > Terrestrial > Soil >...
AAAGAGCCCCTTTCTATCCCTCGTTGTCGTATCATCGGTGAGGACCACGGTAGTGTTTCCATCCGCGGACTTCACAATCAAGGTTTCTCCGGTCCGGGTATTGATCATTCCTTTGACTTTGGCTTTATCGCCGCCAAAAGCCGATACGGATGCCAGGAAGAACAATGCCAGCAGACTTACAATGGTTTTTCGGTGCATAGCTGCCTCTCTCTTTTCTGTGTTCTTGAATTTCAGACGGAAATCTCCGTCTGTTCGGTTCTTGTCTAAAACAACTCACTGTCTTGTTCAACCTTGCCTGTGATCGGCTCGGATCAAGAATGTGATTCCAGGCCGCTTTCTCACCAGCAACAGTGCGGGTACCGAGAAAGGGATCAAACAACAACCCCGCGCACTGCTACGCGAAATAATCGACCCAGATGCGATACGACGCCACTGTGAAAACTACCAGCGGGCAACCTCCCAGTTCTTCGCATAGCCGCCATGCCAACGGAACTGCAAAGCAGGGTCAGCTGAAAGCGTATCCTGTCACCTGTCAGCGCGAACTTCTGGTGGGAGGGATAGGCTCCGCTAGAGCCACTGGGATCTAGTGTGGTTGTGTCCAGTCGTGGGCCTTTCTATTTGTTTCAGGCGTTGGAGACCACAACTAAACAGCGCCAACAAGAAGTGCGGTACGGTCACCAACTGGAACTTCTGCCAGTGTCGCCACTGTTTGCAACCCCTTAGGATCTTCAAGGAATTTGGTGGCGTCTCAATCTAGGCGCTGAGATGCTGCACGACAGGAGAGAACTGCATGCGCACTCACGTAAGGAATCTTCCCTTCCCATCTGCAACCTCGCTACTGATCGGCCTGCTCATGATTGCCAACGCCCCAGCTTTTGGCCAAAGGGGTAGTAATGAAACCATCGACGCAACGGCGTTTGGTACAAGCACACAGCTCGGAAGAAATTTCGGGGTGAAAATTGTTATTTACGAGTTTTCAGACCCTGAAGACAGAGAGATCCTGGTCCAGGCATTCGCAAAAGGACAAAACGACGGACTGAGGAATGCGCTCGAAAAAATGAAAAGCGTCGGTCGGATACAGATTCCAGGCACACTTGGATTCGACCTCAGCTTCATTCGAGAAGTTATAACCCCCAACGGCCGCACCATTCGTTTTGTTACAAACCGCGAGATTGCCTTCGGCGAAAGTTATTGGAGTACCCAGACCAAGAGCTTCAATTTGACTGCCGGTGAAATCAACCTGAATGAGAAAGACAAGAGCAAGAGTGATGGCGTCCTCTTCCCTGCTGCGCAGCTCATCGTCAATAAGGAAGGCGAGCTCCAATTCGAGCTAAACCAGAATGCCTGGAAGCTGACGAACATCATCGAGTGGAAGTGACATCGCGCAATCACACGTGATCGAGGAACATCGCCATGACTATGGACGGTTGGAGGCAGTTCAACTTCAGGAGCCAAATGGTTTTTGTGTTTTGTGTCGTTTTGCTGAGCTGCACAATCGCGCAGGCACAAAAGAAGAGCAAGTATGCCTGTGACGAAGAAAAACCTGAGAGCATGTGCAATGCCGCCAACACTTGCGGTTCGCCTTCGTCTCCGTGCACGGTTGACATTACCAGGTCAGGGGACTCAGCCAACGCAAAGCCTGACATTCCCAACGCGCAGAATAACCGATTGTTCTGCGTCAAGGCTGGAACTACGGTGGTGTGGAAGAGTTCAAAAAAGAACAATGGATTCACGGTCACGTTCGGCACCGACTCACCGTTTGACCCAGACCGCCCGATTATGGGAGGCGGGCAGAAGCAGGTGACAACGACGGCAACCACACCTGGCTGCTACAAATATGACGTGGGCGCGTTCCGCTCCGGAACGGTCTATGGAATGAGCGGCGGCACCAAGTCGGAGCTGGTCATTTTGCCTTGACGCACCGGGAAAACACCCACCTACTGTGGGCGATTCGATTGATCCAGCACCCTTGGGACGTGAACTGCTCGACTTGCGTGCCGTGCGAAGGACGGGATCTTACCTCGCTACCAACGGCACCGATGTTCTTCAGTTAGACAATTTTGCCGGCAAAATTTCCGGCGCCTTCGAGGAAGAAGTAAAACAGGCTCTGGACAACATTGGCGCCGTCTTGAAGGCAGCGGCAATGTCACCTGAGGACGTCGTGAGCGTGCAAGTGTACCTCACCGACGCCGCGACCTTCGAGAGAATGAACGCCGTCTACAAGGGATATTTCAAAGAGCCACGGCCGACCCGGACAACGGTCGTTGTCGCCAAACTGGTGGGGCAATGCCACGTAGAGATCACCGTGACGACTAAAAAGTAGAAGGTCCCATCAAGCATTTGCGAGAGGACGAGACTTTCTTCAGCCATCTCTACTGTCCCTGCTCGAGAACCGGAGTCCAGGACTTATCTGGATTGAAACTCTCCATTTTTTCGAACTCTGCGAGTGCATTCGGCCCAAAATCCTTCTCATAGACCACACCGTCGTGGCTGACAATGAATGTCCTCACACCTGTGACACCGTATTCAGCAGGCGCTGCTACCAGTGCGAATCCGCCGATCATCACACCTTTCACAACAAAGCCCATTGCACCCAGCGGCGCAGCGGGCCCTTGCCCTTTGAGAATCTTGAAGAAATAGCCGTGGTACGGCTCCGCATGGCTGGTGTAGCCCTGTTCGATCGCCTGGGCAATCTTCTCACCGATCGGCCCACCCCACGTGCCATCAGCGTTTTGCCAAGCCAAGCCATCCTGCTTGCCAGGCGTGCTGATGATCCGCTGAGCGTACTGGTTCACGTCGTAGCCCTCTTGGGGCTGAAGGGCATATTCGTGCTGTGCTTCCACGTAACCATGGCATATTGCGATGGCGTCCAATTCATTGGCTCCGATTCGGCGGTAGTGAAGTTCCTGGCGCCCCGCCTTCGCATCAAAGGACCATTTATCTGCCTTCTTCACAATCGGCACGGGAAACGGCCAGTCCTCGTTTCCTACAAGGAGGAATGCTCGAGTGCTGCTTTTCGGATCCACCGAAATGCTGTTTTTCTCACGTGCCTCGGCGACGAAATTGGCAGCGTGCTGTCGGTCTTGTGCGTATTCCCCGCTGAATACAATGTCCTCGCCGCCCGGACCAAAAATCTGAGCGAGGGCCACCACATCGAATTTTTCAGCCGCGTTGATCAGCACGTCGGCGGCCTGTTGCGGTGTTTCAAAACTTCTGATGCTCGGTGCAGAAGTGATCGCAGCCCGAGTTGTCGTCACCGTGGGCTGCTGCCCTGACGCCACTGAAGCCCACAGACATGCCGACGCCACCGCACCGACTATCCATAGATGACGGAAAAGATTTCCAGTCCCACACCTTGATTTCATTTGAAGCTCCTCGGAGTTCTATTCCGCAGTCCGCCCTTGCTACCTTCGCCGTCCGCCGCCGCCACCGCCACCGCCGCGACTGAAGCCTCCGCCACGAGATCCCATGCTGGAGGCCCCGCGGCTGCTGCTGCCGCGAGCGCTGGATCCGCTGTATCCGCGGGAACCTCCTCCGAAGGCATCCCGGTTTCCACCACCGCTGCGCGAAAGATCTCGGCTGCCTATGCGGTCCCCTCCGCCCCCGCTCGCTCTGTTGCCAACACCTGCGCCGCCGCCGCGATTGCCTATGCCGGCTCCTTCGCCGCGACTGCTAGACAGGTTGCCGCCCTGTCGACCAAGCTGTTGCCGCGCACTCGACTGGCGATTGCCAAGGGAATCTCCGCGAGTCGTGCCCCCAAACCTGTCGGCGGTCGCACGGTCTTTATACGGAGCCCCGCCTCGATGTTCCGGGTTATGTTGCCATCGATCACTGCCCCCACCGCCGCGTACCGGTTGAGTCGAAGGCCGGTTGCCGGCGCCGCGAGCGGGCTGATTCGAAGGGCGGTTCCCACCGTTGATGTTGTTGCGATTCCCGCCACCAACGTTGGTATTGCGATTGAAATTGTTGTTTCTGTTGATGGTGATGTCATTGTTGCCGCCCCATCCGCAGCCCCAGCCCCAACCGCCACTCCAGAACGCTCCCATCATCACACCAACGCCGAAGGAGAGCGCCATGCCCGCCGCGTAGTAGCCGTATGGCGGATAGTAAATCGGAGGGTAAGGGTAGATCGGTGGACCGTAAACGACGACGGGATCGTACGAGGGCACATAAACGACTTGCGGGTTGGCTTGCTCAACTACGATCACGCTCTTGCTTTCGATGACCTTGGTTTCCACTTTTTGTTGCTCGGTGGATTTCAGATTGCCCTTATCCTGAGCCTTCTTGCGCATGCGCTGCACGGCTTCCATGACATCGCTCTGCTGCGCCAGGAACGCGTTGCCCAGATCGGTGGTCCACCGAATATCGTCTGCCAGTCGCTTGACCACATCGGGCAGTGCGGCCATTGCCTGTACGCTGGGATCCCACGACTGTTTTGCCACGGCGTCTGCCAGCGCTTTGTCGTTGAGGTTCTTGTTCTTCTCGAGCCACTGTTGGAGTTGGATGATTTCGAGAGGATAGGTAGATGCGGCCAAAGCCTGAGCCAGCAAGGGGTCTGGATAGAGCGCAATGGGAGCAACAAGCGAATCCAACTGGTCGGGCGGGACCTTGACGGTCTGGTTCTGCGCGGAAGTGGATTGCTGCCAAGCTGGAGATAGGTATGACAAGGCGTCGTCGGTCGCGACGACAACCATGCAGACAATCACCAACAGAGATCGGAGGGTTGCACCCGCTCGCTTGTGAAGCATGGGTTATCTACCCCTTTAGTTTCAGAGGACACGTTAGGATTCGCGATTCGATCCGACCACTGCCACTTCTGACAGTTGGACGCTTATCACGCCCTTACTACGGTGAGGGTAGCGAGATTTTGCGTCTGATGGCGAACAGGCGGAGGTGTATATGCGGATCGAGCACGATCTACTTGGGGAAAAGGCAATTCCCGACGATGCTTACTATGGCGTACAAACCGCGCGAGCCTTGGAAAACTTTCACATCTCAGGAATCCCGATCTCACAGTATTCGGATCTGATCCGGGCATTGGCCATGGTGAAGTTGGCTGCGGCGCGCGCAAACTACGAGTGTAAGCAGTTCAGTGAAGCGATCCTTCACGGTATCGAAGGGGCGTGCCACGAGATTATCGAGGGAAGACTGCATGAACAGTTTCAGGTAGATGTGATCCAAGGCGGGGCCGGTACTTCAACCAACATGGCCGCGAACGAAGTGATCGCCAACCGCGCACTGGAGTTCATGGGATTTGGTAAAGGTCAATATGAGCAATGCGACCCACACAACCACGTGAACTGTTCACAGTCTACGAACGATGCGTACCCGACAGCTCTGCATGTTGCCATCTTTCTGCTCAATACCAAGCTGATCACGCAGCTACGCCAACTGGTCGCGGCACTTCGCCGCAAAGGCGACGAGTTTCGACACATTATCAAGATGGGTCGCACCCAGTTACAGGATGCCGTGCCAATGACAATGGGCCAGGAGTTTCTCGCATTTAGCGAGAGTCTGGAGAGTGAGGTCTTCGCGTTGGAGCGCGTGGAAACTGTGCTCTACGAAGTGAACATGGGCGGCACCGCTATAGGAACTGGACTCAATGCCCCCACCGGGTATGCGGAACGTTGTGTTGATCATCTTGCGAAGATTACGGGAAAACCAATCAGGTTGGCTGTAAATTTAGTTGAGGCCACGCAGGATACCCAACCCTTTGTTCTCTTTTCTTCCGTCCTGAAGAGCCTCGCGATTAAGCTATCGAAGATCTGCAACGACTTGCGACTGCTCTCATCCGGGCCTCGAGCTGGCCTGAACGAGATCAATTTGCCTGCCATGCAGCCCGGATCAAGCATCATGCCCGGCAAAGTCAATCCGGTGATTCCAGAAGTTGTGAATCAGGTCTGCTTCAAGGTTATCGCGAACGACCTTGCAGTGACGCTGGCTGCTGAGGCTGGTCAACTGCAACTCAACGTCATGGAACCTATCATCGCGTACTGCATTCTTGAGTCGCAGACGATGTTTATGAATGCAGCCGACACGCTGCGACAGCATTGCGTAGACGGCATTACCGCAAATCAGAATATTTGTCGCAAATATGTGGAGCATAGTATCGGTGTGGTTACCGCGCTCAATCCTTTGCTGGGCTATGACGTGGCTACCCAGTTGGCGGCCGAGGCCATGAAAACCGGCAAGGGTATTGTCGAATTGGTGCGTGAGAAGAAGTTACTGTCAGAGGAGCAGATAAGCACCGTACTTGATCCAAGAGTGATGACCGGAGCCGGCGGGCAATAGAGGGAAAGTCCTTATGATCTGGCTCGAGCTCCTGGTTGTACTCGTTTGCATTTTTGTAGGCGCTCGTCTGGGTGGGATTGCTCTTGGCACGGTCGCGGGGATCGGTCTGGTCGTTCTGGTGTTCATCTTTGGTCTCCCGGCTGGGATGCCTCCGCGCACTGTTCTGGGGATGATTCTAGCGGTCATTACAGCGGCCGCTACCATGCAAGCAGCAGGCGGACTCGACTACCTCATTGCGATTGCCGACCGGGCGCTGCGCATTTGGCCAGCCGGCATCACTTTGATTGCTCCCATCATTGCGTACGTTTTCACCTTGGCGGCGGGCACTGGTCATATCATCTACGCATTGTTACCAGTCATCGCAGAGGTATCGCGCAAAGCCGGCGTGCGGCCCGAGCGACCGTTGTCCATCGCAACCATTGCTTCCCAGCAAGCCATTACTGCTTCGCCCATCTCCGCTGCGACTGTGGCCTTGCTGGGGTTGGTAGCCCCGGCTGGGATAACCCTGCAAAGCATCCTGTTGATTTGCATCCCTGCGACACTCTTAGGCAGTTTGCTCGGCGCACTTGCGGTCATGTGGAAGGGCCCAGAACTCAAAGACGATCCTATCTATAAAGATCGCCTTGCCAAGGGCCTGATTGAAGCGCCAGCATCGAACACAGTGTTGGAAGGCACAGACCTGATGCATGCAAGAGGTTCTGTGATCGTATTCTTGTTGGCATCTGCACTGGTCGTAGCTATCGGTTTGTTCCCTTCGCTGCGACCGAGCTACTCGCTCTCGACTGGAGGACAGGAAAGCATAGAGCAAGTAGAGATGGCCCCCGCGATCATGATCGTCATGCTCGCGGCAGCAGGTATTAACATGCTGCTTTTTCGGGCTTCTCCTATAAAAACTGTCAAAGGCAGCATCATGAACGCCGGCATCGTGGCCCTCATATCAATCGCCGGCCTCGGCTGGCTCGGCTCATCATTTTTTGAAGGCAACCGGCAGTTCATCATTCACAGTATTTCTGGAGTGGTTCAGCAGCACCCCTGGGTGTTTGCCGTGGGGCTCTTCGCTCTGTCAATCTTGCTGACCAGCCAGGCGGCGACCGTTGTCACCCTCATGCCTGTGGGCATCGCGCTGGGCCTTGGGGCGCCCGTTTTGATTGCGGTATTTCCAGCCGTCAACGGCTATTTCTTTCTTCCCACGTACGCCACACTGTTAGCCGCCATCTCGTTTGACCAAACAGGTACCACGCGTATCGGTAAGTACGTTTTGAACCACAGCTTCATGGTTCCGGGAATGGTGGCCACCGTATCGTCAGTGGTCATCGCATATTTGATTGGAAGCCTTGTTTTGTGAGCGAACGAATTCACGACGGGGAAGCACCCTGTGTCCCCCACTACCAAGCAAACACTCCCAGCCACCTGTCATAAATGGTAGTACCTTTCAACCCAGACAGAAATAACATCAATATGGAGGGTCCGCGACGACCCAGCGCTTCAGAACAAGCGCAGGTCTGGATCGGGGGACAAGCTTGCGCCGACTTCAATACTACCGTCATGGGACCTGGTCGCGGTGGAGCCTAGTCGGATTCTTGCTAGTGGGCTCAGCCGTCATCGGCGCACTGGCGGGATTGGCATTCGTCTATGCTTTTGATTCTCCTGAAATCCATGATCTCGGGCACTATCGCCCAATTTCCAACACCGTGCTTTATGACGACGAAGGCCGTGTATTGGGAACCTTTGCCCTGCAACGGCGCACGATCGCGCGTTACGAAGACTATCCAACAGTACTGTACGATGCAGTTCTTTCAGTCGAAGACAAGAACTTTGAGAGGCATCCTGGATTCGACATGTGGCGAATGCTGGTCGCTGCCTCGCACGACCTTCGCTGCAGGGGAAACGTACAGGGCGCTTCCACACTGACCATGCAATTGGCACGTAACCTGTTTCTTTCCCCGAAACGTAGCTACGGCCGCAAGTTTCGGGAGATCATGCTGGCACTCCAGATTGAGCACCGATTTAGCAAGCCACAAATCTTCACCCTCTATGCGAACCAGATCTATTTGGGACATGGGGTGTACGGGTTTGCAACTGGCTCAGAGTACTATTTCGGAAAGTCACCAAAGGAGCTTACGCTAGCTGAAGCTGCCCTGCTGGCGGCTTTACCGAAGGCTCCTAACAACTATTCTCCTCTCAGAAACCCGGAGCGGGCGTTGCGCAGACGCAATCTGGTCATCGATTGCATGGTAGCAGCTGGGAAGATCCGCGCAACGGAAGCCACTGCCGCTAAGAACACGCCCATACAACTTCACATCCACGATGATCCAAACTCAGTTGCACCCTATTTCGTTGAAGAAGTTAGGCAGTACCTTGAAAATAAGTACGGCACAGAACAAGTTCATGAGTCAGGGCTTCGTGTTTACACGACCCTCAATATTGACCTGCAACAGGCTGCAAATAACGCCGTTTTGGAGGGCCTTGCTGCTTACGATCGTCGGCACGGTTGGCGAAGTCAATTGCAAAACATCTGGACCAGGGAGAAAGGGGAGCAACACAGCATTTCTGAATTGAGCGGGCCGATCGAGCCCGGCAGCTATATTCACGCGGAAGTGATGTCTGTTTCTTCTTCGTCGGCCCTACTGAGGTTCGGGCGATACACGGCACGCATCGCTGCAAATGACATTTCGTGGACCAATCTCACACTCCCCCGGCTTCTGTCCGCGGGTGACCTCGCATATGTAAAGGTCATTTCTATTGGTGCAGATTCCAAGGCACGTGTTTGCTTAGAGCAGGAGTCGAAAGTACAGGGGGCATTGCTGGCGATTGACAGTGCTAGCGGAGACATTAAGGCCATGGTCGGGGGTCGTGACTTCAGCTACTCCAAGTTTAACCGCGCGACGCAAGCACTCCGGCAGGTCGGGTCCTCCTTCAAGCCTTACGTCTATACGGCCGCCATCGACCAAGGCGCTGCACCGGAGGATACAGTTTTAGATGGCCCGACGACTTTCTTGACACCTTCCGGCCCTTACAGCCCTCACAATTATGATGGGAAGTTCGAGGGGGTGATCACTTTGCGACATGCATTAGCAATGTCTAGAAATATTCCGGCTGTAAAACTGGCTCAACGGTTTGGCATCAAGAGCGTGATTGGTTACACCCGCCGCTTCGGCATCAGCGAACGGATCCCCGCTTACTTACCAGTTGCACTGGGGGCGGTGGAGTTGACGTTGTTGGAGCACACCGCTGCTTTCAGTGCATTTTCCAACGATGGAATTCGAGCGCGTCCGCACTACATTCTCAAAGTGACGGACTATGACGGCCGAGTGCTCGAAGAGTCTTATCCGCTTGCGCAAGACGTGATTAATCAACGGACGGCCCGTGTTATGACATCGATGCTTCACGACGTCGTAGAGGAAGGAACTGCAGTTGCCGCGCGTCGCTTGAAGTATGCGGTGGCGGGTAAGACCGGTACCACAAACGATTTCACAGACGCTTGGTTCATCGGCTTCTCACCTTCTCTGACCTGTGGAGTGTGGGTGGGCTTTGATGAAAAGAAAACGCTCGGTGACAAAGAAACTGGGGCAAAAGCAGCCCTTCCAATCTGGATCGACTTCATGGCGACCGCTTTGCCCCGTCAGGGACCTCGTCATGACTTTCTCGCGATACCTGCAGATCCGTATCAAGTAGTGGCGCGGCAGACGAAGGACATCTCGGCTTCGCAGTTCTCAGGAAGCAGTTCGAGTCGGAAAGGCACGAGGGAATGACTATTGAAAATCTTTGTGCCTCTATCAACACTACCCGTAATGCCAGGTCGGCCGAGACGTCACGCCCACACTCCCTCGGGCAGCTTGCTAGGCATAAGCTAGTCCCAACCTTCGAACGCAACATTTGGCCGGTATCCTCTTAAACTCAACCACGAGAACGTGGATCAAAATGTCCACCCGAGTGATGTGGTCAGCCCCAGATCGTTCTTCGGAGCATTAACGGGGGGCCTTGTGTCGTAGTTCTCATAAACCTGGAAATTCCAGTAGAAATTCCGGATCAGCTCAATGCGTAGGTAGGATTGAGAGCTTATACGCAGGCGGCCCGGATCGCTGAGGCTTGGGAACAAGAGTGTCTGTGAGTTGAGATTCAGTGTTTTGAAGCGAAAGGTAGAAAATGTCACTCCGAATAGAGACTCCGCATTATTGCGAACTGGTTCAGTGCCGGGCTGAGGGAAATAGCTTTCGTGGCTATAAGCGCCCCCTGCCAGTACTGTCAAAGCGGTTTTGTCCGTCTGAACCAACTTTCGCCCCATGGCCGCGCCAAACGTTGAGCGCAATTGTAGGTCTTGCTGGTTGCTCTTCAGCAGAGAGAACAATCCGGCTGCGAGCCAGCGATTGGTAATCATCCGCGCGTACTGCGAATCGAACGTGAAGCGATTGGTGTCCTTCGCATTCGCTTGTGAGCCGAACTGCGAACTGGTGGCTAATTGCACTGAGTTCTTGGTAGTTCGAAACGCGACATCAGCACTCAGAGATGAGGTGGTAGCTGTATTGCCACTGGAGAAGTCAAACCCGTAATTGATGGAGCCGGTCAACTGATTCCAGAAGCTCACTTCCCGCTGACCGATGGCAATTACATCTGATGCAGCCACGTCGACGTCTGCGCCCTCGGCGATAATCTTGAACTCGTTGCTGCTGCCAGTGTTGACATCGTTCTTGCTGATGAATCCGGTCACACGTTCCCCGTCGCTCAACCCAACAATGAAAGTATCTTGGCTCTCCATGTTCTTGACCTCCTTCCAGTCGAGATGGACGTCATCCTTCATATAACTGGACTTGAAGATTAGTTCGCCATACTTCAACGCCTTAATCTCACCGGTAAATTTGTCGCCATTTTTCATGATAATGACATCATCTTTTCGCTTTCCAAAGGAGGAACAGGTCCAAAGCACCACCAATGCCAGTGGCACTACGTACTTGAGCACAGTAAAACCTGCGCACCCTAGCTTCTCCATCACTTCCAGGCCCTCCTGAGCTTCTGCCGACAGAGGCTGAATTGGCCCTGCAACTACTCCGGATGTGAGTTTGCATTCCGGTAGCTGAGCTCCACCTTCTCGAGCACAACCCGCCACGGCCACACATGATGGGGGTCACCCCCGGATACTAGTGGAGCGGACAACGGGCGCTTCCTGACAAAACTGACAGTTCTGCCTTGGGCCCCCGTTTGGCATCTTGCTTGTAATTGATGGAGACACGATGACTCTTCCGCGCTTGTGTAACTGGACACGATTTGTCTGCGCAACAGGAATCATTGTGCTTGTCTTGCCCATTTGGACGAGAGCACAGATCCAGGCTTCGCAAGCGTCGGACGTCCAACAACTGAAGGACAAGCTCCTGCAACTGGAGCAGGAGATGAATTCGCTAAAAGGGCAGATCAGCGCCATCGAGCAGCCCCCGCAGTCCGCTGATCTGACTATGCCCACTGCTGCATCCGGGCCCACTGCTGCATCCGGCAGCGCACCTGCGTCTGAGAAACCGCCAAGACCGCAAAAGGAGGATGAACCGAAGAGCAATATCGACCTTTACGGTTTCATCATGCTCGACTCCGGTTATGACTTCAAAACGAACAACCCAGACTGGTTCGACGTAATTCGGCCCACGAAATTGCCTTCTTTTAATGGTGAGTTTGCACCGGATGGTAAGGCCTACTTTGGCGTGCGGCAGACTCGTTTCGGCGTGAAGACTTCGACCCCAACCGGACTTGGCACTCTAAAGACGCAATTCGAGTTCGAGTTATTCGGGACCGGAGTCGATGCCGGACAAACGACTTTCCGCTTACGGCATGCCTATGGGGAACTGGGGCAATTCGGAGCGGGGCAAACGTGGAGTCCGTTCATGGACATTGACGTGTTCCCGAACTCGATCGAGTACTGGGGACCCACCGGTATGGTGTTCTTCCGCAATGTTCAGGTGCGATGGATGCCGATCCGCAGTGACAATACCCGCCTCACTTTCGCGGTGGAACGACCGGGCGCCAGTGCTGACGGGGGCGTCTACGCGGATCGCATTGAACTGCAAGGGGTCAAACCGAAGTTTGACATGCCCGACTTCTCCTGGGAAGCACGCTTCATTCGACGCTGGGGTTACGCAAGGTTCGGAGGCATATTCCGGAAGATCTCATGGGTTGACACCAATAAAACGGATGTAGTCGACCTTAGCGGCGACGCTTTTGGCTGGGGCGTGAACTTCAGTTCCAATCTCAAGTTCGGAAAAGACACTATCGGCAGATTTATGGTCGTTTATGGAGCGGGAATCCAGAACTATATGAACGACGCGCCGATCGATGTCGGCATTAAGAACAATTTCAGCAATCCCGTATCGCCAATCAAAGGCGTGGCGCTGCCTCTACTGGGCGTTGTGTCGTTTCTTGATCACAACTGGAGCGACCGATTTAGCTCTTCGATCGGCTATTCCCTGGAGAATATCGAGAATTCTGACGCGGAGAAAGCATCGGACTTTCATCAGGGCCACTATGCGCTCACCAACCTGCTGTATCACCCAGTTCCGAGTGTGACGATCGGGAGTGAGTTTCAGTTTGGCCGACGGGTCAACTTTAGAGATGGCTTCAATGTGAACGATTATCGCCTTCAGTTTTCGTTTAAGTACGATTGGAGAAAGCTTTTTGAATTCTGACGACAAGAACCTACCGGCTTGGACAACTCAAGCCCATTGGAACGAGCCCAGTAATTGCGGTCGGCTGAAAGAAGCAATGCGGTTTTCCGGAGGCACTAGATGGGTGTCAATGGATTGCGACTAAACAGGTTCCTTACAGTGGCACTAGTAGCCGCGACTTTCGCTCCTTTTCTCGCGTCAGCGCAGACTGCTCGCAGTCCGGTGGCACCCAGGCGGGAGCTCGTAGAAGCAGTGGTCCGCGAAGCGTACGGCAGATTTAAGAATGATACCCAGGGAAAGAATGCCGACTATATCCCTTACCTTGCTCAGGTAGATTCCAAGCTGTTCGGCATCGCAATTGTCACCACGGACAATCAGGTTCTGACACTGGGGGATGTGAACTACTCGTTCTCCATCCAGTCTATTTCGAAAGTGTTTACGCTGGCGCTTGCGATGGAGGAACTGGGGCCTGAAAAAGTTTTCGAGAAGGTTGGCTCCGAGCCAACCGGACGTCCCTTCAACTCTCCCCTGGCGGTTGTGGACATGGGCACTCACACCGGGAACCCGTTCGTAAACGCCGGCGCGATCGCAACCACCAGTCTTATTTCCGGCAAGGATGCAGCGGAAAAGTGGAACAAAATCCTCGCTTTCTACAGCAATGCAGCCGGAGAAAAACTGACACTCATCGATGACGTCTACAAGTCAGAAGCTGCCACCAATACCGGCAACAAAGCACTCTCCATGCTTTTGGCCAAGTATGACCGGATTTACGCTGATCCGTTCGAGTCCGTGGACATCTACACAAAGCAGTGCTCCGTCGGTGTGAACGCTATTCAACTCGCCCGCATGGGCGCGATGCTTGCGAACAACGGCATCAACCCGGCCACAGGGGTGCAAGTCATTAAGAGCGAGCACATTCCTCACATTCTTAGCACCATGACGATGGCCGGTCTCTATGATGGCTCCGGCGGCTGGGCGTGGCGCGTTGGGCTGCCCGCTAAGAGCGGGGTCGGCGGCGGGATCGTCGCCATTGCTCCTGGCAAAGGCGCCATCGTTGTGTTCGCACCTCCCCTCGACGAGGCCGGAAACAGCGTGAAGGCTCAAGAAGTGATCGAATACGTCGCACAGAAGCTGAACTACAACCTGTATTCGCCCAGTTCGGTGGGATTGAAATAAATGCCGTGACTTCACTAAAGGTCTATCAAGAATGTGATGAGCAATATCGATGAGGCTGTATCGAAGAGACTGTCGATGGCCCTTATCATCTTTCTGCTCTGGTGCCAATGGGGAGCGGCGCAGTCCTACCCTTCTACGACAGATCACCCCGAATTAAACGACGTTCACTTCCACCTGACCAACTATGTTCAAGAAGGCACGGATATCCATGATTTCCTGAACATCATGGGCACAAAGGTCGGCCGCGTCGCGCTATTCGGAATACCACTGCAGCAGGAGTGGTCTTACCAGAATTCCGGAGATTTGGCTCCAACCTATTATTTGCAGACCGACGCACCGCTCTACTACTACTCCTTCACCGACGCGTACATCGCGATGGCCTATCGATCTCTCTCCAAAGAGCAGCAGGCGCGATTCGACCCCATGATTACTGGGTTCAATCCGGCAGATATGTATGCGGCCGATCACATTCGTAGGGTGTTGGAGACTTTCCCTGGCGTTTTTTCAGGCATTGGGGAATTCACAATCCATAAAGAATTTGTATCCGCGAAGGTCGCAGGAGAGACCGCCTCACTGCGAAATCCTGCCCTCGACACACTTCTGGACTTCGCAGCAGAAGTCGGTCTGGTCGTTCTGATCCACAACGATATGGACGTGCCATTCGCCAGGTCCGGCACAGAACCGGCTTACCTGTCTCAAATGAAATCCGTTCTCGCGCGCCACCCCAAAGCGACGATCATTTGGGCGCATACGGGAATGGGTCGGATTGTACGACCGGTTCAGGGTCATGCGGCCGTGATCGAAGAGATTCTCAAAGATCCGCGGTTTAGCCACGTGTATTTTGATATTTCTTGGGATGAAGTCGCTAAATACCTGACGTCTACTCCCGAGTCGATCAGGGTCTCAGCAGACCTCATCAATCGCTATCCGGATCGATTTCTGTTTGGCACCGATGAAGTTGCGCCGGCAACCCAGGAGAAGTACCTCAAGGTCTACTACCAATATGACCCGCTCTGGAAGCAGTTAAGCAAAGAGGCCAGCGCGAAGGTACGCTCCGGAAACTACGAGCGCATCTTCGACGCGGCCAGGCAGCAGGTACGAACGTGGGAAGCAGCGCATTCGAAGTGATTCCGTATCGTTTGTGCCAATCATCACGGCTTCGCCAGTTCTCGAAGGCTTGTCGTCGCGACCAGAGGTGGCGATTCGTTAATTTGCGGGTAGAGGAGTTCTTTATGACACCAAGCACCAGAATCCGCCTTTTACTCGTTTTACTCGTGTACGGCACTGCCCTCACCTCAGTGGCCACCGGCAAACAACTGCCGAATATCGTGATTCTCGCAACCGGCGGCACCATCGCAGGAGCGGCCGCTAGCGGGACTCAGGCGGGGTACACTTCTGGCGCAGTGACCATTGACGCCATGCTCACTGCTGTTCCGGGAATCAAGGATCTCGCCAACGTCAAAGGCGAACAGATTTCCAACGTGGGGTCCCAAGACATGACGCTGGACATCATGCTGACGCTAGCAAAGCGAATCAATGTCCTGTTGGCACAGAACGATGTTGCCGGCATCGTCGTCACCCACGGCACCGACACCATGGAGGAAACTGCGTTCTTTCTAAACTTGGTTGTAAAGAGCGATAAGGCCGTCGTCATGGTGGGATCTATGCGCCCGTCCACCGCCGTAAGCGCAGACGGGCCATTGAACCTGTTCAACGCTGTCGGCGTTGCCGTGGATCCGCAATCCAGAGGGCGCGGCGTGTTGGTGGTCATGAATGACTGGATCCATGGAGCACACTCCCTCACAAAGACGAGCACGACCGCGGTTCAAACGTTTATGTCACCCCTGCGGGGACTTGTGGGCATTTCCAGTTATGGCAAGAATGACTTCTACAGTGTACCGGGGTGGAAACACACGACGACAAGCGAGTTTGATGTAGCCAATGTTATGAAGTTACCTCGCGTCGACATCCTGTTTGCGTGCGCTGATATGTCGCCCGATCTCATCGACTCGGCGGTGGCGAATGGAGCCAAGGGCATCGTCATCGCTGGAGTTGGCAACGGAAACATGAATCAGGCTTCGCTCGAGGCCGCGGCAAGGGCCGCCAAGAAAGGCGTGGTAGTCGTCAGAAGCAGCAGAGTCCTTACCGGAACCGTTGGACGTAACGTGGAAGTCAACGATGATGAGATGAATCTTGTGGCCTCCGACGAGCTCAACCCGCAGAAGTCCAGAATTTTACTCATGCTGGCACTGCTCAAACCGCGCCCCACCGCGGACATTCAGAATTTGTTCTTTACATACTAGGTTGCAGTCGGCCTGGTTCGCTCAGTCGACATCTGACATGAGATCGTGTCTCCTGAGCAGTCAACTCAGTCGGCCCACCTTCATGGTGTTGGGCCACCCTATGCTTAACATCAACGACTGTCATCTCTAGCAGTTTCCAGTGTGCCTCGCTCAGACCGAAGATGGTCTTGCCGGAACGCGTGCAGATTTGTGAACCGCGGCACAGGGCACCTTCGGAATGACATTCTCTAAAGCCCACAACGACGACTCTTATGTCAGGCGTGGTGTTGCTGGTGCCAAACAGGATGCCTTTGCCCCGAAATTGCGCCCGTCGAATGTAGCACTCGCTACCGACTACCGCCGTATCAGAGGACGAAAGCACATTTATACGTGCTGTCTGCTCTTTGTGATGTCGAGTGTGCTTGCCTTAGGCCAGTCGGGACTGGAGTACCCTAGTCCCGTGCCACTGATCGCTCTCGATTCGGGCCCTGTTTCTGGCGCACTCCTTCTCGAGGCTGAACACCGATCTGCTCATGTCGGCGACGCACAGTTCCCTGTCGACAAACTGACTCCCGACTGTCGGGGCGTCCCATTCTCGACAAACAACACTTTGACTCGTTGGAGCGCCCAATGGCAAGCGGAATGGACGACAGGTAGTGAGCTTGCTGCAAAGATTGAGCAGGACTCTTCTGTCGTCGAGGACCCTATCCTCATGGCCTATGTAAACAATCTAGAACTTGGCATTGTGCGAAGTTCGAGTTTGCGTGGTTGCTTCTTCGTCAAGATTTTAGACAGCTCGGAGGTCAACGCATTCTCGCTGCCAGGGGGATTTCTCTACCTAACCAGTGGCCTGATCCTGGTTTCTGACAGTGAGGGAGAGTTGACGGCCGCTTTGGCTCACGAAACTGGGCATGTAACAGCCCGACACTTCGTGAAGATCAAACACAAGATACGCATTGGGCGACGAGTGGCGTTGGCTACAGGACCGGTAGGATATCTGGTCGGCCGTCTTCTCGGTCCGCTCATAACCAGGAAATTGATTCGCAACACTGAATTCGAGGCAGACCAACTGTCTTTGCAATACCAACGTGCGTCCGGATATGACCCCAGCGAGTTCGGCAGACTATTGCGGAGTGCTCTTCAAGACCAGGACAAGCCACCGTCGTTCATCGGGCGACTTTTTGAAACACATCCCTTGATGTCAACGAGAATAAAGCGTCTCGACAAGATGAGGAATCGTCTGCCCTCGGGGACTATCTACCAACCCACCGACACCAGCAAATTCAAGCACGCCAAGGCGCGGCTTGCAGCCCTACTGAACTTGGCGGACTCCGACTCAGATTTTCCTGATGCACTTCAATAGGATCGTCTGCTGCAGAATTCACGAGCAGTCAGCAGTTCAACCTCGAACAAAATACCTCCCAGTATTCCAAAGGGTACTTCCCGCCACAAAAGCCGTTCTGTTTCCAGCTTGATGGCCGGATTGCCGGTTTGCTGGATGTGCAATTGGCCTTTGAGATTCCCCTGGCGGAGCCGTGAACTTACCTGTCTCGATCAGACAAACGAGAGACAGCCCGGTACCAGTCATGTTTTGCCGAGATTGGTGAGGAAGAAGAAACGCCACTCGGCCGCACTACCAGTCGAAACGAGGGATTATCTTCCTAGTTCTTCTTGGGAGGGAATTGCTTCAGCAATTTAACGATGGCTTTGTCGACTCTCTCCAGCGACTTATTCTTATTTTCAACATCAAGCTTTTCAGTTACCGTACCGGTCCATACAACTTTGTTGGAGGCATGATCGACAAGAGTGAGCATCAGTGTTCCTTCAGGGACATAGGGAGCCATCAAGTTTGAGGGTCCAGCGAACCCAATCCACGTGGTCGGATCGTAAGTAGGAAGAATGGGTGTGGCCACTGCCTGATTGAGCCCGAATTCCACTCCCCCCGCGGGAATCAGGACGAGATCGCCGTCCTGTTCCGTTCGCGTGAGTCCCTTGGCTTTCAGTTCATTGTCGACTGAGCCCACAATACTCGCATAGAGTAACGGCCTGGTCGTTGGCATCGCCGGCGCAGCCCATGTGTAGGACCGAAATTTTAGGAAGTCTGTCCCCTTGTCGTATCCCACACGAACTTTCTGTGAGAACGCAAGAACGGGAAATGCGACGATCCACGAGTAAATCAAAATCCGTCTCAGATTTGGCTTCATGTTCGTTCTCCGTCGTCTTCGCGACGCAGTCCCTGTTGCACCAGAGGACATGTTACGAAGCGCAAGCCGGGAAGAAACTGATAGTTCTCACAGGACCCACGGGCATGCGCCCCTACTGCCCTGAAGGTTCTCGGAATTCCCCTTGGCAAACAACGTTTGGTTGCCTCGTGCGCGCTGTGAGTATTGACAGTTTCCAACTCTGTGCTTTGGCGAATAGCCTTCACGTAAATCGGATAAGGAGTTCCCGATGGCGCGTACAGGTATTGCCGCTTCTTGCACCACTCTCCCGCAACAGTGGGCCACGCTGTGGTATTGCAATCACTGCAATGCGCTGATTTCGATTCAGTCTGTCAGAGTAGTGGACGAAGCATTCTGCCCTGCGTGCGTTGAAGCGCCCCTGGAGTTTTGTGGACGCTTCTCCGGCTTTCCAGGGCTTCAGCTCGTAGATGCATAAGATCCACCGTACACGCTTGCTGTCTCCTGGATCAGGGCCGATTTGGAAGAATGTCGCTAGCCCACACCGGGAGAAACGAACGGCGTGCCACTCAAGGCCAAGTTGATGGCCGGCACAAGATCGCTGCATAAGCGTGGCTTCAGCACGTATGCCAAGGATCCACTTTCCTTAGCGGCGTCAAAGGTATCAATATCCGAGCATGCGGTCAGGAAAACCACCGCGCCATTGGTTCTGGTATCTCTGAGTCGTCTCGCAACGTCGATTCCGTTTAGAACTGGCATGCAAATATCAAGAATCACAACGTCGGGAAGCAGTTGAGTAGTTGCGGTCAGTGCCGCCCCGCCGTCGCCGACCGCCCGAATAACGTCGAATTCAGCGCCCAGTATCGAAGTAACCACATCACGCATCGCTTTGTTGTCATCGGCTATCAGCACACGAACCGTCCCCATGTGCACCTCGCGTTGATATTTCGTGCACTTAGAGTTCCATTACCCGCTGGACTCCAGGAGGAGTTCGATTAGTTCAAGAGGCGTGAGGGACAGGAATTGGGAATGCAAGAGGCCGCAACATCAAACAGATGGGGGACCGTTCTGATGACAACAATCTAATGAGCAGCGATCACCGTTTGCTCATTCGTTGGCCATTGAGGCTTCCGCGGGCCACTGGTCATCGGTGACGTGCCAGGTCTTGTCCGGATTGTATCGATCTATATTCTGGGCGACGTCGAGGGTAGCAGACCCCAGATCCTTTTCATATACAACGCCGTCATAGCCGACCAGGAAGCTCTTCACACCCGTGACCTTATACTCGGCAGGAAAGGCCAACAATGCGAAGCCCCCGATCATAGCTCCCTCAATCACGTAGTCGAGTTGCCCAAACCGGGCGGCAGGACCTTGCCCCTTGAGCACCTTGAAGTAGTAGCCGTGGTATCCGGAGGTCTTGCCGGGCGAATACCCTTCCTCGATAGCACGAGCGACTGCTTCGCTGACCGGGCCACCCGGCGTGCCATCCTCGTTCTTCCAATACAAACCGTCATGCTTTCCAGGAGTGCTGATGATCTTTTGCGCGTATTGATTGATGCCAGAGCCGTCGTAAATGTCCGACGCGTACTCATGCTGCGCCGCTACAAAACCACGACAGACCTGGAGGGCGTCAAGTTCATTGGATCCAATACGCCGATAGAGGATTTCATTGTGGCCTTGTTTAGAATCGAAATACCATTTCCCAGCTTTTTTCACGATGGGGACGGGAAGCGGCCAATCATCTTTGCCGACCGAAAGAACCGCTCGCGTTTTATCCCGGGAATCTACGGCCACGACGTGTTTTTCTCGGGCCTTCGCCGCAAAACTTGCGGCTACATTCTTGTCGCGAATCGGATCCGCCGACGAAACGAAGTCCTTGGCGTCCGGGCCGAATATCTCCAGCAGTACGGATACGTCGTACGTTTCCGCTGCTTGGATCAGCGAATCGGCTGCTTCTTGCGGGGTGTTAAAAGCCTTTTGCACCTGCGCGGTGTCAGACGCAGGCTTGGCTGCAGCGAGTGCCTGAGGGCTTCCGAGAGCGCACATCCCAATAGCAGCCAGTAAGACGTATAACGAGTTACGTGCAGTTAGACCACGCAGTTGTGACTTCATGGATTCCTCCTGATTCATCGCCTACTCACCTACGCCGCCCGCCGCCGCCACCGCTGCGTCCACCACCGCCGCGGGAACCACCCATGCTGGACGAACCGCGCGCGCTGCTGGTTCGAGCGCTGCTCCCACTGAAACCTCCCGAACCACCTCCAAGAGCGCCGGAGTTTCGAGAGCCACCGCCACTAGAAACGCTACGGTCCCCAACGCGGTCTCCGCCACCACCGCCGCGGCTCGAGCTCTTGTCGCTAACCCCACCTCCACCGCTGCGGCCTCCGGAGTCTCTCCCGCCTGCACTGCGATCACTTGCACCCGCCTGTTGCCTGTTCCGATCAGAACTCCGGTCGCTCACACCAGCCTGTCCCCTGCCTCCCTGCTGACCCTGGTTCTGACGGGCATTTGCCTGCCGATTGGACATCGAATCTCCGCGAGTTGTGCCACCATACTTGTTGGCGGTCGCCCGGTTTGAGTAGGGAGCACCCCCGCGGTGTTGCGGATTATGCTGCCAGTTGTTGCCACCGCTGGCCGACCGATTGGAAACGTTCTGCCGATTTGAGTTGTTGACGAAGGTGTTGTTTCTATTGATGGTGATATCGTTGTTTCCGCCCCACCCGCCGTGATAACCCCAACCGCCGCCCCAAGCCGCTCCCATCGCAATTCCAATCCCAAACGAGATCGCCATACCCGCGGCGTAGTACCCAGCGGGAGGATAGGCAATGGGCGGGTACGGATACACGGGCGGACCGTACACCACAGTCGGGTTATAACTAGGAACATAAACGACTTCCGGACTGGACTGCTGGATCACGATGACCTGCTTGCTTTCAACCACCTGGGTCTCTACCTTCTGCTGCTCACTTGATTTCAGGTTCCCCGCGTCTTTGGCTTTTTTGCGCATCCTTTGAGCAGCATCCATAACGTCACTCTGCTGCGCTAGAAAAGCGTTGCCCAGATCCGTCGTCCACTTGATGTTTTCGGCCATTTGCTTGACCACATCCGGCAGCGCTGCCATCGCTTGGATGCTTGGATCCCAATCTTGCTTTTTTACGGCATCCGCCAGAGCCTTGTCCTTCAGGCCCGTATTCTTTCCTAGCCACTGTTGAAGCTGGATGATTTCCAGAGGATAGGTGGAAGCGACGAGCGTCTGGGTTAGCATCGGATCGGGATAGAGTGCGATCGGAGCAACGAGGGAATCAAGTTGTTCAGGTGGAATACGGGCCACCTGCTCTCCAGCGGGGGGACTTCCGCCAGGAGACGATTGTGCTAGCAAGTTCACATCGCCCGGCACAAGCACTATCGCACAGAGGATGGTTATGAACTTTTGGATGATATGCATTGGAAATTCTAGCCGGACGAATGTGACTCTCATGATGGACGTTCCCTTCCTATCAGCAGCGGCAACCGTACTCGAGTCATTCATAGAGTTGGCCTACCGATATGTTGCACAGGCCCACAGTTGTGGATGTTTGACGCCGGATCTTATGAATGATTGCTTAGGTCTAAACAAAGAACGACTGCCAGAACTGACAGTTCGGGTAGGTAGTGCGACTGCCCGCTTCCAATTCACCCGCCCTATTTAAAGCCACAGGCGGCGCGCCGCCTGCTAGCCGGAAAACCGCTTCAAGTGCATTTTCTCGCTCACTGCAACGAATGCGCACCCGGTTGGATCTGCAGTGATCGTCATGCTCTTAGCGCATTCCTCGCACAGCCAAAAGTATTCGCCACTGCGGAGTTCATTCTTGCGAGATCCTGTTTCTTGAAGAGACGGTACTGCCGTTGGCATCCTGTTTGGCACCTCAAAGAGGAAGAGTCTGCCTCCTCGGAGATACCGGAACACAGCACTGCAAGAAGGATTTGCACACTTTGTGACCATGAGTCCGCTTCTGCACCTCGTTTCACTTCGCCGTCAACTCCAACTTTCGCTGCAATTACCTCTTCGCCAGCAACCAGTCAGAGAGGGACAACGACAACAGCCAAGCGGGCCACAATATGCCTTGACCCCAGCAAACTGGATTCGGAACGAAGCTGACGAAAACTCCTTTGCAACCTGCCCCCGAGAGACCGAACGACAAAAGGAGCCTAAGCGTTAAGCACAAAACCGAGGACATGGGGTAACCCATGACTGTTCGAGGTCAGCATAAGAACATTTTGGTGATGAAGAGTCCGTAAGTTCTGACAGTTTCTGGCTGAAAATGTCGCTAGTCATACGGCTGAATACTGCATCTGCGCTAGTCAGTTCTGTCGTCTCAGTGTTGGGCCTTCGTCCTCGCCTTCTGGTTCACCTTGATCGCTGGGCGACCGGCGCCGCAGGCTTGGACGATTTGGTTCCTCCTCTCGCGCCCGACGCCGATTCTCAATGGTTGCTAGCCGTGATTTCGTGTCGTCGAAATCTGAAGTGGAGATCACGTAGGCTTCCCGTGGAGGAAGTATCTTGACAATCTCCGATTGAGTACTACGCAAGCGATCCGCCGTTTGCGGATGATCAGAAAACATCTTAGCCATGACACCGGGCTTCTGTTTTTCCAGGGCCTGAATGCGCTCAAAGAATGAGATGAATGCCTGAGGATCGTAGCCGGCCTGGTAGAGGTACTCCACCCCCAGGTAATCCGCTTCCGCCTCGAAACCGCGTGAGAACTTGGTTAAGGTAAGCGGCATTGCAAGCCCAACCGCCTCCCTTACTGCGATACCGACTCCACCGCCCACGAAAATCAGTGGAATGCTTGCCAGGGTGAACATTTGGGAATGAGTCATCTGCCGGGCAGCGTGGTGGGCAGCAACATGGGCAACCTCGTGCGCCATGACCCCAGCCAACTCGGCCTCCTCCTGTGCAGCCAGGATCAGGCCACTGGTTACGTACAAAAATCCACCGGGAAGAGCAAATGCGTTGATTTCGTCAGAGTCGATAACCTTTATCGTAAACGGCACCTTGGCATCCGAGTTGCGGACTAGATTTTGGCCAATCCGGTTCACATATTCCGTGACCACAGGATCCGTCAGCAATCGGGCGCGGGCTTCGATTTCTTTCGAGTACTCGCGCCCAATCCCGATTTCCTGTTCGACCGAGTACCAATTGCTTATACCCTTGCCACCGATGTTGCGGGTACCAATCGCTTGTATGTCGTCTTTGACTGTACTGTGCTTTGACTTGTTTACTTGGCGGCGTTGCGAGGTAACAGTCTGATTCTCTTTCTCTTGCCCTACCATCGTCAGGTCAATGAGCAAGCACACTTCAACCAAGGCGAGGAGCCACCTTCGGTGTTCCATAGCCATGCCCTCTGATTCTCACCGCTCCTGCGTTTTGGTGTGACCAACCCCAAGAGCCATCTTGCGGAACCCATGTTCCACACTCCCCAGCGTTGCACGAACTAGCAAAAGTACTAGTTGTTCGAGACAAGTGGTCTTCGGCTGGCAGATGTGGAACGAGGGTCAAACAACAATGGGTTTTGACTTGCTAGCACCTATCACTCTTGACAGTTCAATGCCCTGGGCGTGTTGCATACACTGACGCTGCTTCTTCCACGAACTGGGATGGCAATGAACGAAGGTGCATTTCGGGGGACAACATGCGACTCAACTTCCAGGATTTTCTGCTGACAACATTGTCGTTCCTGCTACTCCCAAGCGTGACTTTGGCGCAACGAGACCAGCAACTTCGGGTCTTGGTAGTAGACGGGCACTCCGGACATGCCAATGTGATCCAAAAGGACGGTCGCGCATACGTCGATTTGCAATCTCTTGCAGAGATCACGAATGGTTCCCTGAGCTTCAAGGAGAATCGGATTATCTTGAGCCTCCACGGAACCGATATGGGCCGTCCCGCAGCCGAAGCCCCAGCGGATCCGGTACATTCTCCGGCGGACGACTCTGCGTTGTCGCGAGATTTCATGCGAGCAGGAATTGAGGAATTCGCAACCATGAGGGAGTGGGCAAGCACAATGGCCAATGCGGTCCAGAATGGTTACCAGATCACTGATGAATGGGCAGCGAACTACCGTGAGCAAGCTGCGAACAGTCTCAGACTGGCGTCCGCTGCTGCTGCTACTGAGGGCGACCGAAAAGCCCTTCAGTTGCTCACCAACGAGTTCGAGGCTGTGAGTGAATGGAGCAATAGATTGGTTGAGGCAAAACGGAGCATGGACACCGCGAAATACGCTCTGTCACCGGGTGCGTTGCGAGATGAGGCTCTATCTCAGAAGATCATAAATTGTGGACGTTTCCTCGCGAAGATGTTGGGCAGCAGTAGCTTCCAGGATGATCCTTCCTGTCACTGAGCCCCCCACTCACTTAACGGAATATCCGCGCGCATCCATGCACGCCGAGAACGCCCTTTTGAACGTATCTAATGCTCCCTGATGCTCGCCCTGGGCTTGTGCCTGCGATTGTTGCTGCGCCTGCGCAGTCTGCTGGGCCGCTTGTTGTCCAGCTTCTTTCTGTGCCTTTTTTTGCTGGCGTCGACCGCGCACAGCACCAGCCGTCGCACCAACCGCGGCGCCCGTTCCTGCATCTCCCGCAATAGCTCCAATGGCAGCGCCTCCAGCCGCTCCCTTAGCGGAGCCTTTTACGGCCCCGCCCTTGGGGGTTGAGCCTGCGGCTTGCTTTGCAGCCTGCTCTTGAGCGGCTTTTTGTTCCTCAGCGCTGGGCGCAGCGGGTGGAGGAGCTTGCGGGTCCACTCCGGTCTGCTGTTTCGCCGAACTGTAGCATTCAGTCTCGTCCTTGAGTTGCTGATCAGCATTCTGCTGATTCTTTGGGTACGCAAACAGCCCAATGCTCTTTGTAGGGGACGATGTTGCGGCCCCGGGCGATGAAGTTTGTGCCATTCCCGACACAGCTAGCGCTACAAGAATTGGAACTATCGAAGGGTTTTTCATTGGATTCTCGCCTTCCCACTGGTCTCGCTCACGGCCAATACACGCCTTGTGTTTATCCACTCATATCAGCACCGAATACTGGCAAAACCGACAGTTCACGACTGAACACCTCGGTGAGAAAACTCTAGACGTGACCGTTGTCAAACGGAGACTGCCTCAGCATCACTCCTGAGACTAAGAAACATCAAGACGCTACGGCATTCCTATTGCGGGCGGGCTATGGGCAGAAGTTTGACTATGTGCGGTGGATGCTTTTAGTGGTCTCGACCAGGAGAGAATCTATATGAGTGCAACCCTTGCTGAACCGAGAACAGCACTCAAGAGCATTTCCGTCTGGCCCCAATACCCCACTATTTACGAGATCAACACTTGGGCCTGGCTTTCAGATTTGAGCCAGAAGTACGGGATAAAAGTCGATTTGTTTTCGGTGCCTTCCGCCGAGTGGGATGCCATCGCCGCGCACGGCTTCGATGCAGTGTGGCTGATGGGAGTTTGGGAACGGAGTCCCGCTGGAATTGCGATTGCTAATCAGAACAAAAGTTTGCTGGATGACTTTCGCCGCGCACTTCCTGAGTTTCGTCCTGAGGACAACGTAGGGTCTCCGTACTGTGTGCGGCGTTACGTGGTTGACCAGCACCTTGGGGGACCGGACGGTCTGGCCGTAGCCCGCCGGGAGCTTTCGAAGCGCGGCTTGAACTTGCTCCTGGATTTCGTGCCCAACCACGTTGCGCCCGATCATCCGTGGGTCTCCGATCATCCTGAGTATTTCATCCGTGGCAATGCGAACCACATTGCAACTGACCCCTCGTCTCATATGACGGTTCGCGGGACGGTCTTCGCCTGTGGGCGAGACCCCTACTTTCCGGCGTGGCCCGATGTCTTGCAATTGAATGCTTTCGAGCCGGGACTTCGCCAGGCCGCGATCGAAACGGTCACTAGTATTGCCCGGCAGTGTGACGGCGCGCGCTGTGATATGGCAATGCTGTTTTTGAATGCGATTTTCGAGCGCACCTGGAATGCCCAGACGAGACCACGTCCAGCCATGGAGTATTGGACCGAGGTTATTTCAGCCACGAAGAGGGCATATCCTGGTTTTCTTTTTATTGCTGAGGCCTATTGGGAGTTGGAATGGGAACTCCAGCAGCAAGGCTTCGATTTCTGTTACGACAAGAAACTCTATGACCGCCTTGAACACAGCAATGCCGAGAGCATACGACTCCATCTTTGTGCTGATCTCGCATACCAGGGCAAGCTCTTGCGTTTCATCGAGAACCACGACGAGCCTCGCGCCGCTGCAACCTTCTCGCGTGCAAAGGAGCACGCGGTTGCTCTGACCATTGCCACACTTCCCGGCACAAAGTTATTCCATGAAGGGCAATTCGAGGGACACAAGGTAAGACTGCCGGTGTTCCTTGGGAGGCGCCCCGCTGAGCACTTCGATCGGGAACTGTGTGGGTTCTACGACAAGCTCCTGCACGGCATTAATCGAGCATCGTTTCACGAAGGCAAGTGGGCTCTATGTGAGCGCACGGGGTGGCCCGACAACGCGACGTATCAGAATCTGGTGGCCTGGAGCTGGCTGTTAGGAGACGAGTTTTTTCTGATCGTTGTGAACCTCAGCGATTGCTCTTCGCAGGCTCGGGTTCGAGTGCCATGGGCGCTTACACCTCGCGAAACATGGCACCTGGTAGACCAGCTATCGGACTCGATCTACGAACGGGACGGAGACGAGATGACGTCCCAGGGCCTGTACGTAGAACTCGGGCCTTGGAATTACCACTTCTTCCAGTGCCTGCGCACAAACAACACTGGTTCACACCGTTCGTGAGACTAGCCAGCTGCGGGTGATGGGTAGGTTGTGGGAGTTTGAGGGTAGTGGCCAGTGCATGCCACGGCCATCGTTCGTCGGTTGAGATAGACCTTGTATCTGACATGAAGATCAGACGCGCGCACAGGAGAAGAGATATGAAGATGCCACCGAAATCAAATCTGAAGCCCCAGATTGCATACGTAGAAACTAACGAGCAACATAGATTGAATGCTGCCCGCGAGGACGGAATCCCTTGGAAGAAATGGGGACCCTACCTCAGCGAACGGCAGTGGGGAACAGTACGCGAAGACTACAGCCAGGACGGAAATGCATGGGACTACTTCAGCCACGATCAGGCCCGTTCTCGTGCCTACCGCTGGGGAGAAGATGGTCTGGCCGGAATTTCCGACGACAAACAGCAGCTCTGCTTCGCGGTCGCCCTTTGGAATGGGCGGGATCCAATCCTGAAGGAGCGGCTCTTCGGCCTGACCAATAGCGAAGGCAACCACGGCGAGGACGTCAAGGAATACTACTTCTATCTCGATAGCACACCCACGCACTCTTACATGAAGTATCTCTACAAATACCCCCAACGGGAATTTCCCTATGGTGACCTGGTAGAGAAAAACCGCAGCCGCTCGCGAGAAGAACTCGAATACGAACTCCTCGACACTGGCGTTTTCGATGACGACCGTTATTTCGATGTATTCGTCGAGTACGCGAAGGCTGATACAGAAGATCTTCTAGTTCGAATCACAGTTCACAACCGCGGTCCCGAGGCGGCAGAGCTTCATCTCCTCCCGACACTTTGGTTTCGCAACACCTGGTCTTGGGAGGAAGGAGCTACTCGGCCTACGCTGCGTCAGGTGAAGGATGGAACGGTATTAGCGTCTCACCCCCAGCTTGGCGACCGAACCCTTCACTGCGACGGCGCCCCGCAGCTCCTGTTCACGGAAAATGAAACAAATGCCGGCCGGCTGTGGGGACAGCCAAATGCGACGCAGTACGTGAAGGACGCATTTCACAACTACGTCATATCCGGCAACCAGAATGCTGTAGATCCTTCAAAAGCAGGCACAAAAACGGCTGCGTATTACCGCCTGGAGGTCCCTGCCGGGGGTAGCAAAGTCGTGCGGCTGCGGCTGAGCGCGCAACCAGCCCCGGATTCATTCAAAACATTTGACGAGATTTTTGCCTCTCGCCTCGCAGATGCCGATGAATTCTACGCCCGAATCACTCCGACTTCTCTAAGCGAGGACGAACGCCGCGTCCACCGGCAGGCGCTGGCCGGGATGCTGTGGAGCAAGCAGTATTACTACTTCGATCTGGACAAATGGCTGGAGGAGCACAAGGCTCATCCCATGACGGGCAGTGCACAGGGCAATGCCCGGAATACCGAGTGGTTCCACATGCTGAACCGGGACATCATCTCGATGCCCGACAAGTGGGAGTACCCCTGGTACGCGGCATGGGACCTGGCTTTTCACACCATTGCCCTATCGATGGTGGACTTCGATTTTGCCAAGGATCAGCTTTTGCTGATGCTGCGGAATCTGTATGCCCACCCCAACGGGCAGATTCCGGCTTATGAGTGGAACTTCAGTGACGTGAATCCTCCGGTGCACGCCTGGGCGACATTGTTTCTATTCAACGTTGAAAAAGAACTTGGCCGATCCGACCTGCGCTTCCTGGAACGATCTTTTCAGGGCCTGATGCAAAATTTCAACTGGTGGGTCAACCGGAAGGATCCGTCGGGCAAGAATGTCTTCGCGGGTGGTTTTCTCGGTCTAGACAATATTGGAGTGTTCGATCGCAGCGCTCAGCTGCCAACGGGCGGACACCTTGATCAAGCCGACGGCACCGCGTGGATGGCATTCTACTGCCAGAACATGCTGGAGATCGCGATGGTTCTGACGGAATACGACTCCATGTACGAGGATATCGCCTTCCGCTTTCTGGAACATTTCGTATGGATCACGTATGCCATGGACCGAATAGGGGAGCACCACGACGAAATGTGGGACTCTCAAGACGGCTTCTTTTACGACCTGCTCCACTTGCCGAACGGCGACGCCATGCGCCTGAAGGTCCGATCCTTGGTCGGATTGCTGCCCTTATGCGCATCGACTGTGCTGGAAGCAAGTGGCATCCTGCAACGCCATCCCCGGATGATGGAACTGATCGAGTTGTTCAGGAAGCGTCATCCCGATCTGATGAGGCATATTGCTCCGGCGGATGGCACATTCAAGGGGTACGCTGACCGTCGGCTTCTGTCTGTCTGCAACAAGGAGAAAATCGAACGGATCCTGGCTTACATGCTCGATGAGAACGAATTCTTCGGTCCCTATGGGATACGATCTATCTCCCGCTACCACCTGGAGCATCCGTTTGTGTTCAATCTCAACGGGCAAGAATTCAAAGTCCAATACTTGCCGGCGGAGTCGAACAACGGGATGTTCGGCGGCAATTCCAACTGGCGCGGTCCGGTTTGGATGCCGATAAATGGTCTATTGATTCGGGCCTTGCTTAATCTTTATCAGTTCTATGGCGATGACTTCAAGGTGGAATGTCCCACCGGCTCTGGGAAATACATGACTTTGTTTGAGGTAGCGAAGGAGCTGGGTCGCAGGTTGTCGAGCATCTTCCTGCGCGACGCGGACGGAAAGCGACCGGTCTATGGCGGAGCTAAGAAGTTTCAGGAGGATCCGCACTGGAAGGACTACATCCTCTTCTACGAATATTTCCATGGGGACAACGGTGCAGGGCTTGGAGCCAGCCACCAAACGGGATGGACCGGTATCATCGCGCGGTCACTCGATATGTTCGCACGTTTGAACCCGGCCGATGTTCTCGAAACTGGCAAGCAAGACCTCGTCTCTCGCATGACCCGTGACCAGGTTGCGGGGGTGAAGGCCAGTTAGAAACTCTCTCCACGATGCAGCTTGATTACGGTTAGAAGTGACAGTTTGTTGCCGATCGACTAGGGGAAATCATAGAGCCCGGGATATGTCCGTGGCCCAGAGGTCCGGCGAATGGCGTCGACACAACAAAATCCCGCGCGAAGCAAGGGCTTACACACGGTGGAGCTCGAGGAACCGAATGATTTCTCCTTGGTCTTGGGTGGCCCGGTCTTCCAGTTCTTTCGGAAGTCGCATCTCGCCGGAGACGGTTTAGAACTCGTACATCGTCGATTGCTCATTATCACGCTGATCGCATGGCTGCCGTTGTTGCTTCTTGCTGCCCTCGGCCGCTCCGCAGGAAACCTAGGCCGGCTTTCCTTTCTTCACGACGTTGAAGTGCATGTCCGGTTCCTCATTGCGCTTCCAGTTCTCATCGCCGCCGAACTCATTGTCCATTCGCGGCTACGGGTCGTTGTACGCAACTTCGTCGATCGCAGTCTTGTTTTGCCCCAGGACCTGGCCCGTTTTCACGATGCGATCAAGTCAGCCGTCAGGCTGCGCAATTCCATCCCTCTCGAGATTGGGCTTCTATTCTTTGTGTACCCTCTTAGCCTGTGGCTCTGGAACCGCCGGATCCCCCTCGACATCTCAACCTGGTACGGCAATCCCGGCGGACGCTGGCACCTGACCCTGGCCGGGATCTGGTATGTGTTTGTCAGCATTCCACTCTTGCGGTTCATCCTTCTGCGTTGGTACATGAGACTCTTCATCTGGTTTCGCCTTCTGTGGCACGTCTCCAGAATCAACCTCAACCTCATACCGACTCACCCTGATCGCGCCGCGGGCCTTGCCTTCCTCGGCAAGAGCGCATACGCTTTCGGCCCGCTTCTTTTCGCTCAAGGGGTTATGCTCGCTGGACTGGTTGCCGAGCGAGTCCTTTACAGAGGGGAGAGCTTGGTGTCCTTTAAGGTACAGATCGTTGGCTTTGTAGTGTTCTTCGTCCTGGCCATTCTCGGCCCACTCTTGATGTTTACTCCCCAGATGGCTCGTGCGAAAAGGAAGGGATTGGGCGACTACGGTCTACTCTCTCAGCACTACGTCGAAAGCTTCGAACAGAAATGGGTCCGCCACCCACCCACCAGTACCGAGGAACTGCTCGGATCTGGCGACATCCAATCGCTGGCCGATCTCGGCAATAGCTATGCCATGGTCCGCGACATGCGTGCGGTTCCCTTCTGGCTCGAGGACATCTCCCGTCTGGCCGCGGCCACGGCGGCTCCCCTCTTGCCTCTCCTGCTCACGATCTTTTCTCCTGAAGAGCTCCTCACGCGCGTCCTCAAGGTCGTGTTTTGATGATGCCCAGTAGCCAAGCTCGGCAGCGATTCGTGAGGGGTTGATTTGGAGCAACGTAAACGATTTGGGGATGTCGTTGCGCTGCGGACTGAAGCCGGTGTACGCGTTAATTCGTGACCCGGAGAAAGCGCGGAGGCCGGTATGGTTCGACTCAACCGTTTCTGGCTTGTTGTCCTATTCCTAAGCCTGCTTTCTTTGTTGGGCTGTCCAGATCTGGTTCCGCGAGATACGTCCAGTCTATTCATCCCTAGGTTTCAGCGATCAGAGATTTTCGGGTTTGTAGCAGGGCTTGGAACGACTTTTGCTGCGGTGCCAGATTTGGTTGCTATGCTCAGGCGCAGGTCCAGCGCAGGCATGAACCCGAGGATGGTGGCAATCATGGGCATCTTTCAGGTCCTGTGGATCTACTACGGGTTGCTGATTGCGTCACGGCCCGTGATCGCGTGGAACGTGATCGCGGTGTTCATCAATTCACTGAGCGTCGGAGCGTATTTTCACTTTGTACGCAAGGAGAGAACACAAGCGACAACCTAAGCAACCTACTTCTCCGTTGGTCAACGTCGGTCCAGCGATTTTGGAATAGCACTCTTGCAGTCAGTCCGCGCCGCAGTTCGAGAGGAACAGTACGATGTCCTACACGCACCGTGATGATCGGGTGAGTCGAGCACTTGAAGTGTCCATCAACGTTGGGCTCTTCATCTGTCTGGCGGCCGGTTGCTTCCTCATCGTGCGCCCCTTTCTGCCTCTGGTTGCATGGGGCGTGATTATCGCCATTGCTGTGCACCCAGGCTACCGGAGAATACAGAACCTCCTGGGTGGACGCAGAATACTTGCCGCGGTCGTTTGCACCATTTTCCTGTTCGCATTGCTGATTTTGCCGGTCATTTTGCTAACCGGATCATTGGTGGACGGTATTCAGAGTCTGGTGGGACACCTCAAAGAGGGAATGCCGATTATCCCGCCGCTTCCTCCGCGTATTGCAGCGTGGCCTATCGTAGGTGCTCGATTAAAGGATGTATGGGAACTGGCGTCGAAGAACCTATCCGCAGTGCTGCAACAGTTTGCGCCTCAGATCAGGGCTCTTGCGCCACAAATCCTCGCTGTTTCCGCCGGAATCGGCGTGGCGATGCTGCAGTGGATTCTCTCCATCGCCCTTTCCGGAGTGCTTCTTGCTAACGCCCAAGGCGGCTCCAAGGTCGCGCACTCCCTGGCCAGGCGCTTTTTTGGGGAGAAAGGACCGGAATTTGTGGAACTGGCCGGTGCCACAATCCGCAGCGTCACGGTAGGAATTATTGGCGTTGCGTTTATCCAGTCGATTTTCGCCGTTATCGGCTTTCTGGTAGTGAGTCTGCCGGGTGCAGGATTGTGGGGCATGATCTTCTTTGTTGCCGCCGTCCTTCAACTTGGAGTTGTGGTGTTGGTACCCGCGTTGATCTACGTATTTGTCGTTGCGAGTACCACCAAGGCCGTGATGTTTCTGGTGTGGTGTGTTGTCGTCGGCACGATGGACAACGTGCTGAAGCCGTTGCTTCTCGGGCGTGGTGTAGCGGTTCCGATGGCCGTTGTTTTCCTAGGCGTGGTGGGCGGATTCGTTGCAATGGGTACTATCGGTCTCTTTCTAGGCGCAGTTATCTTGTCCATCGGGTACAAGCTGTTTCTTGCTTGGCTAGAAGATACCGTCCAGGAGCGCATAGTAATGTCGGAGCAGAGTGTCTCCGCTGGAAGTGGAATTTGAGTTCACTCCAGGACAAAGTGCAAACGCAGGAAACAAGCGAAAGAACGGGTTAAGCGAGACAATTTCGCATCCTGGTTCGCTTACACATGAGGGACAAATGTCTTCCATTTCCCGTACTTCGATACTGTATGCGGTGGTGATCGCACTATTATTGGCTGCCTTGCCAGGCGCTATACGCAAAATAATTCACACTGGTGATCCGTACCTGTTTACTGAGCGGTTTTTCCAGGACATCTTGGCGCGTCTGTCTGGACCGGGTAGATTGCGCTTCATCGTGCAACCAACGGTGGCGATCATTCTGGGCGTGAGAAGTGGGATTAGAGATGCGCGGGCAGAGGCACCCCCGTTTCTTTGGGCGCTCGCTTTTCACGGAACACGCAGGGGTGAACTGTTCCGAAGCGCAGTCGTTTCGATTCGGGATCTGATGGCCGTCGCGATTCTCCTGGATGTGATCTCGCAATTTCTCATCTTTCACGAAGTTCGTCCCGGCGCAGCCTTGCTGGTGGGGCCAGTGCTAATCACGTTGCCTTATGTTCTAGCCCGGTCCTTAAGCAATCGGATTGTGCACAGAAGACGTCCCATCGCATCGTCGGCTCACATATCCTGAAACGATCGGAGATAAAATGGTTCGCTTCTGGTGTGGAAGAATCTTGGTTGGAGTGAGCCTCCTGTTCGTGGTGATGCCAACTACGGCCAAGTCCAGCAAGGTCGTGATGAGCTGGAAGAACCCCGCTTACGTGCACAACAGGGCTTTTTCTCGAGTGCTAGCCTTGGGATTGAGTGACAAAGCCGCGATCCGCGCCGACTTCGAGGATGCGCTTGCAGCACAGCTCGCGGAAACTGGAATGGAGACCATCCCCGGGAATACGATCTTACTCAGGCCGGAAGGTACAAATCTCGATCTGCAGTACCTCAGGACACAGGTTCGAGAGAATAAGCTCGATGCTGTCGTCGTGTCACGATTAATTAAGGTAGACAATACCGTTACTTACGTACCGGGAACGGCTTACATGCCTCCTCCTTTTCCCTACTACGGCACCTTCTATGGTTATTACGGTGCGGTTTATCCAGCGGTCTACACTCCGGGATACCTAAAAAAGGAAAAGAAGGTTCGTATTGAGACGAATCTTTATGTCATCTCTTCCGGGGAAGGAGAACTTGTCTGGACTGGCATCACCGACACTTTCAACCCTTCCAACGTGGACAAAGCGATCGACCGCCTCGTGAAACTGGTGGTAAAGCAAATGCGAGACGACGGTGCCCTTTAAGTGCGGCGACATAACGGGAGCAAGACTTTTTCCATATAAGGCTGGCATCCTCTGTTCTTCAATTCATTTCATCTTCCAGCGTGATCGGCACGCAAAAAGTCGAAATATGGAAAACAGAACGGGAGATATGGGTGGCTCCATGAAACTTGGGCCTGTGGAACAAAGTCTAGAATCAACGATAACGACGATGCCTAGTCATGTCTGCACTACTCGTTTTGAGAATCAGTTAGGTCTTCCTACCCATGAGTACTGCCATGCGACCGAAACATTTTGGTAGTTCCCTCCATACCGGATATAGGCGCCGCGGTTGTAGCTGAACTTCATAGACTGGTGTTTGCTCACTGGGACAGAAACTGTGCCTCCGATGCGCGAATTTTTTTGCAGCGTCGTTGGGTTTTCGACGCCATTCAAGGTGCTGCGGCCTCCAACCCAGAAATTGCCGTCGAGGGACGCCCAAAGTCGGGGCTTCACGTCATAGCTCAAGTGTCCCTCGAAGGCGAAGATCGGGTTTTGCTTCTGAGTATTCGTTCCCGGCGAGAACTGATTTCGTGAAAAGAAATCATGATTCGTGGTGAAGAACCACCCCGCTCCATAGGTATCGAGCAACCAATGCTGCCACCGACGAGATAGGCCGAGTTCTGGCTTAAACGCCCAGCGGTTAGCCCCGTAGTTCAGCAGTTTTGTGGGGTCATACTGTCCGGTCGGAGCCACCACCTTAAGGCTGATGCCAATGAGCATCTTTTGCCGCCACTGTCGAAACTCTGGCACATCCATCGCGGGGCCACCTTTCAGGTTAATAGACAGCCGGAAGGCAGAATCCAGAGTGCCCGATCGATAGGCATTCGCCTCGGCACCAACCGCCGTTCCCTGAAAGTTGCCCACGCCATAAGGCAGCGACGCGGTGACATTTCCTGAACGCCCGAATACATTGAGGGAGTGAGTGAAGCTGAACACCGACATGTTGACTTTAGCCGTGGCACCCGTGATCGGGACGGCGCCGTCGAGGAGAAGGTCGCCGCCAGAGTACGAATAGGTCAACGTGATGGCGTTCGAGTGTTTAGGAGTGATGAGGTACGCGCGCGGAGCCAGGTCTTGAGCGTTGCCGATCAGGGGTGCGCAACAGACTGCTAATGTCAGACCTGTTCGGCACAACCTGATGACGCCGAATCGTGTTGCGTCCTTCAGCGTCAACACGTTCCCCGTTTACAGCCGTTTGATAATAACTGCGGTCAAATCGTCCTGCTGTTTGGTGCCGTTCGAGAATGCTGTAACGCTCTCGTAGAGCTTCGTGATGATCTCAGCAGAAGCCGAGTTCCGCGAAGCCCGAATCACTCCTTCCATCCGAGGTACACCGAATTGCTCCCCCTGATCGTTTTCCCATTCGAAAAAACCGTCCGTGACGAGCAGCACCAGATCGCCGCATTGAAGCCGCAGATGTGCGGCAGGATCTGGGCGGAAGGTAGGTAGAATACCGAAGGGGAGCCCCTGTGCATTCATCTCAGTGAACCGATCTTCTGGACGGCTATAAATAAGGATGGGGCCGTGCCCCGCAGAAAGCACCTCCACGTCGGGGCATCCAGGACAGCAGACCGCAGCAGCGAAGGTCACGAAGCGACCAGGGGTGAGATCGGCTCCGAGTTCTTCGTTGATTCGTTCGAGGGCCGTCGTGAGGTCCCGCGCCGAGGCAAAGTTGGATCGGGCATAAGCGTGGCACACCGAGGCCAATAACGCCGGCCCGATGCCGTGACCGGTCACATCGGCGAGACTGACTACTACCTTCCCGTCGGGGAGGGTCTTCCAGTCGAAGTAGTCACCCCCAGTATCGTCCGCGGGCCGGTTCCAACCAGCAATGTCGAATCCTGCAAGATCTGGCGTTTCCCGAGGCAGAAGCGACTGCTGGATTGATTGTGCTACTTGAAGGTCGTGTTGGATCGCCTGCAACTTGCTCTTGGTTTCTGCTTCGCGAAGCGCCGCCTGAACATGCTTACGGATTTGTCCAGCCACTGCACCGGCGACGATCCCACCCACAAAAAGGGTTAGCGCATTCAAGCTCACGCTGGACTGAGTGACATTGGCTGAAACGCCGACAATCGGAGGCCGCCAGCCCAAATACAAAGCGGCGCACAGATAAGTGACGCTGGCAACAACCCCGGAGAGACCACTAATCCAGGGACTCAGCCTGAGCGTCGACAAGATAATAAAGATAAAGAAAACGAGGATCGACGGGCTGGCCAGCGGGCGATATGCGCTCTCGATCTGTGAACTGACCAGGAATGCAAGTGCAAATGCGGGGATCGACGTTTCCACAATGGTGCTGAGGATCCAGAACCGGGACGGGAGGCTGCTGTTTGCCTCCAAGGCAATATCTACTTGGCGCAATGTCCAACCCTCGTATGCGGCAATTGCAGCAGCCAGCAACAAACTCCACACCCAAGGGGTTGAACCGGCCGCAGTACGGATAACAAACACCCGCACGATCGTTACGCCGATAAACATTGCTACAAAGCCGAGTACACCGAAAATGCGCAGGCGCTCACTCTGCAATTCCGCCACTCCGAACACGCTCGATGCTACTTGTTCTTCGCTCATAACCGGATCAATCACCCAGCTGTTCAACACACCAAAATACAATCGGAGCGCTCCTCCAAGCTCGCGCTACCGGCCTGTCCTTAAGCCGTCCTTTCTAAACGATCGATAGCGGCGGATTAGCGCGTTCGTTGAGCTATCGTGGTCCAACACGGGATCTTCCGCGCTCTCGAGTTCAGGAATCATTCGATGCGCCAAAGCTGTCCCAGCCTCCGCACCCCATTGGTCGAATGAGTTGATGTTCCAAATCACGCCCTGAGTGAACACCGAGTGTTCGTACAAGGCTACAAGCTTGCCAAGCGTTTCCGGGCTGAGTTGTTCTGCAATAATCATGTTCGATGGCCGATTGCCGGCGCATACTCGATGCGGCACGAGCCAATCGGGTGTGCCTTCAGCCTTCACCTCCTCAGCCGATTTTCCAAAGGCCAGCATTTCAGCCTGGGCGAAGGCGTTCGCCAGGAGCATGTCGTGGTGGCGCCCGATCGGATTGAGCGATTTCCCAAACGTAAGAAAATCACACGGCACGAGGCCGGTCCCCTGGTGTATGAACTGGCAAAACGAAGACTGACCGTTCGTGCCCGGTTCACCCCAGTACACTGGGCTGGTTGACTGTGTAACCTCTGTCCCAATTAGCGTGACGTGCTTGCCGTTACTTTCCATCGTCAACCGCTGCAGGTATGCGGGGAATCGGCTGAGGTACTGCTCGTAAGGAAAAACCGCAATTGTCTGAGCTCCGAAGAGATTCACATACCAGACCGTTAGCAAGCCCATCAGGACGGGGATGTTCTGCTCGAAGGGAGTAGCCAGGAAATGCATGTCCATCTGGTGAAAACCATCTAGCATTGCGCGGAACTTGTCCGCTCCAATGGCGAGCATCGTGGACAGGCCTGTGGCTGAGGCAATCGAAAAACGCCCGCCAACCCAGTCCCAGACACCGAACATGTTCGCAGCGTCAATACCGAACTTCACCACTTCATCGGCATTCGTCGAGACAGCCACAAAGTGTTTGGCAAGTGAACTCTTGTCGTCTCCAAAGCAAGCCAGTGACCAGGCACGAGCCGAATGGGCATTCGTCATCGTTTCGAGGGTTGTAAAGCTCTTGGAACAGACAATGAACAGCGTTTCGGATGGATCGAGATCTCGGACAACCTCCACAAAGTCGCTGCCGTCAATGTTTGCAACAAACCGAAACGTCATGGTCCGATCGCTATATGCCTTCAGCGCTTCGTATGCCATGACTGGGCCCAGAGCCGAGCCACCAATGCCAATATTGACAACGTTGCGAATACGCTTGCCAGTGTGTCCTTTCCACTCGCCGCACCGGACACGGTTGCAAAACTGAGTCATCCTCTCCAGTACCGCATGGACCCGCGGTACGACATTTTCACCGTCAACGAAGACGGATGCACCTCTTGGGGTGCGAAGCGCCACATGCATCGCAGCCCGATTTTCAGTAATGTTTATCTTCTCCCCGCGGAACATGGCGTCAATTCGCGCCTGCAAGCCCGACTCAGCGGCCAGTTGTATCAGCAGCTTTATGGTCTGGTCCGTAACTCGATTCTTGGAGTAGTCCAGATATAGCCCTGCGCCTTCGGCCGTCATACGTACACCACGCAAGGGATCATCTGCAAACAATCTACGGAGATGCATTTCACGGACTTTTCTGTAGTGGCTTGCCAAAGCCCGCCACGCCGAACGCTTCCCGTGGACATGCTGGTTGAATGTTTGCACGTGTGCTGCCATATTTAATCTTCCTTCGTTTCTCCTGCGTCCGAAACGATTATTCCGCACCTTCTTATACCGGCTAGGAAGCTCACATCGTCTTACGTTGACTCTCGTCCACCTCAGGCGAGTAATGCGCTCGCGAAAACTGCATGTCCCGACAATTCGAAGCGTCCCTGACTGGACTTAGCCAAGCGTTGCGAATCTCCCCAAAAGTATCGCCGTCCACACCGCCAACCGCCATTCGCACATTGGCGTAGACGTTGTCACTGCGTGCGAGCGCCGGGGGCAGGCCACATTCACATCGCGTCGGAGCCTCGTCGCCCGGACCAGCGATCGCCTCTTGCGGACAACAAGCAAGGCTAGGAGCAAGGAAATTCTTACGCCACTGATAGAAGTGACAGTCGTTCCAACAATGCGGAGCGGAAGACCAAACCAAGCACTTCCTTACAGAGTTCGGTTCCGTCCGGCTTTGTTCGCAATGTGCCTGTCGGCTGTAATTGTTCACAGTTCCTATGACTATTCCCGCCTGTTAAGTTTGGTCTGGATGCTCACCATGTGGGTTTTATGGATAAGCCCGCTGGTCGAAGTAGGCGCAACCCGGCCACACGTATGACTCATGAAGAAATTATTGTTTGTTATCTTCACGCCTCTAGCTGTGACTACACTCCTCTGTTCCGTGTGTGCCGAGGACAATGCCAATAGCAAGTCGACGTACACGAGAAGTGCGAGCCTTGCGATCACCTCTCTGGCCGCGCCGAATGGACTCATCTCGAATCTGACGAAACCCCGTTCCTTATCCTCCGCGCTATCGGACATTGCGAACAGTCCCAGCTCCCACCCAGCCGATCCTGACCCGCTGCCAGTCCCCATCTCCCCGCTTCCCGAGCCCGTAGTCCGGTCTTCCGATTCTCCAACCTCGACCGTTCAGTGGACGTCGCTGCTAAAGGGTTCTATGTCCTACCTAGGGGTCATGCATTCTTTCCGCTTGGGTACTGAAGCAGGCACACGCGAAGCTTTAAGCAACAGTGTTGTCGGGGGATACTTCAAGGCCCTCGGAGCAATGCACGGTTGGTCGGACGGCGATGGCTACTATGAGAACTACCTGGGCCACCCCATCGAGGGGGCTGTTTCTGGTTACATCTGGGTTCAGAATGACCCCCGTTACCGTGTTGTGCAGTTCGGCGCCGACCGTGATTACTGGATGAGTCGTCTCCGCGCCTATGCCTTTGCATGGGCATTTAGCGAACAATTCGAGATCGGACTCGCTAGCGAAGCGTCCATCGGGCAGATTCAGCGCTATTGCTGTCAATATGGATTCGTAGACCATGTGATAACGCCCAATGGCGGTCTGGTGTGGATGCTTGCCGGGGATGCCCTTGACCGGTACGTTACCGTCCCTCTCGAGAACCGCATACACAACACCAACGTCCGGATTCTAGCGCGCATGGCTTTTAATCCGCCTCAAACTTTCGCTAACCTAATGATGTTCCGTTCTCCCTGGCGTCGGGAAAACCGCGCCAGCCCGACGCAATACGATGGTGAGATTTATCTGCGCCGCTCCGAGTCGCTCGCCGTAGCCGTTAGCCCAGAAGGCAACCCCGAGGGATTCAATGTCGTGCCCAAGTTCGAACTGGCTGCCTCGATGCCGGGCTTGTATCAGATTGGTGGGCTCAATTGCCTGGGCGGTGGAGGGATTGGCGCTTTCCGAGCCACAGACCTCAGGCAGTGGACGGTGGAAGTGAGTGGCTGCACCCTGGGTAATTCTCTGCCTCGCAATTGGAGCGGGGACTCGCTGACCTTCACTGTTGGCCCTCAATGGATCGTCCACACCGCCGAACGGTGGAGCCCGCATGCCCACTTCAGGGTTGGGGTGCAGAAAATCACAGAGGAGCTACTCAATCCCGAACTCGAAAAGGTAGTGCTCGCCAACGTACCGCCGGGCGCGGACAAACACAAATATCATGACCTTTACACCAACCACTGGGAAACAACTGGGTTTTCCATGGCGCTCGGAGGAGGACTCGACGTAGCACTCAACCGCGCCCTTGCGTTGCGTGTCGCGAATCTCGACTACACTCGCTCCTGGCTCGGGGACCTGAACGGCAGGAACTTCGATCATGGTCTGCGTCTCAGCACTGGCCTCGTCCTGCGTATAGGTACGTGGTAGACACAAACTGCAAGCGCTCTTTGGCTGGCACGGCGGAGAACGCCTTAGCAGGGTTGGGGCAACTAAAAAGTTGAACCCAAGAGAGAGAACCACAGTTGGGTCTGTCCACCCGGCATTGAATATGTAGGTTGTGAAAGTAGCTTTCTTGTGGGACAGGCCGATCAGGATCCCACGTTGAATGTCGAGGCTCGTGTGGTAAGCCTTTGTCCGCTGTGCCACAACACCCGCCCGAAACCATTCCGTAGGCGAGTAGCTGAGCTCCGTCCAGCTGTAAAAAAAGTTGCCCGAACTGCTCCGCGTATCGAATACAAATTCGCCTTCCGTGGAAAGGTCCAGCCGCTTCCAGCTAATTCCTGCCAAGTACCCAGGAGCAACGCCTGTTGTGTTGCCAAAGATACCCCCCACCATCGGTGTGGCCCTGAGGGCCAGTTTCTCCCCCACTTGAAAGTTATAACCAACCCACAAAGAGCCGGTCTCCTTGTCCTCATAGTTGTAGCGCGCCCCAAAGTGAAAATGACTGCGATCGGCTGAGAACGTGGGTGAGGCGTAGGACCTGTCGTGTGGCACGATGTATCCGGCGATGTTGAGGGAGAAGGACCACTGGTCGAGGGAGGAGTCCGCCGTCGGTTTCGACGTCTCGCTATCCGGCAATTGGGCAGCGGCAGTTCCCAGGAGGAGAAACGCAATAGCGAGAGTCCATGAAGATCGCGTGGTTGTTAGCCTCCAAGGGAAATTGTGATCGCAACCATTGCTCCTCCAAGAATGACCATACCAGTAGCCATCCAAAGGGGACGATGGCCCGAAAAGCGCCCGAATGCATATCCTGACAGGAACAGCATCCCGATAGCGACCCCGTTCGAGACTCGCAGCGCCCTTCTCGCATCCTCGATCAGCGCAAAAGGAGCAACGACCGGCAGTGTAGCCGAGACGACGATCAGAAATACTCCCAAGGCGCCGAACCAATCAGTTATCCGAAGTCGCGGACGCCTTGGCAGGTCCGTTAAATTACTCAACTTCTGGCGCATGCTCTCTAGTTCTGACGAAGACAAAACGGATACCACCACTGGAGGTAACGCATGAGCGATGATCTGGTGCGCATGCGCGGGGTTGGGTGCTTCGCGCAAAGCTCTCAGCCTCAGAATGCCTTGGCCTAGTGCACCGAAACTGCCCATCAGATAGAAGACGGCATCGATGATCCCCCATGCCAGGTTGCAACCCAGTGCTCCGATGAGCATGGTGCGAACTTGCTCACGGCCCGCACTCGCAACGCTGAACGAGCAGGTGAAGGTGAGGACCATGATCAAGGCGAACAAGATCTCGGTGATTCTCTCCATCGGCTCGAGGATACGTCTGGACGGATGCACCGAGTCCGCGAACATGGTGATCGAACGTCTCCTATTGCTGCCATCCACCCCCGAGTGCGTTGTAGAGTTGCACTAGGGCAAGGCGCTCGTTGAGTCTCGCCTGTGCCAAGATCAGTTGGGCGTCAAAATAGCGGGTGTCACTGTCGAGAACCTCCAGGTAACTTGTCACGCCACCCCGATACCGCATATCTGACAACCTCGTGGCGTCTTGCGCGGAATTCGTGAGCAACTCCTGCTGCGCCCGAAATTCCTGATTCTTGCGATAAGCTACCAGGGAATCTGAGACTTCGCGGAAGGACTGTTGAATAGACTGCTGATAGACGAGGACTGCTTCCTGCTTCTGGGCTTCCGTCAGTCTCACATTGGAGCGGATTCTTCCGCCGGTAAAAATGGGCTGTACAAGTTGTCCTCCGACATTCCACAAGCCTGCGGGCCCCGTGAATAAATTCGTCAGGGCCGCACTCTGGTATCCCCCAACAGCGGTTAGCGTGATCTGCGGGAAATACGCTGCTTTCGCGACGCCTACCCGCGCGTTGGCAGCAACCAACTGTTGCTCCGAAGACTGAATATCCGGACGTCTCTCCAGCAGAGACGAGGGCAACCCCGCCGGCACCGTCGGCAGGATCGCATTCTCCACCAGCGGCTTGCCCCTCGTTACAGGCGCTGGATTCTTACCCAACAGAATGCTGATAAGATTCTCTTGCTGCTCGCTACGCCTTTCCAGATCAGGAATAGCTCCCGCCGCCGTGTACACCAATTGCTCCGACTGACGAACGTCGAGCATTGAGGTCGCGCCGCCCTTCGCTCGGACTTCGACCAGACGTAAGGACTCCTTGCGGGAAGCAAGTGTGTTGCGGGAGATCTCCATTTCCGAATCTAATTCGAGTAATTGGAAATACGCCGAAGCCACATTGCTCACGAGGCTGGACATTACTGCTTTCTGGCCCCATTCCGTCGCCAATAGGTTTGCCCGTGCCGCCTCCGTAGCCCGCCGGTATTTGCCCCAGAAATCAAGTTCCCAAAATAGCGAGAGATTTACTTGGGAAGGGCTAGTTTCAAAAGCCGGTGTGATTCTCGTTGCCGGTAGACGTTGGTTGCTGGAGGATGCGCCCCCGGTGATTGTCGGGAACTGGTCAGCCCGCGTGATGCCGAGCAGAGACTGCGCTTGTAGCACACGCGTCGCTGCAATTCGTACATCATAGTTTTGCGAGAGCGCCTCCCGGATCAACCCTTGCAGTTGTGGATCCTGGAAAACCTCCCACCACTTCTCGTCGCCGATTGACGTCGCAGTTTGCGGACCTGCATCTGGAGGGAGCCCCCGGTAAGTGTCAGGCACTGTAACTGGTGGACGTTTGTATTTGGGTCCTACCGTGCATCCTGTCAGCACCAAACACACAACCGCAGTAAGCCAGCGCAGCCTGGACATGGCTAATCCCCTTCCGCCGGCAGAATGGCCGGCGTGGATGCTGGCGGAGAATGCTTCTTTTTTCGATGGGCAAGCCGTTCGACTACATCGAAACACACCGGAATCAGGAAGATGGCCAGAACAGAGGCGGCCAACATACCACCAATGACGGCGGTTCCCAGCACTTGTCGCGAAATGGCACCGGCCCCAGAGGCTGTCCAGAGCGGCACGCATCCCAGGATGAATGCGAATGCTGTCATCAGGATTGGCCGCAAGCGCAGCTTTGCCGCAATCAACGCTGCTTCTTCAGCGGACTTGCCTTTGTCGAATTCCATCTTGGCAAACTCGACAATTAGAATGGCGTTCTTGGCGGCCAAGCCGATCAGCATGACCAATCCAATCTGCGCATAAACGTTGTTGTCCAAGCCTCGCATCCACAGGAACCAGAACGCGCCGAATACCGCGATGGGCGTCCCCAAGAGAACGCTGAAGGGCAGGGACCAACTTTCGTATTGCGCAGCCAAAATAAGGAACACGAAGAGCAGCGACATGCCGAAGATCACCGCCGGTGATACTCCTTCCGCTGCTTTCTTCTCCTGATACGACATGCCCATGTAGTCATATCCCATTTCCACCGGCATGGTTGCTGCGAAGGTATCTTCGAGTGCCTTCATCGCCTGGCTGGAGCTGTAGCCGGGGGCGGGGCTGCCGTTGATCTGCGCACACCGATAGAGGTTGTAGCGCAGTGTGAATTCTGGACCGGAGCGGGGTTTAATTGTAGTCAACGCACTCATCGGCACCGGCTGGCCGGTATCATTGGTGACATAAAATTGACCTAAGTTCTCCGCTCGAGTCCGATAATCTCCCTCTGCTTGAACGTAGACCTGCCATTGCCGGCCGAACCGGTTAAAGTAGTTCACGAGGAGGCCACCCATAAAAGTCTGCAACGTCTTGTAGACGTCGGAGAGCTGGACACCCTGGGCAATCACCTTTGGACGATCCACGTCAACATATACCTGGGGTACCGTTGGCAAAGCAGTCGTGTAGATTGCTCCCAGCTCAGGCCGCTTGCGTGCTGCGGCAAGAAACTTGTCCAGGTTTTGAGTAAGGAATTGAGGATCTTTGCCTGCACGATCTTCCAGCATGAAAGTAAAGCCTCCTGACGCTCCCACGCCAGGAATCGCTGGAGGCGGGAAGGAGAAAGCAACACCTTCAGTGATTTTCGAAAGCTCCTGGTTCAAGTGCTTCTTAATAGCCTCGTATTGTTCCTCGGGAGCCTTGCGCTCTGCCCATTCTTTGAGCGTGATCCAGTAAAAGGAGCTGTAGGTATTCTGGGCCCCGCTCAACATGCTATAACCGAGCACTGCCGTCACCGCGTGAACGCCGGGCGTCTTCTGAATCATCTCTTCGATCTTGCGAGATGACTCATCATTGCGCTGGAGTGAAGCTGCATTGGGTAACTGCAGGCCGGCGAAGACATATCCCTGGTCCTCGTCCGGCAGGAAGCTGGTTGGCAGGCGCGACCCGAACCATCCCGCCAGTATTGCCATGCCGAGCAGCAGAAGCATGCTCACGCCGGCCTTGCGAATCAACCCTCCGCAGAGACTGACGTAGCCGTCCGTGGCCCGGCCGAACATGCGGTTAAACCAACGGAAGAATTTCCCTAGAAAACCACGGCTTTCCTTGCGAGGGCGCAACAACAAGGCCGAGAGGGCTGGGCTTAGTGACAATGCATTGAAAGCAGAGAAGATTACGGAAATAGCAATCGTGATTGCGAACTGCTGGTACAGTCGTCCCGTAATGCCCGGAATAAACGCCGTGGGAACAAATACCGCCGAGAGAATCAGGGCGATCGCTATGACCGGGCCCGAGACCTCTTCCATTGCTTTGAAAGCAGCGTCCTTGGGAGACATGCCGTGCTCGATGTGGTGCTCCACTGCCTCGACTACGACAATGGCGTCGTCAACGACGAGCCCTATCGCCAGTACTAGCCCAAAGAGTGAAAGAGTGTTAATGGAAAAGCCCAGTATTGGAAACACCACAAACGTGCCGATCAGTGAGACTGGTACCGCCAGCAGCGGAATTAATGTAGCGCGCCAGCCCTGCAAGAAAATGTAGACCACGAGGATGACGAGGAGAATGGCTTCAAATAGTGTGTGCTTGATCTCGCTCAGGCCTTCAGTAACCGCTAAGGTTGTGTCCAGCGCGATGTCGTATTCCAGGTCCTGCGGGAAACGCTGCTTGGCCTCCAGCATCAACTTGCGTACTCCAGCCGCGGCCTTCACCGCATTTGACCCAGGCAGTTGGTACACGGCTACGACTGCCGCCGGTTTACCGCTGTAACGCCCGATTACGTTGTAGACCTGCGACCCAAGATCCAGCCGAGCTACGTCCTTGAGGCGAAGGATCGACCCGTCGGAGTTCGCCCGTATCACAATCTGACCGAACTCCTCCGCTGAGGGAAGCCGCCCCTGCGCCAATACAGCATAGGTAAATTCCTGCCCTGTGGGGACAGGTTCACCGCCAATCTGACCTGCAGGATTCACAGTGTTCTGCGTCTGGATCGCTTTCACAATTTCCGGGACTGTAACCCCCAACTTTGCCAGTTTGTCCGGCCTGACCCAGCAGCGCATGGCGTACTGGCCAGCTCCGAAGACGCTCACGCTCGCGATACCCGGCACGCGCGTAAGCTGATCATTCAAGTTGATATAGGAATAGTTCGCGAGATAGATGTTGTCGTACGTCCCTTTCGGTGAATAGAGGTTCACCAACATCAACGGGGCTGTGGTGGACTTCTGGACAGTGACCCCATAATTGACCACGTCCGCAGGCAACTGTGAATTAGCCTGATTCGTCCGCATCTGCGCCAGGATTTGATCGGTATTGGGATCCGTCTTGATATCGAAGTTGACGGTCAGAGTAATCTGCCCGGTGTTGGCGTTGTTGGAGTACATGTAATTCATGTTGTCCACGCCGCTCATTTGTTGCTCGATCGGCGTAGCGACGGACTGCTCAACGGTTACCGCATCTGCGCCAGGATACGTGGCTTTCACCTGAACTTCAGGGGGAGCGATGTTTGGAAACTGGGCTGTGGGTAACCCCAACATTGCCGCGATGCCAACGAGTACCATGAGAATGGCAATCACCATGGCCACGATGGGACGTCTGATGAAGAAGCTGGACATGGTTCATTCTCCTTGTCCGGCGAAGTTAAATTGCTTAGGGCGAACCGTTGAGCCTTCCCTAGCCTTCTGCATGCCTTCGGCAATTACTTGTTCTCCCGACTTTAATCCGTCGGTAATCACCCACATCTGGCCTACGCGTTCACCGATTTTCACCGGGCGGATGCTGGCTTGATTGTTCGAATCGACCACGACGACGCTGTAGCTGCCCTGAGCCTCAACCACGGAACGTTGCGGGACCAGCAAAGCAGCCTTGGCAATTCCTGTCACCGCACGGACCCGGCCGAACATACCGGGACGCAAAATGCCGCGCGGATTGTCGAATGCCCCCGCCACGCGAATGGTTCCGGTCTTCACATCAACCTGGCGATCGGCGAGTACGACCCATCCTTTGTGTGGATAGACCGTTCCATCCGAGAGTATAAGTTCAAGAACCCTCCGCTCGCCCATTCGTGTTCTACCTTCAGCCACCGCGCTGATCCTCTCCGCGAACTTCAGATATTCCTGTTCACTAATCGCAAAGTAAGCCTTGATAGGCTCTACCTGCGACACGGTTGTGAGAATAGTTGTAGGCCCAACCAGATCGCCGATCTGTCCCTTTGCCAGTCCAGCGACGCCATTCACCAGCGAGCGTACCTTCGTGAATTCAAGATTAAGCTGAGCTTGCTCTACCTGTGCCTTCGAAGCGGCTACCATGGCCTGCGCCGCCTGGTTGGCTTGAATGTCGTTGTCGAGCTGAGCTTGCGGAATCGCGCTCTCTTTGGCCAGCGGAGTATCTCGTGACACGTCAAGCCTCGTCTTGCCAAGTTGTGCCTCGGCTTGGGCTAGCTGTCCCTTGATCTGTTGTAGCGCCGCTTCGAACGGACGGGGATCGATCTCGAAAAGCACCTCCCCCTTTTGAACCACGGTACCTTCCTGGTAGTTCTGCCTCGTCAGGTAACCCGTCACCTGAGGTTGGATTTGAGCGTTCACGTAGCCGTCAAGGGTCGCGATGAATTCGGTATAAAGAGAAACATCCTGCTGTACAACGGCCGCTACCTCCACTTCGGGAGGTGCTGCTGCGACAACCGCTTCCTTCTTGCCACATCCGGTCGCCAGCGTGAGGGCAAAGACCAGGATGAGGATGCCTTCGCGTCGCCGAAGCCTTGATGCTGGCGTTTGACAGGACACCGCCCTTTCGGTTTGAAGTTCCAAGCGATACAGATCATGTCGGATGTGCATGGAAGAGCTCCTCAGGACGGGGCTAGTAAAACCACGTGATCTCGCTCGAAAATAACTAGTCAAAGCAGCGGGACGACAGGTTTGGTTGGTTGGAGCCTTGACTCCGTCACGTTCCCTTTCGTCATTTTGATTCATCTGGCCAGCACCGGGTCAATGCTGATCCGACCCGAGAGTAGCGGCGGGGTAGTGGAGGGAAAACTGGCAGAAGTTACAGTCGACGCGATCGACATCGCACTTTATCCGAATCAAGCCGACCAGACACTCTCACATTCCGGACGAACCGTGCTTCCGCTGGCTGCCAAGTTCGTCGGCTTCGATTGCCTCACTGGCGGCACATGAGGCCCGGCTTTGTCGCCCTGGTCGATCTACAAGACGGCCGCACTCGCGTCGTGCGAATCGCCAGGTTCCTGCTCTCCTGATGTACTGATCCGCGCTCCATCTAACATGTTTCTACAAGTGCACACTGGAAATATATAGGGTAAGACCTGTGAACCTTGCTGGCAGGCATAAGCGTTGTATCGTTGTATTGTTGAGTTGATGCAACGGACCCTCGAAAGCGACTTCTGCGGGCAAACTGTCTTAGAGCGACCACAGTTGTCGGATGAGATGAAGACTTCCATGCCCGTGCCTCGGATCTTAATAGCCGATGATCAGGAAGAGATGGTACGAACCATTGCTGAGGCGCTTGGGGACTCGTTCGACATAATCGGCACGGCGGACAATGGCGAGCATGCGGTTGACCTCGCGTCAACTCTGTTTCCTGATGTCCTTATACTGGACATCTCCATGCCCATAGTGAACGGGCTAGAAGCTGCTTGGCGCCTGAAAAGGCTTGGTTCTCCTGCACGGATTGTTTTTGTGACGGCACACAGGGATCCAGATTTTATTGAAGCTGCGCGGTCGACAGGTGCGCTCGGCTATGTGTGGAAGGAATCCCTGGGCAGAGACTTGGCTACCGCTGTCCAGGAAGTGCTGCAGGGCCACCAATTCACTTCCACGTTCGTGCAGTTCTATTAGGTCAGCCGGACTGAGCCACTACTCAAGCTGCTTCCGGACTATCCAGTGCACTACTGTATCCAGCAAAACACAGCTTAGTTCTCGCCTGCTAGGCCGCGGTTCACCAGAACCTTAACTACTACGCGCCGATTCTGCGAGCGTCCCTGTGATGTCTCGTTCGATGCTACAGGAGCGGCCTCGCCCATGGCCCCTGGGTGCCACGACGCGCCTCACCGGCACATTGCAATTTTGAATCAGGAACGCAACAATCTCCTGCGCCCGATCCATGCTCAGCTTCTGATTCATTGCGGCATCACCCGAGGAATCTGCGTACCCCCTGACCTCGATCAGATATCCCGTGAGGTTGACTGCATTGTGTGCCAGGTCCCTGAGAGCAGTCTGATCCTTCGCTGAGATGCTCTTGCTGCCGCTCGCGAAGAAGACGGTTGCTTCACCTTTGGTATCAAATTCGGTCAGGTCGTTGAAGCGCTTGGAAACATCTTCAATTTCTTGTTCGTTCGAAGCAATCTTCTCCCGATTTGCAGCAATCTGCACTTTATTGCCCGCGATGTTCTCCTTATTGGCTTCCACCGCCTCTTGCGTTGGCGTCAGTCCCGCTTGAATGCTTTCGGCTGTCTTCAGATCATCCCCGGAAAACGTAATAGTATCCGCTACTAACCGACTCTGCTCGTCTCTGAATCCGTCAACCGAGATCTTGAGACCCGGAATAAGGGCCATGAAGCTCATCTGTGTCTTACGAAGCCCTAAGCCCTTGGGTTTTTGAACTTTTGTATCGTCGGTCAGAACAACCGTGATGTTGCCATCGCTTGTCTTTACCTTAAGAGTGTCCCCGGTCCGCCCAGTGATCAACCCTTGGATTTGACTTTCTCACTATTGTTGAGACCATGCAGGGTTGCTAATGTCAGCCAACCCACCAGGACTATAACTGCTATTGTCCATCGGCGACTTCCATGCATAGGCCGTCTCTCGAGAAAGGGCGGCACATTTTGAGCCGCACCATGATTGAAAACAAGAGAATGCTAAGAAAGCTTACCTGACCACGCATACTGTCAAAGATGACAGTCACAAGCGCCGCATTCCCTAAAATGATGTTCGGTACGGCTCCATTTGTAGCCGACGGTATTTTCCGTGATCTCACTGAGAGAAATGCCAGTTATAGTGGCTTTCGCTTGTGCCTAATATCAATTACGAAACGCCGTCGGC
>Ga0210406_10000550_pt1 | contig 50478 bp, 35 predicted proteins | sample IncBWC30MmetaG_FD_155454 | JGI IMG/M metagenome (GOLD analysis project Ga0210406, IMG submission 155454) | Forest soil microbial communities from Barre Woods Harvard Forest LTER site, Petersham, Massachusetts, United States - Inc-BW-C-30-M | ecosystem: Environmental > Terrestrial > Soil >...
CGTGACATCACACGGAAGATCTGCTAAAACCAGCTCAATCGACTGAGCTTCATTATGGGTCGGGATGATGACGGACACTCGCAAAATGGTTTTGCCCCGATCACCACCACGGAGAAGATGGCCACCGTTGCGACAGCCACGCGTCAACGCCCCATCTCCGGCCGGCGCGTCCGATAGCCAGCCCAAGCGATGCGACCACCGGAACCAGCAGTTCCCATATCCACGAGGTGCCGTACTCTGAAATCCAAAGGCTGCCGAGAAACAAAAAAGCCACAAATGCGGCCGGTCGGGTGAGCAACCCGATGACGAGCAGGATACCAAGAGAGATCTCGGTCATCGCCTGCAAAGGAGCAGCAATCGCGGCGTGGTTTGCCGCCAGGCCCATCACCGCCTTCCAGGCAGCCGGGCAGTGGCTCGCCTTGATGTAGTAACCGATCAGACCCGCGTAACCCCCCGGAGTGTAGAGGCCTTTTCCTAGGTTCTCAAAAAAGACCGATACGAACATCGCCCCAATGATCACGCGCACCAGCGCTAAGCCGTTTGCGGCGGCCAGTTGCTTGGGTTCACTTGGCGTCGGGCTTGCGTTCGCTTCCATAAGAAACCTCGTGACCTTGCGTATGCTGTACTCGCTTGCGACAGGCAGCCTGGTTCGGAAAACGATCAGACATCCTATGCCGTTCTTCGCAGCATCGCTAGTGGATGTGCAAAGAAAACATCAGATTACACCAACTCTGTTTGGTCTGCCCAGAAGAAGACTATCAAAGAGTCATCGCAATGCATCATCCTACTAGCGAATTATCGAACGGATTGCGTCGTTGTCACATAGTTAGGAACTGTGCGTGGCCGCTCATCATCCGCACGTAGGCCTCGGCCGCTTTTTCCAGCGAATATGTTTTCAATCATGCGACGTAGCTGTCTGAAACAGCAGGTTGCGATTCAACCGGCTACCTGCTGTGCAGAGGCCGTTCATCGGGTTGCGTAATTGAGATGACCTTCGCGCCAAGGGACTGCAGTGTGTGCGTTGAGGTCGAAGACGACGCGGCCGGCGCGAATGGTCATCTCGGGGACGATGCGCTCGGTGCCGTCGACCTTACCGCCGGCGAGATCGGCGTAGCCGAAGGTGCCGTGATCGACCTGGAACACGGCGATGTCGGCGACGGATCCGACGGCGATCTGCCCCAGTTCGGGGTGGCCGATCTCGGTGGCCGGGTTGGTGGTGGATTCGCGGATGACCTCGACCAGAGGGATGCCGAGCGCCAGCATCTTGCTCATGACGTTGGGGAGGTTGAGCATGACTCCGGTGGCGGAGCCGACGTGGAGGTCAGTGGAGATGGAGTCGGGGAAAAAGCCCCCTCTGACCATCGGCTCGGCAAGGGCAAAGGTGAAGGAGCCTCCCCCGTGGCCGACGTCGAATTTGATGCCGCGTTTGCGAGCTTCCAGCATGTAGGGCGCGGGTTTGCCGTCAGCGGTTAGCAGCGGCGCGGGCATGCGGAAGACGTGAGTGCTGATGTCGCCGGGGCGCAGGATCGTGGAGATCATCTGCTCGTAGGACTTGTTGTCGAACCAGCCGAAGTCGACCATGACCGGAAGGTGGTTGCGATTGCCGGCCTCGACGGCCCTTTGCACGGAGATGAAGTTGGGCTGCTGCCAGTGAGCGGTCTTGATTCCGACGATAATGTCGCGATTGTCGGCGATGGTTTTCGAAAGCGCATCGATATCCATGTCGTGCTCGTTCTGCTCGGCGGCATCGTCATTGTTGGCCATGCCGGCACCGATGATGTTGATGAAGGCGAAGACACGGGTGCGGGAGTTGTCGATGATGCGACGGCGAAACTCGGAGAAGTCGCGCCAGCCGGAAGAGCCGGCGTCGGCGACGGTGGTGACGCCGTTGGGGATGGCGAAGGGATCGGCGGGGACGGAGAGGTCGCCGTTCCCCCAGGCGTTGTGGCGAAGACCGGTGAAGACGTGGACGTGGATGTCGACCAGGCCAGGAGTGATGTAGAGGCCGGAGATATCGACCGACTGTTTTGCGGCGGTGGCGGGAATCGAGAGTTCGATGGCGGCGATCTTGCCGTCGCGAATGGCGACGTCGCGCTTGGCGTCGATGTTGTTCTTCGGGTCGATCAAGTGGCCATTGCGGAGGACGAGGTCGAACTGCTGGGCGGGCGTGGAGATAGTGCAGAAGAGAAAGGTGGCGGCGAGGAATCGGAGCATGATTGGGAGTATAGCCAAGAGGGGCAATGCGAGCCTGCGGCAATTTACCTATGCAGAGAGGTTTGAATTGCAGCCCTCGCTCCGGCGGGCATGCAAAGGAGAAAGACAAGTGCGAAAAACAAGCGGGAGTTCCTCTTGCAAAGATGCGATGGGATGCAAAGTGTCCTATCAATAGGAATGTTTCCGGTTGTCGTCGACGTATCTAACACTGTGAGCTGACTCAGCGGGGTCTAGAAGTTAAGTCTTAAAGCAAACTCCATTTGCCGCGGCGTACCCGTCCCAACCAACCCTGTGGTATTGATCACGCTGGTGATGTGGCCGAAGCTGGCTGTATTAAAGGAGCCGCTCGGTTGCCCGTATTGGGCACGGTTGAACACGTTAAACGCTTCGGCACGAAAGATCACCTTGTAGCGCTCCGTAACCGAAAACAGCTTCTCGAGGGCCACGTCGTCTTGCCAGAAGTTCGGGCCGCCTGCAATATTCCGACCCGCATTTCCCCAGGTCCCGGCGTCGGGAACCTTGAAGGCTAACGGGTTGAGCCATGAGGTGATGCCCCGATTGCTGGAGTAGATCGGTACACCGGGCACTAGACTCGGCCTCTGGTTTACGTTGTTCCCGTCAGGCAGAACCGTACTGCTGCGGCTCACTGTAACGTTCAGTGGCAGCCCGCTACGGAAATAAAGCAGGGAGTCTATCGACCATCCTCCAACGAAGGCATCGGCGAGTTTGCTGCTGTTGAGGAAGCGTCTTCCACGGCCAAAGGGGAGATCGTACACGACACTCGCATTGCCGCTATGGCGGACGTCGAAGTCGCTCCTGGCATAATCGCAGCGAAAGCAAGCGATGTTCTCCGCAGCATCCGCCTCTCCCGCGCCGACGGAACCGTCATCGAGCGCGTGAGAGAACATGTAATTGCCGGCTACAAAAAACCCGTTATGGAAGCGATGCGTCAGATTGGACTGGAAAGCGTGGAAGATCGACATGCCCTCGTTAGCTTTCGTATCGATCTGGCTTGGAAAGAATGAGCCCAGGGGACGTAGGCCCGTTGTTGGGTCGATCAGGTTGGTATAGGTGCGGCGAAAAAGATGATTGCCCTTGATCCCCAGATAAGTGAAGGTCAATACCGTCTGCTGTCCAAGCGATTGCTGTATTGAGCCAGTCCACTGCACCGTGTACGAGTCGGGATGGTTACGCAGGAGCGACCGAGGCGTCTGTGCGAGACCGGTGGTTGGGATCAGGTCCAGCGCACTCGGATACGAGTACACGTTGCTCGCGCTCGAGGTCAGAAGCGTGGACGGTTCCGTGTTCACGACCGGACTATCCTCATCGCCCAATTGGATCTCTCCGTGATAGATACCAAATCCTGCGCGAAAGACGGTATTCCCACGAAACACGTCGGGCGAATAGGCGAACGAGACTCGCGGATCGAAATCCTTCGTGTTCGGAAAGTAAAAGGTGGTTCCTATGCCGCAGTAACCGCCACAGCTGGCCAAATCGAAGGGATCTTCGTTATTGTGCTGCTCATGAAGGGGAGCGAAATAGTTGTATCGCATGCCTAAGTTAAGCGTGAACGTTTTGCTGAGTTTCCATTGGTCCTGTAAATAGCCGGCATACTGCGTCTTGCGCAAGCCTTTATCCGGGAGCGCCGCCGTTACCAGGATTGAATCCAACTTGTTTGCAAGCAGATTGGCTGCGGAGGTGTAGCTTGCAGTGCCATCTACAGAATTTGCTTCGTTGTACATTACGAAACGAATGTCCACTCCCGCCTTGATCGTGTGTGCGCCGCGGCTAAGCGTTATGGTGTCGTTACCGGAGAAGCTTGTGGGAATCTGAGCCTTGCTGTAGTTCTCTGACAACGTAGTAAACCCCGTAATAGAAAAGTTGTAGGGGGACCCCGTTTGCTGATTTTGAATAAAGGTGTTCCTGTTGAACCCGAGTTGCGCCTCGTTAAGGAAGGTCGGGCTGAAGATGTGCGTCTCTTCGAGAGCGAAGTTCTGGATCCGTGATTGGATGGTGATGGACTGGGCCAAAGCATTCAGCGCACTCGTCGAAAAACCATCGTCGATGCTGTAGCGTGCATAGGCAGAGTCCTTGCTGCTGATTCTGTGGTCAACACGAACGACGCCGGAGTTTTCCTGGTTGGGGCTTGGCACCACGCCAGTGAAGGAGTACACATTCAGATCTGCAGTCGGCGCCGATCCTTGCGGGTAGTTATTGATAACGGCAGCAAGCGATGGCTGGGCGGCCGCTACTTGTGCGCGAAAGGCCGGACTAGGTACAAAGCCGGTTTGCGGCACCCCACCAAGCGATTGGCGAAAACCCTCATAGTTGACAAAAAAGAAAGTGCGATCGCGGACAATAGGACCGCCCAGGTTTCCGCCAAACTGATTCAGATGAAAACCCGGATGGACGGGGGTCTTGATTGGAGAGAGCGCATCGAAATAGCTATTGCGCAGGTAATCGAAGACACTGCCATGAAACTTGTTCGTTCCGCTCTTGGAGATGAGGCTGACTTGCCCGCCGGCACTTCCTCCAGTATCTGCGGTGTATCCTCCGGCATCCACACGAAATTCTGCAACAGCTTCCGTAGAGAACTGCAGACGAAGCCCGGATTTTACCGCCTGCCGATAAATCCCGCTTGCATCAACGCCATCGAACCTGAAGTTGTTGTCGTCGATTCCCTGGCCCGCAAATCGAATGCTGGCCTGGGTTCCCGATCCGCTATCGATGCCTCCCGGCGCAAGAAGCTCAAGGGTCGCTATATTTCGACCATTTAGTGGCAGCCGGGCAACCTGCGCGGATTGGATAGTTCCTCCCACGGTCGCGTTGTTGTTGTCCAGATTCGCTCCGGTGTCCACATCGACGTAGACGCTCTGATTCGCGCCACTGACCAGTAGCCGAGCGTTGATGGTTCTAATGTCTCCCGAGTGAAGGTCGATGTCTGCAAGACGAAAATTGTTAAATGCGACTTTACTGATGACTAGCGTAAATCGACCGACAGGCAAGGAGGAAATGACAAACGTGCCGCGACCGTTCGTTGTGACCTGACGTACAGCGCCTGTGCCGTCTTGCACAAGTTGGACTTGAGCGTCAGTAATAACGGATCCGGATGGATCGACGACCGTCCCATTGACCTCTGTTCTATCGATTTGTGCTGCCAGGGGAATTGATGCCGAAATAATAACCAAAAGAAAACTGATAAATCGTCGCATGGAATTCTGAATTGTTTCCTTTCGCGGGGTCGGTCGAGCGTTCGGTAAATTCAATGTGGCGGGTCAATCCTGATGGAATGCTGAAGAAACGCGTGAGTCATCGAAGAACAATCAACTGTTCATCGGTCAGTAATATTTTTCGGCTGGGCCGTCCAATCTTTCGCGAGAGCGCCTTTCCTTCGCATTTTGGTCTCATACTCATCGGAGATTCATGTTGGAGCGGCTACCATACTCGGAGGAGCCGACGATGCGGATATTAGTCATCGAAGACGATCGAAAGATGGCCACGCTCCTTCGGGAAGCGATGGAGAAGCAATCACATAGAATTGTTCTCGCCTTCAACGGCATTGAAGGGTTGGAGGTTGCTCGAAGTCACCAGTTCGAAGCCATCGTCCTGGACGCGATGCTTCCTGGAATGGACGGGTTCAGTGTCGCTCACACTCTTCGCAAGACCGCGGTGGCAACTCCCATTCTTATGTTGACAGCACGTGACGCAACCACCGATGTCGTCAAAGGGCTGGACTCTGGCGTCGATGACTATCTGACCAAGCCTTTCGCGTTTGCCGAGCTCTTTGCACGTCTTCGCGCTCTTGGGCGTCGCCAGCCTACGGTCGTGTCGCTTCAATATCGGGTAGCCGATCTACAGCTCGATCCTCGTACTCACGCGGCCTCTCGTGCCGGTCGACCCATCAGTCTGACGCGGACTGAATTTCTGCTTCTGGAGTTCATGATGCGTCATCAGGAGTCCGTGCTGCGCCGTGAGGCTCTCATCAATGCCGTTTGGGGTTATGAAGAAACAGTGGAGAACAATACCCTTGACGTCTTTATGAAACAGCTTCGAGCCAAGATCGACGAAGGTCATGACAACAAACTGATTCAAACAGTGCGTGGCTTCGGTTATCGCTTGTCGCCGGTCGCGGGTGCATGACACTTTCTATTCGAACCCGGATGACGGTGTGGTACTTGCTCGCGGTCGGCTGCATTATTGTCCTGCTTGGCCTCGGTGTTTTCTTTGGTGTTTCCTGGAGCCTGCAGCATGTCGCGGACATGGAACTCAGCTCCGGGATTGATGGCGTTACGGCATTCCTTCGGCACAAGCTCGCCATTCGCGAAATGGAGAATCTTCCCGAAGAGCTTCGTGAGCACTCGGCTCTCCTACCTCGCGGTAAGATGTTCCGAGTCAGATCGGGTGATGGTTCATTGATCTTTGAAACTGACGCGATGCAGGTGATCCCGCCATTTACGCCACTCGCCGGCGAGATCACCAAACGCAGTGTGATGGTCGAACGTCGATGGTATCGCGCCTTCAGTAAAGCGGAGACCGTTGGATCCTACGAGTTCCTGATAGAAGTTGCCGTAGACCAGACTCTCTATAGAGAGATGGTGAACCATCTTGCGATCTTTCTGATGCTAAGCATTCCGATTGCTGGTCTCCTCGCGGCTCTTGGAGGTTATTGGATGAGCGGCCGTGTGTTAAGGCCCATCCATCAAATCGCCGACGCCGCAAGCTCTATTGATGCTCATAACCTCACCCGGCGCTTGCCGGTAACAGGGACGAAGGACGAACTCGATAGACTTTCGGAGACACTGAATCACATGTTCGACCGCATTCAAATCTCCTACGACCGCATCGCACAATTTACGGCGGATGCCTCTCATGAATTGCGGACGCCCATCGCGTTCATTCGCTCCAGCGCTGAATTGCTTCTTATGGGACGAGCAAACGCCACAGCGAAGACCCGGGGAATAGAGGACATCCTGAGAGAGAGCGAATACATGGCCGCACTGATCAGCGACTTGTTGACTCTTGCTCGTGGGGACAGTAAAGACGGATCTTTGGAGATGGAATTGTTTGAACTCACCGAAGCGGTTGACGGGATCTTGGCGCGAGGCAGAGCGCTTGCTGCCGCCAAGAATATTTCAATCGACTATTCTCAGTCTAGCCAAGTTGTCGCAATCCACGGAAATAGAAACGCGTGCGAACGTATCCTTTTGATTTTTCTCGATAATGCAATTCGTTACACCCCGAAAGGCGGTCACGTCACTCTAAATACCTGGACATCAGGGAATGGCTGCGGCTTTACTATCTCCGACGACGGGATTGGAATTGCTTCTGAAGATCATCAACGCATCTTTGAGCGATTCTTCAGGGTGGACACAGCGCGTACCCCAAGAGACGGCGGCACAGGACTTGGTCTGGCGATCGCAAGAAGGCTCATCGAGGCTCATAGAGGAACTGTGGCAGTCGAAAGTGAGCTCGGACAAGGAACTCGATTTATCGTTCGCTTTCCGCGCGCTGATGTCGTGATCGGGACACCAGCAGCAAACTCGTCTTCCAGCCAGCTTCACCATTGATTGGGAGAGACGACGCCGTCGAGATCTCAGACTGGCATTCTGAATTGCATAGAACTTCAATCTTTTGTCTCTAGCTTCGCTGCAGCAGTCGTCGTAGCGAACCGATGTGATCGAGCGATTCGATATTGAAAACTGCATCGACGAGCTCAGCCGCTTGCCTTGCGCCCAGAAACGGATCCATAAGATCCCGGCACTTCCCGATAACTTCATCCCGACTCATCGGGTTGAGAACGGTGCCCCGCACCGCATCGATCCGTCGTTTGTAGGATTCGCCGCTCTTCAGCTTTACTTCCACGATCGCCACAAGTTGAGGATAGAGCCGTTCAAGTTGCTCGTCCGGAACCAGTTCTATCTTGGCGCGCTCGCGGATGATTGCTGCATCCCCAACGCGCGCCTTATCGTGCGCAGCGCGAAAGGAGACGGTCTTGTCGACGAGCATGACCGCCATCATCTGCTGGAGTGAAATATCCTGCATGCTGCGATCGTTGACGGTTCTGGCTTCACTGGTCGCGATGCGTACTACCACTTTCTCCAGCTGGTCGAGCTCAAACGCGTGCTCCTGCAATATCGCCTGCAGCGCGTCGAGAGGCGCCTGGATCGGCGAACCGACTGTCCACTTCTTAATATTGGTTTGGGTAACCTCGAACCGTTCTCCCAGGCCGTCAACTAATCCCGCCGGATCGGCCCCGGGCCCAAACGCCATGAGGAAATTGTCCGAGCCGGAAAAGATATCATCCACGCCGTTTGCTCCAAGGTGCACCAGGAGCGCCGCATCAACGCCGTTGCGCGCAGGCGCTCCACCAAACACGAACGACTTCTCCACGTGGTGCGTGTCCCGCTGCCACGCCGCTATCCCGGACGCCTGTTGCGCTGCGTAGTCCATCAGCCATCGCATCTGTTGAGTCCCAAGGCATGCGGAACATCCGGCCGCCGCGGCAGCGCCAAAATTGTTCGCGACGCTATGAGAGGAGCGATGGGTCTTCATCTGAAACTGAAGCCCTCCAAGTGTCATGGAAACTCGCGTTCCGATGTCGTAACCGAGCGTGATCGCGCGAAGGAAGTGTCTCCCATCGATGCCGAAGAGCTCGCCTGTCGCCAGAGCGGCCGGCACGACAGCGCAGCCGGGATGAGAATGCGATGGGGAGTGCGAGTCGTCGGTCTCGTCAGCATGGGCCAGCATGCCATTCACGAAAGCCGCTTCCGCAGGACCGCACAGCAGATTCGACCCCACAACCGTCGCGGTCTTCTCTCCTCCATGGAAGCGGGCGAAGTTGAGCGCAACCTTCGCCGGCGGCAACTCCGCCCCCGACACCATCGCCGCAAGAGTGTCCAGGACATGTTCCTTTGCCTTCTCAGCTACGTCAGGAGGAAGAATGCGGGACCGGGCCTCTGCCATGTACCTGCTCAATTCGTCCATCACGTCCGTCGGGGACGAGCGATTCTGTGGTGGACTCGCCTCCTGTGCAGCGACCCACCGCGGAGCAACTCTGCCAACTAGAATCGTCCCTGCTCCCCGCAATAGAGTTCGCCGAGTCAGTATGGATGCCTTGTACTTCACATCTACTCCGTCATGGCGCGGCCTGGTGGGAGTCAGTGTCTCCTCTGTTTCTTCGAGGATCCATTGGCACCCGGTCGCGACGCGCTTGGCTCATAAAGAACGAGCGGTTATCGACTTTGGAAAAGCCGGTCCAAGCTAGGAATCTTTTCGGAGAGTTCCTTGCGGATCGTCTCCGCTTGATGAGCCGCATCCTGTTCATTGGAAGCGGACGTACCGGGAATCTCCATAACCAGAATCCCGATAGGGCGCCCCTTGGCATCGAACATTGGCATCTTCATGTTGTAAAAGTCGCCATCAGCGATGTAGGGACCATAGGTTTTCCCATCTTTGACAGCGGCAAAATCTCCAGTCGACGTATGAATACCCAACCTGGTCGCGTTTCCATTCGCGATCAGGATCATCTGGTTCCCACCAGGCGGAATGACATGCAGCCCCATCTTTCGAAGATAGGAATGGGACGAGAGCATGTTCAGAACTAACTCCTCCGCGAAGGGAGCATTCACTGCCTCTTGCGGCTCGGGGCCACGAACCTCGCCCGAACCGGTATTTACCGGTTCGAAGATATCAACCCGTGCACTCTTTGCCCCTTCCTGGGGAACCGCTACAAACAGCCGATTCAGCTGCGGAACGAATCGAGCCGTCCTCGCTTTGGACCCTGTAGACACGCTACCCCGCGAGACATACTTGTCCATGCTGATCTGGTCGTAAACATCGACCGACCCTCCGCCGATCGCATAGAGTCGCTTACTCTTCGGATCATAGATCGTATCGTCGACTCCAGGCGTAATCGGCAATGTCTGAAGTTCCTTGCCCGTGTTGCTGTCCAACATGACTAACTTGCCATCGCGGCATCCGACAAACAGGCGTTGTCGTTGCTCGTCCAGTGCCATTGTGACGTTGCCCTTTGCCAACGTGATGGGCCACTTCGCCACGATCATGTTCTTCCAACGATCGACAACCACCACCTCGTTCTTCGCCTTGTCGTTGATATAGACACGAGGCCGATAGCTATCGAGTGCCATTGCCTCGAGCGTATCTCCATCGATCTTCATATCTTCGATCTTCTTGTTGCTGCTTGTATCGACGGTACTGAACATCGAGTAAGACTGATGAACATCTCCACCGCCATTATCGACGTAGAGATACTTTCGCGACGCATCGTAGCCGATTGAATCTGCGTCCTTGAGCAAGGCGATGCGATCGACCAGTTGGTAGTTGTTGGCATCGTAAACCTTGACGCTGCCGTCTCCCCCGTCAGTCACATAGAGGCGGTCGGTGTCCTCGCGATACCACACGGCGTGCGGTCGCTCGATACCCTCGATCCGCTGAAGCAGTTTTCCTTCTCCGAGATCGAACACCAGCACCGCTTTGGAGTCTTCTGGCGTCGCGAACAACCGGTTTCTCTTAAGGTCAATGCCGAAGTGATCAAAGTTCCCCTTGACGGTGGGCGGAATTGCTAGAGTCTTGACGAGACGCAGAGCCCCGACCTGAGACTGAGCATCCACGAGCGGTTTCTGAGCCACTACCAATTCTGATGCACTCGCAAATACGATAACTGCTACAAAGAAACGTTTGAACAATTCATCACCATCTGGAATAGATTCTCATTCGATAATAGTTAGCAAGCGCTGAGAAAAGGCGCCATGTCTAACAATTTCCGACGAAAACAGCTTCAGCGAATCCTCATAAAATCTAAGCATCGCGACGCCTTACGAACCGCGAGCGGACAATAACCATACGCTCTCCGAAACTCCTACATCTCGATAGCCGCGCCGAAACTCTCCGCGCTCTGATGCTCGATCGTCTCGTGGCTGCCGGGTCTGCAGCAATACCAGTGAGGCAGCACCAAATTGTCCAAACCGAACCATAGAAAGACTTCTCTGGAATTTTGATTTAATGCTCAGGAGCAGGCCGTAAATCTGAGGCCTGCTCCTGAGCATGTTTACTGCACGTTGAGCGTTACGTTGGTGGAGGCATGTGCGCCAGTGCTCACATCGGTTGCGGTCACCACCACGGTGTAACTCTTCGCGGTTGGGTTAGCCGCACTGCTCCCTCCGCAACCGCTCAACCCTAATAAGGTGCCCAGAGATAGAAACATTACCGCCAGCCCTACCGTCAGACGAGGCATCTGCCGTGATCGCCTGCGTACCATCTTCATGCCGGCCAACGGCAGCAGAAGGAAGCCCATTGCCACCGCGGCGAATGGTCGACCAGAAAGCGGCTTCTCATTGCGCGCTGTCTGATTGCTGGTCTGGATGGTAAGAGTGACCGACGTTGCCCCGCTGCCCGCCGGAATTGTTGCTGGAGAGAAGGTGGCTGTTGCGCCCGGAGGCAACCCTGATGCGCTAAAAGTTACCGCATTGGGGTAGCTTGCACTGCCCCCAGGGGCAAGCGCGATGGTAAAGGTCGCCGCTGCGCCCGGAGCCACGGTCGCTGATCCCGAGTTGGAACTCGTGCCAGAGCCCGAGGAGAGCGTAAGGCCTGTGGCAACCGTGAAGCTCGTGTTCGCAGCCGCCGCTGTATAGTTTCCGCTGCCAGCCTGGCTGGCGCTCACGACGACTGTCCCCACACCCGTCAACGTCACGGTCGACCCCGAGATCATCGCCGGTCCAGAGACCACGGTGTAGATGAAGGCGCCTGTCGAGTTGGAGGTGGCGCTCACCGGAAAGGGAGCGTCGCCATAGGTGTGGTTGGCAATGGTGAAGCTTATGGTCGGGGTGACCGCTGCGACTGTGAAGGTCGTGGTTTTGCTGGCAACCCCATAGTTTCCGCTTGCGGCTTCGGAAGCCTGGAGCACGACGGTTCCCGCGCCGGTCAGTGTGACATTGGAGCCCGCGACGGTTGCCGGGCCTGAGATTACAGTGTAGGTGAAGGCGCCTGCTGAGTTGGAGGTGGCGTTGACCGTGAAGGCAGCGTCGCCGAAGGTGTGGTTAGCAACGGTGAAGATGATCGTCGGGGTGATGGCTGCGACGGTGAAGGTCACATTTTGCGTGGCGGCAACATAGTTGGTGTCGGCTGCCTGTGAAGCCTGCAGCACAACGGTTCCCGCTCCCGTGAGAGTTACCGTGGAGCCGGCGATGGTTGCCGGTCCCGAGACCACCGTGTACGTAAAGGCTCCCGTGGACTTGGAGACGGCGCTGACCGTGAAGTCAGCGTCACCGTAGGTGTGGTTGGGGACGATGAAGAGGATCGTGGGTGTGGTGGTTGCAACCGTGAAGGTCACATTTTGTGTGGCCGCAGCAAAGTTGGCGTCGGCTGCCTGGGATGCCTGCAGCACGACGGTTCCCGCTCCGGTGACGGCTACCGTAGAGCCGGCAATGGTTGCCGGTCCCGAGACTACCGTGTAGGTGAAGGCTCCCGTGGAATTGGAAGTGGCGTTAACCATAAAGTCACTATCGCCAAAAGTGTGGTTAGGAACCGTGAAGCTGATCGTCGGGGTGCCCGTTGCGACTGTGAAGGTCGTGTTGCGGGTAGCGACAGTGTAGTTGGAGTCAGCGGCTTCTGTGGCCTGGAGCACTACCGTGCCCACACCCGTCAACGTCACTGTCGACCCCGAGATCGTCGCCGGACCTGAGATTACGATGTAGGTGAAGGCTCCTGTGGAGTTCGAGGTAGCGTTAACCGTAAAGGCAGCGTCGCCGTAGGTGTGGTTGGGGATCGTGAAGTTAATTGTCGGGGCGATAGCGGCGACAGTGAAGGTCGCGTTGTGGGTAGCGATGGTGTAGTTGGAGTCCGCTGACTGTGAAGCCTGCAGCACGACCGTTCCCGCACCGGTCAGCGTTACTGTCGAGCCAGAGATCGTCGCCGGACCCGAGACTACAGTGTAGGTGAACGCTCCTGTGGAGTTGGAGGTGGCGCTGACCAAGAAGGCAGCGTCGCCGTAGGTGTGGTCGGGGACCGCGAAGTTAATCGTTGGGGTGCCCGCTGCGATAGTAAAGCTAACGTTCTGTGTGGCAACGGTGTAATTGGTATCCGCCGCTTCTGAAGCCTGTAATACGACGGTTCCCGCACCGGTCAGCGTTACCGTCGAGCCTGCGACTGTTGCAGGGCCCGAGACCACCATGTAGGTGAAGGCTCCGGTGGAGTTGGAGGTGGCGCTGACTGCGAAAGTAGCATCGCCGTAGGTGTGGTTGGGCACCGTGAAGTTAATCGTCGGCGTGCCTGCTGCGACGGTAAAGCTAGCGTTCTGCGTGGCCGCGGTGTAATTGGTATCCGCTGCCTCTGAAGCCTGCAATACGACAGCTCCCGCGCCGGTCAGCGTGACGGTCGAACCTGAGATCGTCGCCGGACCCGAGACCACCGTGTAGGTGAATGCGCCTGTGGAGTTGGAGGTGGCGCTGATCAAGAAGGAAGCATCGCCGTAGGTATGGTTAGGAACGGTGAAGCTGATCGTAGGCGTGGTGGCTGCAACCGTGAAGGTCACGTTCTGCGTGGCCGAGGTGTAGTTGGTGTCAGCGGCTTCAGAGGCCTGCAGCACGACGGTTCCCGCACCGGTCAGGGTTACTGTGGCGCCTGAGATGGTTGCCGGCCCCGAAACCACCGTATAGGTGAAGGCGCCTGTCGAGTCGGAGGTCGCGCCGACCGTGAAGGGAGCGTCGCCATAGGTGTGGTTAGGAACGGTGAAGTTGATCGCCGGGGCGAGGGCCGCGACGACGAAGCTCGCGTTCTGGGTGTTTGCCGTGTAGTTGGAGTCCGCCGCCTCTGACGCCTGCAGCACGACGGTTCCCGTACCGGTCACGGTCACGGTCGAGCCTGAGATGGTTGCCGGCCCCGATACTACCGTGTAGGTGAAAGTTCCTGTCGAGTTTGAGGAGGCGCTGATCGTGAAGGGAAGGTCGCCGTAAGTGTGGTCAGCCACAGTGAACGTGATCGTTGGGGTGCCCGCGGTTGCGGTTCCGCTCAGCGCGATGCTCTGCGTGACATAGGTGGGGGCCGGTGCGTTCAGATGGTTGTCTGTCATCGCCAGCGAACCGCTGATGGAGCCGACCGTGGTTGGTGAGAAGCTGATCAGGTTGGTGCAGGATGCCCCGGCGACGAGAGTACCAAGGCTCGAAGTGGACGTGAGTTGCGGGCAGGTGGAGCTACCGCCGATCGTGAATCCGGCTGCAATGCTGGGGTTCAGGCCGGCTCCGGGAACCGGGAAAATAAGCGCGCCACTGCCGATATTTGTAACCGTGACAGTCTGCGGGCTATCACTGCTGTTCGAGCCAACCGCCGTCGAGGCGAAGCTCAGGCTCGGAGTATCGGCGAAGTCAAGCTTCACCACCGCAGTGTTGCCGCTGTCAGCGACATAAACATTCCCGCTCCCGTCCACCGATACACCCTGGGGAGAACGGAAGCCGCTGCCCAGAGTCACCACACAGCCGGCGTTCCCGCAACCCGCAGCCATCTGCTTCACTGCGTTGTTGCCGCTATCGCCGATGTAGATGTTCCCGTTTCCGTCCACCATGATGCCCGCGGGTACGTTGAAGCCGCCGCCCAGGGTCACTACACAACTAGCGCTCCCGCAACCCGGCGCAATCTCCTTCACCGCATCATTTCCCGTATCGGCGATGTAGACGTTTCCCTTCCCATCCACCGCCACGTCTTGAGGAGCGGAGAAGCCGCCACCCAGCGTATTCACCGTGACGTACCCGCCCGCAGCCAGAATCTCCTCCACTGCATTGTTGCTGTGATCGGCGACAAAGACATTCCCGCTCCCGTCTACTGCGACTCCAGTGGGAGCGCTGAAGCTGAAGCCGGCCGCCAAGGTATTTACCGTGGCGTAACCGCCCGCCGCCAAAATTTCATATACCTTATTGGCGCCGGAATCGGCGACGAAGACGTTCCCTCCCCCGTCCACCGCTATGTCAGGCAGATTGCTGAAGCTGAAGCTGCCGGCCAGCGTCACCACACAGCTCGTGCTCCCACACCCCGCCGGAATCTCCTTCACCGTAGTGGTATCTGCTACGAAGACATTCCCGCTACCGTCTACCGCGACGCCCTGGGGCTGGCTGAAGCCGCCGCCCAGCGAAGCCTGCGTGCCCGGGCTGAAGATCAGCTGCGGGCCTAAGCCAGTGCCGTAGGCATGGGCGGCCGCGATCACCGCTCCCGAGTTGTCGCTCAGAGCCGCTGCCCCATAGCGGACCCCGCTGAACTGTGGCGTGAAACTCACATTGAGTGTACAGGTGTCTCCTGGGTTATAGGTTGTTCCTGCGCTGCAGGTCCCTGCGCCGGCGTCGGCAAAGTCCTGTCCGGACGCTCCCTGGGACAGCACGGCTGGCGTGCCGATCGTGCCGCCTGTATCAAAGGTAAAGGTGAGCGGAATCATGGGAGGAGCGCTGGTAGCGATGGCCGCAGAGCTAAAATTCACACCCTGGGTCATGATCGCCTTTATCGCACTGTTGCCACTATCGGCGACCACAACGTTGCCGTTGCCATCCACCGCCACTCCTCTGGCAACGCTCAGGGCGCTGCCCAGCGGAAGGATCGTAGGACTGGCCGGTATAGTGCCGTTAACCGCCACGATCTCCTTCACTGCATTGTTAGAGAGTTCGGCGACGAAGACGTTGCCGCTGCCATCGACCGCAACGCCCACGGGACTGGTTAATACGCCGCCCAGTGGAAGGATCGTAGGACTGGCCGGTATAGTGCCGCTGACCGCCACGATCTCCTCCAGCGCATTATTGCCGGTGTCGGCGACGAAGATGTCGCCGACGGCGTCTACTGCGACCCCCTGCGGGCTGCTGAAACCGCTGCCCAACGGAACTACGCTGGAGTAACCGCTCGACACCAGAATCTCCTCCACCGCATTGTTGCCTTGATCGGCAACGACGACATTACCGCTGCGGTCCACCGCTACCCCCATCGGGCTGAGGAAGCCGCCGCCCAACGGAAGAATCGTGGGGTTGGCAGCCGGAATCGTGCCGTTGACCGCCACGATCTCCTTCACCGCATTGTTGCCCGTATCGGCGACGAAGACATTGCCGCTGGCGTCTACTGCCACCCCCTGGGGGCTGTTGAAACCGCTGCCCAGCGAAATGACGCTGGTGTAACCGCTCGACGCCAGAATCTCCTCCACTGCACTGCTGCCGGTATCGGCGACGAAGATGTTGCCGCTTGCGTCTACCGCGACGCCCCCGGGGCCATTGAAGCCGCTGCCGAGCGAGCTGATGGCCCAGCTGAAGTGCGCAGTCTGCGCCTCAGCAAAAGGAGCGAGTCCGCCCAGCGCGCTCAAGCAAAGAACCATCAGGACCAGAACCCATTTGCCCCAGCCGAAGCAGTTCTCCCCGCGTGAGTGCTTATCGAAATGGCGGTCGCCAGGCGCAGCCATCCGGTTGTCGCTGGAGATCACTTGGGAAGTTGCACAGGACGAGACACACGAAGGATCAATGGCAGATGAGAACAGCATTCTAAGAATCTCCTAATGAAAAATGCATTCGACAAGACAAGGCGCAACTGGATGGCCGCGTCAGCCCATGCAAGCTAAACCTGCATGGGATGCGAAAACGCGCCAAAAGCGCACGGCAGACAGAGACGGGCCTACAGCGGAACAACACTGGAAATAATTACCTCGCAGTAGTGCATCGGCAGCTGACGCCAAATCTTCTCATCGAAATATTGCGCCGCCCGTGACTCTTTGGTGTTTATTCCGGCCGCTTGCCCGTTTCGGGAACACTGCAGCAGAGTGCGACGAGGGAGGAACGAGAGAGATTGGAACCTCATTCCCTAATTAAGGATCGGAGATAAAAACGTGAAAGCTCCGCTTACGCCAGCGCTCTCCATGGGTTCGAATCTTCTCGGGAGCCGGCGATACGAGCCTTGATCGAAATCACGCGAGCGCAGATCCACGTCGCTAGTGGAAAGCGAGAAGGATCCGTGTCTGTCGATACGAGCTATTTAGCTGCATCAGCGGCGAGATTCAGAAGTTCTTCGACTTCAGAGAGCCTCGGCATGGAAGGCTGCGCTCCTACCCTTGTCACCGACACAGCGGCCACTGCACACCCAAATCGAGCGGCGTCCAGCGGCTCCATGCCTTGAGTAAGCGCATAAGCGAATCCTCCATTGAATGCATCGCCTGCGGCCGTCGTATCAACAGCCTGCACCCGGTAGGTGGGGATCAAGGTTGTTGGAACATCCTTGCCGGCAAGGTAAATACCGCGAGCGCCCAACTTAAGGATGACGTTACGAACACCTGTCGCAAGGATTCTACTCGCCACCATGGGGAGAGCCTCGTCCTCGATCGTGTCATCCGATAGGGGATGATCCAGATCTTTCAGAATGCTGCGAGTTTCGCTTTCATTCGGAGTCAACCATGTCACGGTTTGAAGAAGCCCTGCGGACAACACCTGAGCAGGCGCCGGGTCCAAGACAAACGGGATATGAAGTTGTGCTGCCAGACCGCCCAGGCGCTCCACGGACTCGAGCGGAATCTCCAACTGGGCAAGAATCACACCTGCGCTTCGGAGAAGTTCAACGTGCTCCTCCAGGTTCTCCGGGCGCAAGGATGAATTTGCCCCCGGAATCACAACGATTGAATTGCCGCCCTGTGGCGTTACCAGGATCACAGCGCACCCTGATGGCTCCTCAACTTCCCGCACGTGCTCCGTGTTCACTCCTGCCTCGTTCAGTCCTTCACGAAGTCGTTTTGCGAAAAGATCGTTGCCCAGGTGTCCAACCATCGCCACCTCCGCTCCAAGACGCGAGGCCGCGACAGCCTGGTTCGCACCTTTACCGCCGGGATACGTAGCGAATCCTTCTCCCATCAGGGTTTCTCCACTGCCGGGCATATGGGAGACGGATGCGACCAAGTCGAGATTGATACTTCCAACCACCACTATTTTCTTCTTCATATCTCTTCATATCCTCATCTTCAGTTCGTTTGTTGTTAACGAAGGATGAGCGGAGCCACTGCGATTGCACCTAACCCCGTCAAAAAGAAAAAAAACATCCACGGGATCAACTTGCGCGAGCCCGCTGGCGCGGACGAAAACTCGCGCCAGACGAAGACACCCCAGAACGCCGAGACCATGGTTGCGCCCTGTCCTATGGCGTAGGACACAGCCGGCCCCACCAACTCCGCCTTAGAGGCTACAAAGCTCGCGACCGCGCCGGTGGACCAGATGACCCCTCCCAGGAGCGCCCAGAGGTGCCATGCTCCCCTCGTCGACACGTATTGGCGGAATGTCGTGGGAGCTTCGCCAGTCAGCGAACGTTTCATCAGGAACATGTTGAGAGGCAGGGAACACAATGCGACGCCAAAAGCAAATACCAGGGCGACGGCATAGGGACCGAGTGCATGATCTCCGAGTGTAGATTTCGCGACAAATGGGTAAAACGATCCCATCAGGACCCCACTTACAACGCTTAGAACCACGCCGCGTGTGCTCGTCGCGCCGCCAGGCTCACGACGTTTATACGCCAAAGCGTCGAGCACAATCGCAATGGCGACCAACGTAACTCCGCCGAAGATGAGAAACGGATTTCCCGCCGGATGTAGGACATAGTTGGACACTACGCCAACGATGAGCGCCAAACCGATGCCCACGGGAAATGCTACAGCCATTCCCGCAAGATCGATGGCCGCCACCAACAGAAGGTTCGCGACGTTGAAGATGACGCCGCCGAGCACAGCATAAAGGTCGTGGGTCAAATCCGCCGTGCGAAGATTTGCAACAGAGGACGTCCCCGCATCTCCGAGGCTGCCCAGCGTAAATCCCCACAGGAGCGCTCCAACAATGATTCCAAGTACATAATCCCAATAGAACAGGGAAAAGGAATAACCTGCGGTAAGTTTGCGTGTGTTGGCCCACGATCCCCAACACAACATACTTGTAATCATGAACAGAAGTACGATGCCATACCCTTGCGGTTGATACACGAGTTGACACTCCGGCGAATCAGTAATTGTTCGTTTGTTCAGAACAGCGATGATAGCAACGTATCGGGCAAAGAAAGCTGGCTAGAGGATTGTGTAGCAATTCTCTAGCCAATACAAGGGAACAACTATGGATCGCTTCCATCCTGATTGCGTTTTCGAAGGACGCGCAGGCCAAGCCTTGCGGCAAGCAGCCAATACGGCGCTTCCAGGAAGAAAAAACCCGAGTCAGTTATTCTGAGACCCCTGTATGCAGCCTCATCTCTCCGACTCGAAGATTCGGCGTCAACTCCACGTGCGAGGTATCGTCCAGGGAGTCGGGTTCAGGCCTTTCGTCTATAAACTTGCCACATCCCTCGGCCTCACAGGCTTCGTCTTCAATTCTTCTTCAGGCGTAACCATAGAGATCGAGGGTGACGACACAGTGATTCACACCTTTGTCGAGAGCCTGGAACGCGATACTCCCCCGCTCGCTGAAATTCTCGAACTGACCGTCTCTGAAATGGCGGCCGTGGGTAGCGTCGGCTTCGACATTCTCCAGAGCCGGGAGGAGCTCGGTGAGTTCGCCCTCGTTCCTCCAGACGCCGGCACCTGCCAGGCCTGCTGGCGCGACTTCGGGGATCCCACCAACCGGCGCTTCGGCTATCCGTTTACAAATTGCACCCACTGTGGCCCGCGCTACACCATCATCCACGACATCCCCTATGATCGCGCGAAGACGACGATGTCCGGCTTCCTCATGTGCGAAGCCTGCAAGGCGGAGTACGGTGATCCGGCCGACCGGCGCTTCCACGCTCAGCCGAACGCGTGCTCAGTCTGCGGTCCATCGCTGTGCCTCGTCCCCAGTGGCTCGAGGCTGGCGGACTGTTCGTTTGCCGAGAAGGATTCGCTCCCGGCCATCCGAATGACGAGGGAGCTCCTGCGAGAAGGCAAAATCGTCGCGGTCAAGGGTCTAGGTGGCTTCCTGCTTGCTTGTGACGCAAGCAACCAAGTCGCCGTCGCCGAGCTACGAAGACGCAAGCGCCGCCCCTCGAAGCCCTTCGCCTTGATGGTGCGCGATCTCCAGGGGATCCGGGACCTATGCGTAACGTCACTCGAGGAGGAAGCCGCGCTTCAGCATTCGCGCAGACCGATCGTGATTTTGTCTCGTTCGTCATCTCAAAATCCGGCGTCGGGCGGTCTGCCGGACGTCCTCGCTCCGGGAAATAACACACTCGGCATCATGCTCCCCTATACGCCGCTGCATTATCTGCTCTTCAGCGACTCGCCAGGATTGCCCTCGGAGTTTGCCGCGCTCGTTATGACGAGTGGCAATCTCAGCGAGGAGCCGATCGTCGTCTCGAACACCGAAGCACTCCTGCATCTGTCAGGCATCGCCGATTGGTTTCTGCTGCATAACCGCGACATCTCCACGCGAGTGGACGATTCTGTAGTTCGCATCTTCGAACGGCGCGAGCGCGTGTTGCGTCGTTCCCGCGGCTTCGCGCCCCAGTCCATCGATCTGGGAATCGAGTTGGAACAAGTACTCGCCGTCGGGGCAGAACTGAAGAATACGTTCTGCCTGACCCGCGATCGACATGCCATCCTGAGCCAGCACATCGGCGACCTGGAAAATTATGAAACGATGCAATTCTTCGAAGAAACCCTCGAAAAGACGAAATCCCTCTTCAAGATTTTCCCCCAGGCCATTGCCTACGACCTGCATCCAGGCTACCGAAGCACGCGCATGGCGCTCGCCTCCGGCATCGAACAAAAGTTTGCGGTGCAACATCATCACGCACACATCGCCAGCTGCATGGCAGAAAATCACCTCGGTGGACACGTCATCGGCGTCGCCATGGATGGCACAGGGTTTGGAGCGGGTGGCACAATCTGGGGCGGTGAATTTCTCCTTGCCAGTCTTGCCGGCTTCGAGCGCCGAGCCCACCTCCGCACCGTACCGCTGCCCGGCGGCGATGCGGCGATACGCCATCCCTGGCGTATGGCCCTGAGCTATCTCCGGGATTCTCTCGGTCCCCAGAATCCCGGCGATATCGCTTGTTTCCGCGAAGTTCCAGCCGCGCAGTTCAAACTTGTCGACACGATGATCGCGCGCCGCGTTCAGACCGTGCAAACCTCGTCATGCGGGCGGCTGTTCGACGCCGTAGCGGCCATCCTGGGAATGGGTTCTGAGGTCACCTTCGAAGGGCAGGCGGCCATTGCACTGGAAATGGTCGCGCATCCAGGGGTTACCGGGCGCTACGAATTCGATCTGCAGCAAGGTGAACCGCTTGTGGTGGATCTTCGTCAAAGCATCGCGACGATCGTCCAAGAAATTGCCAGGAGCCGGCCGGAAGGCGAGATATCCGCCCGCTTTCACAACACACTCAGCGCTGCGATCGTCGAGGTCTGTTGCCGCATCCGCAAGAGCGACGGGCTGGACCGCGTATGCCTGAGCGGCGGCGTCTTCCAAAATCATCTTCTGCTTGGGCTTACCGTCGCAGAGTTGCGGCGTCTGGGATTTGGAGTATTCTTACACGCGATGGTGCCCGCGAACGACGGTGGCATCTCATTGGGGCAAGCCGTAATCGCGAATGAGCTCTTGCGCCGAGGAGCCAGTGGTTGCGTTTAGGAGCCGGTGGTTGCATTTAGGAGGTTGACATGTGCCTGGCCATTCCCGGCAAAGTGCTGAATACCTACGACCAACGCGGCTTGCGTATGGCTAAAGTCCGGTTTGGCGGCATCGTTCGCGAAGCATGCCTTGAATATGTGCCGGAGACTCAGGTCGGCGAATACGTCTTGGTGCATGTGGGCTTCGCCATAAGCCGCGTCGATGAAGCCGAAGCGGAACGAACGTACCAGGCCCTGAAAGATCTCGACCAGCTGACGGAGCTGGAGTCGCCCGTCGTCGAGGAGACTGCCGGGAAAGACGAGCCGACCCACCCGGCCTGGATGAATACCGGAGGACCGCGACGATGAAATATCTAGATGAATATCGCGATGGAGACATTGCGGCGAAGATCGTCGCAGAGATGCGCCGTATCCAGACCCGTCCCTGGGTTTTGATGGAGGTCTGCGGCGGACAGACTCACTCGATCGTAAAAAATGGCCTCGATCATCTGCTGCCGGAAGGCGTCGAACTCGTGCATGGACCCGGCTGCCCCGTCTGCGTGACGCCGCTCGAGATGATCGACAAAGCCCACGCCATCGCGCGCTTGCCGAATGTGATCTTCTGCTCGTTCGGCGATATGTTGCGTGTGCCCGGCTCCGACGGCGATTTGTTTTCGATCAAGTCCCTGGGCGGCGATGTCCGCATCGTCTACTCGCCCCTCGACTGCCTGAAGATCGCCCGCGCCAATCCCGCGAAGCAGGTTGTCTTCTTCGCCATCGGCTTCGAGACCACCGCTCCCGCCAACGCAATGCTGGCGTGGAGAGCCCGCGAAGAGCAGGTGAACAATCTTTCGCTGCTGGTCTCGCATGTCCTGGTGCCGCCTGCGCTCGAAGCCATCCTCAGCGCTTCAGGAAATCGCGTACAGGGCTTCCTCGGTCCGGGCCACGTCTGCGCCGTGATGGGGTACAGCGAATATGGCCCCATCAGCGACCGCCATCATGTCCCCATCGTCATCACCGGCTTCGAGCCGATCGATATCCTCGAAGGAACGCTGATGACGATCAAGCAGCTGGAAGAAGGTCGTGCCACCGTCGAAAATCAGTATTCCCGCATACTCGATCGCCAGGGCAATCTGCCCGCTCAGCAGCTGATCAGTAGGGTGTTCGAGGTTGGCGACCGCAAGTGGCGCGGTATAGGAACCATCCCTAAGAGCGGCTATCACCTGCGTGACGAGTTCTCTCGACATGACGCCGAAAAGCTTTACGAGGTCGCAGAGATAGCCACGCTCGAACCCGAGATATGCATCAGCGGCGAGATTCTTCGGGGAATCAAAAAGCCGCACGACTGTGCTGCCTTCGGGACGCTCTGCAATCCGCAACATCCGCTCGGTGCGACCATGGTCTCGGCGGAGGGAGCATGCGCCGCGTACTACGCCTACGGCCGTCATCTGAATCCGCAGGGAGCCGACGCGCTCCATCAAATCGTCCCTGGACCCACGCCGCACGACGTCGGAATCCAACCGGCTGGGGAGAGAGAATACTCTCATGGCAGCCGCTGAAGACGATCTGAAGACAGAGGAGACAGTTGCTGGCGCGAGTCTGGCCGCCTTTTCCTGCCCGATACCGATCTTCGACCACAAACACATCGTGCTTGGCCACGGCAGCGGCGGCAAGCTCACCGCCGACCTTATCGAAAAGATTTTCCTCCCCGCCTTTCGCAATCCCACGCTCGACAGACTCGACGACCAGGCCGTGGTCACAATTGGCGGCGCGCGGCTCGCCTTCACCACCGACTCCTTCGTCGTGACGCCAATCTTCTTCCCCGGTGGCGATATCGGTCGGCTCGCGATTCACGGGACCGTGAACGACCTGGCGATGAGCGGCGCCCGCCCGTTGTATCTATCGGCCGCATTCATCCTCGAAGAAGGCCTGGAGGTCGACGATTTGCGCCGGGTTGTCGAGTCGATGCGCTCGGCCGCCGCTGAGGCCGGCGTACAGCTCGTCACCGGCGATACCAAGGTCGTCAACCGCGGCAAAGGCGATCAGATCTTCATTACCACAACCGGTATCGGCGTGATCGAGCATTCCTTCAGCATTTCCGCAGATCGCGCCCGTCCCGGCGACAAGATTCTCCTTAGCGGCTACATCGGCGATCACGGCATGACGATCATGAGCCAGCGAGAGGGACTGGAATTCGAGAGCTCCATCGAAAGCGACTGCGCGCCGCTCAACAGCCTGGTTGCGATGATGCTTGCCACCGCCGCATCCTCAAACGATTTCGTCCACACGCTGCGCGACCCGACCCGCGGCGGCGTCGCCACCACGCTCAACGAGATCGCCAAACACGCCAACGTCGGCATGCTTCTGGATGAGCGTGCAATCCCGGTGCGCGAGTCAGTCAAGGGTGCCTGCGAGGTGCTGGGCCTCGATCCGCTCTATGTCGCGAACGAGGGCAAGTTACTTGCCATGGTTGCCCCCGAGATGGCCGATGCCGTACTCGAACAGATGCACCGGCATCGCCTGGGCCAGGACGCCGCCATCATCGGCGAAGTCGTCGAAGCCCACCGGGGCATGGTTTTAGTGAAAACTGAGATCGGCGGCACCCGTGTCCTCGACGTGATGTTCGGCGAGCAGCTTCCCCGCATCTGCTGACCCGCAGCCAGTAAGTTGAGTACGTGAACGATGCTGTTGGCAGCATGAAGGTTGCGTGGAAAGGCCAATAAATACGTGGGTTTGCGCCGTTGACAGCCAGCTTCGAACAGGCGTAGTGTCTCTCTCATTCTTAACTCGCGTGTTCGCTGGCTCGCCCTGAAATCACAGCGAATACTCGACTTGTGAGGGGTGACATTCCTTGCCCTGTTGCTACCATCTCGCATTCCCCAATCCCCAATCACAATTTTTGTGCGGCGACTCATTTGCCCTTCCTCCGATGAGTCAGACGCCGTCCCAAGGAGACCTCCATGGCTGACTCGCCCAGCGGTATCACCAAGCCGTCCCCGGTATCCGACGTACATATTCTCTGGATCACTGCCGGTCTCAGTTGCGACGGCGACAGCGTCTCCGTGACCGCTGCCGAACAACCCTCGATCGAAGACGTATTGCTGGGCGCGATCCCCGGCCTGCCCAAAGTTCATCTTCATAATCCGGTGCTCGCATACGAGAATGGCGACGAGTTCATGCAGTTCTTCTACGACGCCGAGAAGGGTCTGCTCGATCCTTTCGTCCTCGTAGTCGAGGGCTCCATCCCGAACGAGAAGATCAAGAAGGAAGGCTACTGGGCGGCTATGGGGACCAACCACGACACAGGCCAGCCCATCACCACCTGTGAGTGGATCGATCGTCTCGCCCCCCGGGCCCTGGCCGTCATCGGCGCCGGCACATGCGCCACCTATGGCGGCATTCACGCCATGGCCGGCAATCCGACCGGCGCCATGGGACTGGCCGACTACCTGGGCTGGGACTGGCGTTCCAAAGCCGGCTTGCCCATCGTCAATGTTCCCGGCTGTCCAGTCCAGCCCGACAACTTCATGGAGACTGTTCTCTACCTGCTCTATCAGGTGGCTGGTCTCGCCCCCATGATTCCCCTCGACAAGCAGCTTCGCCCGACGTGGCTCTTCGGCAAGACCGTCCACGAGGGATGCGATCGCGGCTCCTACTACGAGCAGGGAGACTTCGCCACCGAATACGGCTCTTCAAAGTGTCTCGTCAAGCTCGGTTGCTGGGGCCCGGTCGTCGACTGCAACGTCACCAAGCGCGGCTGGATGCGCGGCATCGGCGGCTGTCCCAACGTCGGCGGCATTTGCATCGGGTGCACCATGCCCGGCTTCCCCGATAAATTCATGCCGTTCATGGACGAGCCGCCCGGAGGTATGCTCTCCGCCACGCTCGTCGGCGGTTACGGGCGCATGATTCGTGCGCTGCGCGGCATTACCAACGCGACCGTCAACAAGGAACCCAAGTGGCGCCACAATCGTCCGGAACTGACCACTGGCTATCGCCCAGAGCGCCCCAACGCCTAACGAATTGAAAAACGCTTACGAAGGATTTGAAGAGGACAAAAGCCATGGCAACGTTTCCCGATACCATCCCTGAACTCGATGAGAAAAAACGCAATCTCGTCGAGATGAACTGGGATCCCATCACCCGCATCGTCGGCAGCCTCGGTATCTTCACCAAGATCGACTTCGCCAACAAGACCGTCGCCGAGTGCCACAGCACGTCGTCGATCTTTCGCGGCTACAGCATCTTCATGAAAGGCAAAGATCCGCGCGACGCCCACTTCATCACCAGCCGTATCTGCGGCATCTGCGGCGACAACCACGCCACCTGCGCCTGCTACGCGCAGAACATGGCCTTTGGCGTTCGTCCTCCCGCACTCGCCGAGTGGATCGTCAACCTCGGCGAAGCAGCAGAGTACATGTTCGATCACAACATCTTCCAGGACAACCTCGTCGGCGTCGACTTCTGCGAACAGATGGTCAGGGAGACTAATCCGAACGTCTGGGAGAAGGCGCAGCATACGTCTTCGCCCAACGCCGACAAGCACGGCTTCAGCAAGATCTCCGACATCATGACTGCGCTCAATCCCTTTACCGGCAGCTTCTACCGCGAGACTCTCGCCATGAGCCGCATGACCCGCGAGATGTTCTGTCTCATGGAAGGACGCCACGTCCACCCGTCCACCCTCTATCCCGGCGGCGTAGGCACCGTAGCCACCATTCAACTTTTCACCGACTATCTGGTCCGGCTGATGAAGTACGTCGAATTCATGAAGAAGGTTGTGCCGCTGCACGACGATCTCTTCGACTTCTTCTACGAGGCGCTGCCAGGCTACGAAGAAGTGGGCAAGCGCCGCATCCTGCTCGGCTGCTGGGGCTCCTACAACGACCCCGCCTACTGCGACTACGAGTACAAAAACATGGCCGAATGGGGACGCAGGATGTTCGTCACTCCCGGCGTAGTCGTCGACGGCGAACTGGTCACCAACTCCCTCGTCGATATCAATCTCAACATCCGCATCCTCCTCGGCAGCTCCTACTACGACGACTGGCAGGGCTCGGAGACCTTTGTCGCTCGCGATCCGCTCGGCAACCCGGTCGACAAGCGTCATCCCTGGAACCAGACCACAATCCCACGCCCGCAGAAGCGCGACTTCAAAGGCAACTACACCTGGGTCATGTCGCCGCGCTGGCTCGATAAGCGCACCGGCGACCACCTGGCTCTCGATACCGGCGGCGGACCAATCGCCCGTCTCTGGTCAACGGCGCTCTCCGGCCTCGTAGACATCGGCTACGTCAAAGCCACCGGGCGTAGCGTTGTGATCAATCTTCCCAAAACCGCAATGCTGCCCGAGACCAGCTTCGAGTGGCGTATCCCGAAGTGGTCGAACACGCTCGAACGCGACCGCGCCCGTACTTACTTCCAGGCCTACGCCGCTGCCACCGCGCTGTACTTCGTCGAGAAAGCCCTCGCCGAACTGAACGCCGGCCGTACCGCCACCTGGACCGAATTCAAGGTTCCGGAGGAGGCAATCGGCTGCGGTTTCCACGAAGCTGTACGCGGCGTGCTCTCGCACCATGTCGTCATTCGCGAGGGCAAGATCGCCAACTACCACCCCTATCCGCCCACTCCCTGGAACGCCAACCCGCGCGACATGTACGGAACCCCGGGACCCTACGAAGACGCCGTGCAGAACACACCCCTCTTCGAGGAAAACGGCCCCGACAAGTTCAAAGGTATTGACATCATGCGCACCGTGCGCAGCTTCGACCCGTGCCTGCCGTGCGGCGTTCACATGTATCTAGGCGATGGCAAGATCCTCGAAACCCGGCACTCTCCGATGTTCGGTGTAGCGGGGCATGAATGATGGCCGCTGCGCCCCAACACGAGATTCAGTCCGGTAGCCAACCCGAGGTCGTCGGTAGCATCGCCCCTCCGCAGCGCGGTGAGTTCCGCCTGCAGACGGAGCGAGTGGAAAAGCTCGCCGCACGCCTCGAAAGCGCAGGGGACCCGGAGATTCGGGCCACCGCGCTCGATCTCGTGCAGTCGGTCGTCGAACTCCACGGTGCCGCCCTGCAGCGTCTCGTCGACTCGCTCGCACGAACGCCGGCGGGTCAACAGGTCCTCAGCGACGCATTGGAGAACGACCTCGTCTCCAGCATGCTCCTGCTGCACAACCTTCATCCCGACGACCTCGAAACCCGCGTGCTGCGCGGCATCGAGAAAGCCCGCCCTTATCTCAAGTCTCACGGCGGCGACGTCGAACTCGTTGCCGTCCGCGATGGCATCGTCCACCTCCGCCTCCATGGAACCTGCGGCAGTTGCCCAAGCTCTTCCCTTACTCTCAAGAATGCCGTCGAAGACGCGCTCTTTGAAGTCGCACCCGACATCGTCGAAATCGTCTCCGAGAACGCCTCAGCCACAACGCAGAGCGGACCCCACCTCGTAACCCTCAAATAAGGAGAAACGTGATGGCCAAACAGGACGCACGCCCCGATACTCCAGCTCACCCCACCGGGGTCCGCAAAGGCGAGAGCCGTGCCAGGCCGCTCGCCGAACGTCCCACCCGCGTGGCGAAGGACGCCACCGGGATTAACCTCGAGCAGCGCGGCCCTGTCCATCCCAAGATGCCCCACCTGCCGCCTGCCTGACCCCGCGAGCCCAGCATGAACGAACTTCCCGAAGCAGAACAGGAACGAACTCCAGTCCCGTCATTCCTAAGGCAGGTCGCCCGCCGTCGCCCCCTCGCCGACGGCGCCGAACGCTGCGAGCTCTGCAGCGCCGAACTTGCACCGGTCCACCAGCATCTGCTCGATCCACGCAAGCGCGAGATCGCCTGCTCGTGCGATGGGTGCGCCGTGCTCTTCTGCGGCCAGCCCGGAGCCCACTACCTGCGCATTCCCCGCCGCATCCGCGCCCTTACAGACTTCGAGATGCCGAATCTGCAATGGGAGTCCCTCATGATCCCCATCAACCTTGCCTTTTTCTTCTACGACACAGCGAGCGGCAGGATGATGGCCATGTATCCCAGCCCCGCAGGCGCCATCGAGTCCCTACTGAACCTCGAATCCTGGGCCGAGATAGCCGCCCAGCATCCGTCGCTGCAGACCATGGAGCCCGACGTCGAAACGTTTCTCGTCAACCGCGTCGGAGCGAATCACCTGTACTACATCGTTCCCATCGACGAGTGCTTCCGCCTAGTAGGACTTATCCGCATGCACTGGCGTGGACTCTCCGGGGGAGCCGAAGTCTGGAAACATATCCACGAATTCTTCGCGAGCCTGCAGGCCCGCAGCACCGCAGTAAGAGAGTCCGTCGCGAACCAGAAGCCGGAGCCCACCCATGCCTGAGCTCCACTTCCAGATCGAGGGCGCTGAAGCGGTAGCGCACGCGGCCACGCCGTTGATCGCGCTCAAGCTCCGCATCACCAACTTCCCCGCCACCGAAACAATCCATGCCATCACTCTTCGCTGCCAGGTTCAGATTGAGCCAGCCAAGCGCCGCTACCTCCCCAACGAACAGGAGAAGCTGCTCGACCTCTTCGGCACGCCCGAGCGCTGGGCCCGCACCGTCAAGCCGCTACTGTGGATGAACACCAGCGTCGCCGTCCCGCGCTTTACCGGCGAACGGCTCGTCGACCTCGAGCTCCCCTGCACCTTCGACTTCAACGTCGCCGCCACAAAATACTTCCACGCCCTCGATTCGGGTGACATCCCAGTCACCGTCATGTTCAGCGGAACGCTGTTCTATGTAGCTCCCGACGGCGCGCTGCAGATCTCGCAAGTCCCCTGGGACCGCGAGTCCAGCTATCGCCTTCCCGTCTCCGTCTGGAAAGAGATGATGGAGATGCACCACCCCAACTCCGCCTGGCTCTGTCTTCGCCGCGACTCCTTCGAGCAGCTCTATAACTACAAAGTTCGCAACGGGCTTCCGACCTGGGAGCAAGCCATAGCCAAAGCCCTTGCCGCCGCAGACGCCTCGACAAAGATCCCCGAGGAGGTAAAAGCATGAACTTTGCCTCCGTCGAAAAGATCGCCGCCGCCGTCCTCTACGAGGGATACATCCTCTACCCCTACCGCGCCACCGCGATCAAAAATCGCCAGCGCTGGAACTTCGGCACACTCTACCCACGCATCTACGCGGAAGCCCAGCGCCCTCAGGAACCCTTCCGCCTCCTCTCCGAATGTCTCCTCATCCCCGGCGACAACGCCTCACTCGACATCAAGGCCAGCTTCCTCCAACTCCTGCCCCAGCCGCGCGAGAACTCTAACCTCGCCGACCCATCGCTCGATTGGGATGAAGCCGTCGAACGTACATCGGACCACTGCGATCTGAGCCTCAACGCCCTCCTGACCTCCCCGTCGACCCTTCACATCAAACCGACAGCCGATCTCGCCGCATCCCTAACCCTTCACGCTCAGAGTCTGCCCAGCGGCGCCTGCAACCTACACCTCGAACTCGAAAACGTTAGCCCCCTTTCAAGCGGCGCCAAAGCCCGTCGTGACGAAGCATTGCCCCAGGCCCTTGTCTCGGCGCACCTTCTGCTCGGTATCACCGGCGGAGAATTCGTCTCTCTCCTCGAACCTCCCGCCCCCTACACTGCCGACGCCAAAGCCTGCATCAACACCGGAGTCTTCCCCGTCCTTGCCGGTGACCAACCCGACCGTTCCATCCTCCTTCTCTCGCCCATCATCCTGTACGACTATCCCAAAACCTCGCCCGAGAGCGCCGGCGACTTCTTCGATGGCACCGAGATGGATGAGATGCTTACCCTTCGCGTCCTCACCCTCACCGACGCCGAGAAGGACGAGATGCGCCACGGCGATCCTCGCGCCCGCCGCATCCTCGAGCGCACTGAGGCCCTCACCGGCGAAGAGATGCTGAAGGCTCACGGCATCGTCCGCCCGATACGCGACATCCACTCCGACGCGCAGGGAGACATTTCATGAATCCCGACGCACCCGACGACCTCGCAGCCGAGTGGAATCCCTTCGACGAAGAAAAAGCGCCGCCCCAGTCTGTCACCGTCTTCGGCATCGAGCTCCGCGTCGGCGATCGCGTCCGCCTCTGGCCGCAAAAGACGGCCGACATCATGGACCTCGCCCTCACCGGCAAGATCGCCGTCATTGAAGCCATCGAGCAGGACTTCGAAGATCAGATCCAGTTCGCCGTAGTTCTCGACGACGACCCCGGACGCGAATTCGGCATGATGCGCCAGCCCGGCCACCGCTTCTTCTTCGGCGCTGAAGAGATCGAGCCCTGTATAGAGGACACCGCAACATGACCCGGACAATCCTCATCGCCGGCATCGGCAACATCTTCCTCGGAGACGACGCGTTCGGCGTCGAGGTCGCCCGATCCCTCTCGAACCGCGCCCTTCCCGGCGAGGTGCAGGTGAAAGACTTCGGGATCCGCGGCTTCGACCTCGCTTACACACTCCTCGACCCGTGGCACACCGTCATCCTCGTCGACGCACTGCCCCGCAACCAGGCGGCCGGCACGCTCTTCGTCCTCGAACCCGATCTCAGCGGCCTTGGCGACCCGACCGCAATTGGCATGGACCTAAACCCTCACAGCATGGACCCTCTGCGCGTCCTCAACCTCGCCGCCTCACTCGGTCCCATCACTGCCCATATCCTCGTGCTCGGCTGCGAACCAAAAGACTTCGGCGACGAGCTCGAAGGCCGCATGGGGCTGTCGCCGCAAGTGCAAGCCGTCGTCGAAGAAGCATCCAACATGATTGAAGAGTTGGTCGTAAGAATCCTCGCCGAAAGCAAGGATCATTCCATGCAGTCGCAGAGCCCCGTACTGGTTACGGACAATAGAGAGGTGGCGTCATGATAGGAAAACTTATGCTCGGAGCCTTTGGTCTGGCCGCAATCGTAGTCGCAATCCTGGTTGCACCAGATATTAAGCGCTACATCAAAATCAGCACCATGTAACCGCTCGCCGCCCGGCAAGCGTGAAAGGCGTTTCATGCACGAGCTATCGATCGTTCTCAGCATCATCGACGAGATCGGCGAGCAATCCGAAGCGCGCGATCTCCATGACATACAGGTCGTGCACCTCAAAGTCGGTGCCTTCTCGGGTGTAGACCCCAACGCTCTCCTCTTCGCCTGGGAACTCGCCTGCGAGGGCACGCCGTTCGCGCAGTCGCGCCTCGATATCGAGACCGTTCCACTCATCATCCACTGTGCCCTCTGCCGCCAGGACCGCACGCCGCCGTCGCTCTACCAACTCTGCTGCCCGCAGTGCGAGACGCCGAGTGAGACTATCGTTACCGGCCGCGAGCTCGAAGTCGTCTCGCTTGAGGTCGCCGCATGAGCACACGCATCGTGGAGGTTCGCGCCAGGGTCATGAAGCAAAACGACCTCCTCGCCCACGCGCTTCGCGAGCGCTTCCAGGCGTCAGGCGTCAGCGTCGTCGGCCTGGTTTCAAGCCCCGGCTCGGGCAAGACCGCATTTCTTGAGAAAATTCTCGGCGGCCTCGCAGGCGACTTCCGCGTCGCCGCCTTAGTCGGAGATCTCGCGACTGAAAATGACGCCGCCCGCCTCAAGCGCGCTACACCCGAAGTCCGCCAGATCACCACCGGAACCATCTGCCATCTCGACGCCCAGATGATCGAAAGAGCGCTCGATGGATGGCAGCTCAACACCCTCGATTTTCTTTTCATCGAAAACGTGGGCAATCTCGTCTGCCCTTCCAGTTATGACCTCGGCGAAGATCTCCGCCTCGTCCTGCTCTCCGCCACGGAAGGCGAAGACAAGCCTCTGAAGTATCCGACCATCTTCAACAGCTCCGATGTGGCCATCATCACCAAAATGGATTTGGCCGAGGCCGCCGACTTTGATCTTGCCGCTGCCCGCCGAAACATCGAGAGCGTACGCCCGGGGATGCAAATCTTCGAGGTCTCCGCCAAGTCCGGATCCGGCATGAGGGAAGTTTTACAGTTCCTGCGCAATCGACTCGTCCAATCTCGCGACGATCATCCGCTCATGAAGGCTGGAATCTCGGCGAATTGAATGCGCAGTCTGATATTGGCACGGTTATTGAATGTTGAAATGACTACTTGTTTCGAATGCGCAGAAATACCACTCCATGCTTCGGGACGACCGCAGTATAGGTCCCATTCAGAACAGTAATATCTTTGTCTCCCCACACATCGTGGAGTTTGACCGCTGTCCCTAGATTCACATCACTCATCTTCAGTGTGATGGGCGTCTGCAATTCTCCACGATTGAACAGGGCCACGGCCTTCGAACCATCCGAGAGCGGCTTAGACCATATCTCCAGCGGGCCGACGGCCGACAAGCGGTCGCCCTGAATGCCCAAGGAATCCTGATCGATAGCGATCGCCTCGCGGTTCTCGAGGATCGCCAGCGTCTCTGGGTTCATCTTGCTCAAGTCGTTGCCGGCCAGCAGCGGCGCGGCCAGCATGGCCCACAGGGTCATGTGCGTGCGATACTCATCGTCATTCATGCCGCCGTTGCCCACTTCAAGCATGTCAGGATCGTTCCAGTGACCGGGACCCGCATACTTCGCCAGCCCCGCCTGGGCGAAGCCGATCAGCGACATTCGTTCATAGCTGTCCTTGATGTCGCCAGTGGTGCGCCAGAGATTGCCGCCGACCTCGGGACCCCACTCCCACACACTGTTCATGCCGTACTGGCACAGACTGTAGACAATCGGACGTCCCGTCGCGATAAGCGCCTCGTGCATCTTCTCATAGGCCTGTTTCTGCAGGGGGAAGGCCGCGGCGACGTCGCCATGACCTTCCTTGCGCAGTACGTCGCCATAGCTGCAAAGGTCATACTTAAGAAAGTCGATGCCCCACTCGGCATAGGTCTTTGCATCCTGCGCCTCGTGGCCGAGACTGCCTTCGTACTTCGCGCAGGTCTTGGCGCCCGGCGAAGAGTAGATACCCAGTTTGAGTCCCTTCGAGTGAACATAATCCGCCAGCGCCTTCATGTCAGGAAACTTGTCGTTGCTACGGAGGACGCCGCCCTCATCTCGGGTGCCCTGCCAAGAATCGTCGATATTGACATAGATATAGCCTGCGTCTCGCATACCGTTGGCAACCATGGCGTCCGCCGCAGCCCGCACATCTGCGTCCGTTACCCTCTGGGCAAAGTGGTTCCAGCTGTTCCAGCCCATGGGAGGCGTTCTAGCCAGCGGCAAAGGCCCCGCGGTCTGCGCGCAGGCAGCAGCGGCACAGCCGGAGAACAACATGAGGGCAAGAGAAAGACGAAAGGATTTGGTCTTTTGCATATACTTGATATTCTCCAGGTTCGCGAAGGGCGAAATCGCTTGTACGCTGCCAGTTCAGGACTCGAATGAGAGAGAAGTTGCGACGGCCCCAACCTCGAAGAGGACTAGCCGTCCAGCATGATTTCATTCACATCGCAAGCCAGTTTGAGAAACCGGGCTCCTGCCTTTACACGTTCTCCGGAGCCGCAGCGGTAACCTTAATTTCGATCTGCTGCGTACCGAGTCTCGGATGCTTTGCGCGAACTACGATAGTTCCGGCCTGTTCGGTCGTTCGAATCCAGATCGCTCCTGTTCCCCCGGTAAGCGCGAACGGGTTGTCGCCGATGATCTGGCCAGGGCCGTTCAGTTCGAAGACGATCGGATCATTCGCAATCGGCCTGATGCGATCGAACTCGTCTGTCACGCGAAGCACGATGCGCGTTGTGTCCGCACCATCCCCTAGAAGTTCCTGATCGTCGGCTACTGCAACGAACCTGCGATCCACACCGCGGCCGGAGTAACTCTTCGAAATAACCTTCTCGCCCTTGATATAACCGTCGATGCGCAGATCGCCCCAGTCCCGGATGCTCCCCTTTCCGAACGGAACCGAGAAGGGCGCATAGCGCAAATGCGGGAACTGCTCCCTGTCGGGGTCAGCCTCTGTGAGCGGTTTGAAGCCATCACCGCTATCGAGAAAGAACTTCAGATGATCGCAGTTCGAACACACGACAGCAGTGGTGAAGCCGGTGTTCTCGTCGTTACGCGCCCAGTGAAACGCCGGTTCAAGCACGATCTCCTCATCCGGATCACACTGTGATTTGTAGAAACCGGCGGCGGGCTTCGGCTCGCGAAAAATATCCGAAACTCCGTGGTAGCAGATGCGATCGCCGCTGCCGAAGTTGGCGTGCGTGTTGTAGTCGAACGCGCACCAGCCGAGGCCGCCGGAGAACTGCGGGTCTGAGGCGATCTGATCGTGAATGCGCGCGTGGCGAAGAGTGTGCTCGCGCAGGCGATCGGAGTTATCGGTCGAACGTGTCGGAAAGGTGTGCCCGACAAACTCCGTGTTCAGGTACAGCGGATTCACAGGCGCGTGCAGCGGGAAGCCGAAATCGTTGTTCGTGTACACATCCTCAAGCAGCTCTGAAGCAAGGTTAGACCGGATGCCCCCAGTCTGGCGTGTCTTGTCGAGCGAATGGGCCAGAGCGTTCGTGCGAACGTAAAAATCGTGGTCATCCTTCGACTCATTGATGCGCACGCCCCAAAGAATGATCGATGGGTGGTTCCAGTCGCGGCGAATCATGCGTCGAACATTGTCGACGGCGATGTCCTTCCACGCCTCGTCCCCGATATGCTGCCATCCGGTAATCTCTTCCAGCACTAAAAGACCAAGCTCATCGCAGGCATCAAGGAAATGTCGCGACTGAGGATAGTGCGACGTTCGCACGATATTGCATTTGAGATTGTTACGCAGAATTTGCGCATCGCGACGCTGCACCCGAGCCGGCATCGCCTGGCCGACGAACGGAAACGTCTGGTGGCGATCGAGTCCGCGCAGCTTGACGATCTTGCCGTTGAGCGAGAACCCAGCGGGCGTGAAGTGCGCTTCACGAAAACCGATGCGGCGGCTATCTCTATCGCTGAGCGTGTCTCTGTCCATTAACTGCACATGGACGCTGTAGAGCTTCGGATGGTTGAGCTCCCACAACTGAATGGAGCCTAGTTTCTTCAGCACGATAGTCTGAGATCCAACGTGGGCCTGTGGTGAAGCCACTTCTAACGCCGCATTCTCTTTCGCGACAACCTTGTCACCATCACGGAGTTCAACCCTCCACGAATAGCGATGAGGATCAATCGCCACCGAAGAGTCAAAGAAGCATTCCACCTCAAGCGTCGGGTGGTCGGTGAGTGGATCGACCGCTCGAGCGACCATGTTTTCGATATAGAGCGCAGGGACAATACGCAGATTGACCTCGCGATAGATCCCACCAAAGGTCAAATAATCGATCTCGTAGCCGAAGGGCGGAATATCATTACGCTCGGTCGAGTCCACGTGGACAGCGAGAACATTGTCCCCAGCCCAATCCACATGCTCCGTCAGCTCAAAGGAGAACGGAGTATAACCACCCTTGTACTCGCCGAGCTTCTGCCCGTTGATCCACACCGTCGAAGCCGTCATCGCCCCTTCGAAATCGACAAAAACCCGCTGACCTCGCTGCGTACGTGGCAGCTTGAAATGGCGGCGGTACGTCGAAATGAACTCATACTCCTTATCATCGAAGGAGTGCCACGGCAGCACCTTATTGGTGTGAGGAATCACAATGCGCGTGAAGCCCGTATCGTCGAACTCCCGCCTGATGTCGCCCTCCACAACCTTCGGGCTGAAGCGCCAGCCACGATTCATCGGCAGCATGCGAAGATTTTGTCCCTGCGCCATGGGCACTTGCGCAAAGACCTCGGGCAAGAGCGTCGCTCCAGCAGTGAGAGTTGAGGCCTTGAGAAAGTTTCTACGATCCACTGCTACTCCTTGTCATTGCGTTTAATCTGACTCAGCGCTGAATCCAATCTTTCATGGCGCTCCTGCGAGCTTCGGCGTTGGCCCCATCTCAAAGGTGAGTGTCGAGCCCCCAACAATAGCGGAATGTGCGACCTCGCCTCCGGTCATCGGCATTCCATCCAGGAAGACAGCCTGCACATAGCGGTTCTCCGCCGATGTCTTCGGCGCGGCCACCGTGAAGTCTTTGCCATTGGTCTGATGGATCACGATTCGCGAGAAGATGGGCGATCCAAGCGCGTAAGTAGGCGTGCCGGGGCAGACTGGATAAAATCCCATCGCACTCAGCACGTACCAGGCAGACATCTGCCCAGCATCGTCGTTGCCCGGCAGACCAGCGGCACCGGTATGAAACTCGCTCGCCAAAATTTCACGCACGCGCTCCTGTGTCTTCCAAGGCGCGCCGGCATAGTTGTAAAGATAAGCGATGCCGTGGCTCGGCTCGTTGCCCTGGTTGTACAGCTCCGCGGCAAAGAGACCGTCGAGTTTAGCGATAAAAGCTGCGTCGCCACCGGTTGCCTTGATGAGACCCGGAATGTCGTGCGGCACAAAAAAGGTGTACTGCCAGGGCACGCCTTCGGTGATGTAGGAGGCCGGCTTGCTGGGATCGAAGGGCTGAACCCAGGTGCCGTCCTTATAACGCCCACGAACAAACCCCACTGAGGGATCAAAGACATTCCTCCAATTACCTGAACGCTTCCGCAACATTTCGGCATCTGCATGATGCCCGAGCGCTTCCGCAAACTGCGAGGCGACGAAGTCGTCGTAGGCATACTCCAGCGTTCGCGAAACCTGCTCATGATGATGGAATGCATCGAGCACCTCATCTTCAAGAGGAATAAATCCGTAGCGATCATAAGAGTCGAGCGCGCGTCGTCCCTTACCTTCAACGTACTCCGCGCGCGGCGGCGTGACCGTTGCATTTTGCCGCACCAACCGATACGCATCCTCCACATTAAAATCGCGCAAACCCTTCGCATAAGCGTCATAGATCACCGCGACGGCGTGGTCCCCGATCATCTCCGAGGTGTAACTGTTCCAGCTTGGGAAGATGGGCAGAAAGCCGCCTTGATCCCCCTTGTCGATGAGCGACTGCACCATCTGTTCTTCGCGTTTCGGGTCGAGAATCGCCAGCAACGGATGCACCGCACGAAAGGTATCCCACAGCGAAAAGTCGTCGTAGTATGCGCCTCCATTGGCAGTCTTGTGCAGCTTCCCTTCCTGCGCAAACCCGTTGTATGTTCCGTCTGCATCGCTCACAACCCGAGGCGCGAGCGACGCATGAAACAGCGCCGTGTAGAACGTCGTTTGCTCGGCAGGTGTGCCGCCTTCAATCTCAATGCGTTGCAGCAGCGTCCGCCATGCGGTCTCAGCGGCCCCCCGCGTGACGTCGAAGTCCCATCCGTTGTCTTCCGCATCGAGATTTTTCTCGGCCTCTTCAACACTTGTAAAGGATGTACCCACCTTCACCAGGAACGGACGCGCCAATCCCGGCTTCAGCGAGACATACGCGCCGAGGCGATTGCATCCTTTACCCTGCTGCTTGGAGTCAGGCGTGATCACTTCGCCGCACCATGTGCCGAATTTCGCTGCCGAACCCTGGAAGCGAACCACGAAGTAGCCGCTGAAGCCCGCAGACTGCCCAGCCCCCTGGTACAGCCGATGAACCGGGTTATACCCGACGATCTCGTGCCGTTCCGGCCTTATTTCAACGAAGCCCTCCCCAGGCTTCGCGTTTGGTTCAACCAACAGATTCGCAGCCTCGTCCGCGGGAAAAGTGATTCTCAGCATCCCTGATCGCATGGTGCCGGTCATCTCCACCCTCGTCCGATAGTCGTCGAGCATCACCGAATAGTAGGCCGGACTCATCACTTCAGTTGCGTGTCGAAAAAGAGAGGCGCGCGCCAATGGGGAGATCTTGAGCACTCCCACCGTCGGCATCACAGTGACCGAACCGTAGTCCTGAGTACAGCTGCCGCTCAGCCAATGGCTTCCGCGAAAGCCAGTCAACTTCGGATCTTTGTCATAGTACGGGGAGAGACATTTGCCTTCCGTTGGCTGAGTCTCGGGCGTCCAACCCGTCATGCCAAACGGCATTCCGACAACCGGGTACGTCTGGCCGTCATTTGCCGTGCCAATCCGCGGATCAACCAGCCGATAAGCATCGATAACCGCAGACGCACGCTGCGGCGACAGTGCACAAATCGTGAAGAGGGCAGCGGGCAGGCAGGAGCAAATAAGCCATGGAACTCCAATGCCACGCGAAACCACGCCCTTGTCCACGGTCACCATTCGTTGTGAAACAAAGCGAAGAGTCCTGAACAGTGTCGACACCGAATCTCTTGATCACCTTTCCATCGTACTTCGCTTCGAAAACGCCGGGGCCTGCCTTCGCCTTCGACTCATTTATACCTGCTGTGGGTTCTAATCTTCGAGAGAACCGCTGTCAATTGCGGGAAGTTTCCATGCGCTCCCATGCTGTACTTCGGATTAGAAGGTGAACTTTGCTCCAACGAGGATGATGCGGGAGAAGCCGGAGGTATTGCCAGGGTTGAGGTTGCCGAAGTTTGCCGGCGTATTGAAAACGCCAACGGAGTTGATGTAGAGGTTGCGTGTGGCAGCACCGAAGTAGACGGGATGGTTGAATGCGTTGATAAAGGTGGCGGTAAAGTCCAGCCGGCGCGGCCCGCTGAGTGGAACTCCTTTGGCGACGGTCATGTCGAAGATAAACTCGCGCGGACTTCTGGCCCCGGCGAGGGTTCTGGGAGCATTGCCGAAGGCTGGATTATCAAGCGAACCCGGAGTGCGGAAGGCTGCGGCGTTCAGGTAGGGGGTCGGGTTGGACGCAAAGGGAGCCTTCTTCCAGTTGGGATTGATCAGTGGAACGCCGGGAACAATGTCAGGACGCAGATTGTAGGCGTTGGGGATTGCACTGGAGATGCAGCCGGCCGCCAGCGTGCAGTTGCCCTGGCCCTTGGGCGTGGTGGAGTAAAAGTAGCCGGCATTGCCCAGGCTGACGGTGTTGGGAAGTCCGGACTGAATGGACATGATGCCCGACGTGGTGATGTCGCTGACCAGCAGATTGACAAGGGAATTGGCTGTTCCGAGGAAACGCTGGCCCCGGCCAAACGGGAGAGCGTAGAAGTAGCCGGCCTTGAACCTGCTCGGTTGATCGTACAGCGCGACCGACCACTCTTTGGAGAGATCGAACGGGTTTTGCGCAACCGTGCTGCCGAAGCCGCTGCCGCCAGTGGTGTTGGTCTCAGCGATGTTGTCCAGGGTCTTGGACCAGGTGTAGTTAGCAAGAAAGGTGAGGCCGGCGCTCACACGCTGATTGACGCTGAGATACATGCCGTTGTATTTGGAGGCGCCGTTGCGCGGATAGATCTCAGGCAAATTCTGATTGAAAAAGTTCTGGTACGGGAACAGGGTCTGCATCAGGCTTTCATTCAACAGAGCGTTGCCCTGCATGATCCCCCATTTATTAGGAGAATTGGCTAGGAAGTTTGCATGCGCCTGAATATTCGCAACAATGTCGCTGAACTTTGGAGTATTCAGCGGAGCGATATTCTGCGAAGGACCAAAACTGGCGATAAGATGCGTTCCCTTGAGACCCTGATAGGTAGCCTGGAAGACGGTCTTCGGCGTCAACTGATATTGCATCGTGAGCGACCACTGCTGGACGTAGGGCACGGCTGATGTCTGGTTGACGTAGACCGGTGCAAACCCGTTGACAGTGTAGATCGGCCCGCGTCCCGGAAGCGCTGTATACGCGGAGCTGAGAGGACCCACCGGGTTGGTGATGTAGTTGACGACGGAGTTCGGGGTGAGACCGCCGTTCTGCCCACCAACGCCCGCGGAGGCCACGTTGAAGTTGGGATCGGGCGTGTTCTCATAACCGGTCAGCGGAAGCCGCTGCATGCTGTAAGCGGCGCGAACCGTCGTGCGAGAGGTGGGGGCGTAGGCGATGCCTACGCGTGGTTCGAAGCCCTTCCAGTTGACGGGCCACAGGTTGGCGCGGCTGTCGCAGCCGTTGGAGAAGCAGAAGGCGGCGTTAAAAGGGTTTCCATTCAGCGTGCCAGGCATATCCGTGCGGACGAAGCCCTGATTGCTGCTGGCCTCGGCGCGCGGCGTCTCCACCTCATATCGCAGACCGAGGTTGAGGGTCAGGTTGCGGGTAACATGCCAATCGTCCTGAAAGTAAGCGGCGTAGTAATGCCAGCGATAGTAGCCCGGGACCGACTGCGGCGTATTGACATACGCACCGATGTTGCCGAGGATGAAGGCGCCAAGCGAGCTTCCAGCGCCGAGAGGGCCGTTGACTGAGTTGGCATTGAAGGCATACCGCCCACCGGTGAGGCCGCTGAGATCGTACTGGTTGGACTGAATGCGACGGACGTCCACGCCAAACTGGAAGAGATGAGTGCCATGCGTCCAGGTGAAGTCGTCGCCAAAGAGGAAGTTCTGGTCAACCTGAATAGCTGCATTGCCTATACCGTACCCAACCCCTGTGAAGCCGATAGCGCTAAGACTGCCGAGGCTGGGGAAGCCCTGGCCGGAGATGGCCGGGGTAAGCCCATACTTCGCTGAATAGTCCGTCGAAACACCGGGAGCGGAGCGGTTCTGAAGGTTGCGCATGTAACCGAAGTGAAAGCTATTGACCAGTTGATCGCTGAAGAGATGAGTGTAGCCGAGGGCGACGTTGCGGGCGTAAGACTCGTCGCTCGGCACCGATTGCAGGATATTTGAAATAGGCAGCGCGAAATAGCGGTGAGCTATGACAGGAATATAGGTGTAGCGGACAAAGACCTGATTCGAGTTGTTGAACTGATGGTCGATGCGGATGGAATAGCGGTTGTCCGTATTGCTTACCCCCCGCCCGTAGAAGGCGTTGGTGCCGTCGTTGTCCCAGGTGCCGTCAGGACGATAGAAGTGGATGTAGGGACCGGGATTGGACGGAGTAGGCATCTGCGAAAGCACGAACTTGGCAAAAGCGTTCTGCGCAAGCTGGGGAGCAACGTCGTTAGGGCAGACGGTGGCTGAAGGGTTTGCGGCTATCCATACCGAGCCACAGTCAGCCAGCGGGCCTGTCACCTGGTGGTATTGTCCAGAACTGGTATAGATGGGACCGGAAGGAAAGCCTTGCCCGTTGACCGGGGACTGATAGTAGACGCCGTTTCCCGCGGGCCGTTTCGCTGCGATGGCAGCCGCCGCTCCCTGCGATTTGAGAATGGTCTGGTCGATGACCGCAAGCGAGTTGTTCAGATTGCCGGCGATTTCGTCGGGCGTCAGGAAAGTCCCGCGGTTGCTAAACTGATTGGAGAGGCGGGCGGGCTCGAACGCAGCGAAGAAGAACGTGCGATTGTGGCCGTTGTAGAGCTTCGGAATCCAGACGGGACCGCCTGCATAGAAGCCGTAGAAGTTCTCATGCAGCGCAGAGCGGGCCGTCGAGCCAAGAGGGTAGGCGTTGAAGCCGGGGTCGGTGTGGCTCCAGGTGATCGCTCCGTGGTACTCGTTGGTGCCCGGACGGCTGGCCTGGATGATTACGCCCCCGCCGTTGCGGCCGTATTTCGCCGACATGCCTGCAGTGATGACCGAGGTTTCACCTACGACGAGACCGGACAGATTCACGCCGGCACGCGCATAACTTGCCTGAACGATGTCTGACCCATCGACAAGGATTGCGTTCACCCCAGGCCCTCCTCCGCCAATGCTGATGCTGGCCCCAGGAGTGACATAGCCCGTGAACGCTCCCGGGTTTTCAGTCGAAATACCCCCGGGCTGAAGCGGGTCTCCGTTGACGCCGGGAACCAGCAGCGTCGCCTCCAGCGAGCTCCGCTCAGGGTAAGGAAGATTTTCCACGATCGCATGGTTAACCGTCGTAATGACATCGGAGCTGTCTTTGTTGAGCAGCGCACTGTCAGTGGTAACCGTGACGGTGACGCTCTCCTTGCCTACCTGCAGCACCGGCGAGATGCTGGAGGTCTGGCCCGCACTCAGAACAATGCCGGTCATGGTGGCGGTTTGAAAACCCTTGCCCGAGACCGTGACCCTGTATTCACCGGGGTTGAGAGCCTGGATCGAGAACAGGCCCGAGCCGTCGGTCATAGTTCTTCGCACGACACCAGTCGCCGCGTTCGATAGGTTGACCCTTGCGCCGGAGACGATCGCACCGCTCGAGTCGCTAACCACTCCCGTCAGGACGCTTTGCCCCGTTTGCGCATGAAGGCTTCCCAGTAGAAACAATCCCATCATCATAAAAACCGCGAACACGCTACAAACATTCACCCGGACCCCAGGGCTTGTACCCGCGTCACCACGTCCTCTAAAACTCATCCTGCACAATAAGTCCATCTTCGCCATCGTCATCCCATAGCCTCTTCAAAAGCGCGTCATCGGTTGCTCCTGCACAAGAATCCGCCGCAACCGCCAACGCCGAACTCCGTGCCAGAGCTGTTTTGAGTTCGGCATGAGTTGTAGTTCGCGTCGCGAGGCAGTGTCAATACAGCGTTTTGCTTTTCGGAACAGAGAGGTGCCCGTTTTATTTTTAGATGGTCTTGATTTTATCGGCAAGAGATTCCAGGCAAGGGCTCAAAGCCTTTTAGACCCCCGTTTTTTTGGCCAAAACTGCAGTTCTTTCCATGTTCTCTCAACATTTCGTTGCCTTCGACATCTGCCATTTCTGCCAGAGCTCCACCCTGGAACCTTTCCTGATGTTTGTTTCGCACAGCAAAATGGAGTCGTCGTTCTAGAGAGGGGATAGATCTGCCCATTTTCATCTCAACCGTGCGGACACCTCACACCAGGTGACGCTTAGGCGCACTCTTCATCCACGCATCATTGGGATAAATCTTGTCGACGTTCTCCGAAGTAAGCAACTCGTGCTGAATAAAAATTGCCGGAGGCACCGGGCGCCGATTAAGAATATCCAACGCCAGTTGAATAATCCGCACACCATAGGTCTCCGGAAAATAAGCCACCGAGCAGACCAATCTACTGAATGGCCTCCTCATCTCCTCCCGAGCCAAGGCGCCGCCATCCTGTCCCGCGATGGCACATTCCTTTTCGAGACCGACCTCTCGAAACGCCTGCAACGCGGCCATTGCGGTTGTGTCATTCACCGCACCCACCAAAACGCGGCCTGCCTTGCGCCTACGCAGATACTTCCTCATAAGATCGAGCGTCGCTTCAAACTGACCCCCCTTTGTGTCGAAATGATGGTTGGGTATACCCGATGCGTTCGGCAGAAGCTCTCCAATGCCATCCACCATCCCGGTCAAGCGGGCATTCAGTAGAGGTCCAGCCGCGTCGACGCCAAGCAGAATCACCTGTTCTGCAGTGCCTTTCCAGTGTTTCATTGTCCAGCGAGCTAAATAACGGCCAGCCATTCGACCCGCTTTATAGTTATCGGCACCAAAATAGACAGCGCCGGGATGCGGAATGTCCAAAGCGATGTAGGGTATTCGCGCATCTGAAAACCTAGCGGCAATCTGCGCGGCCACATTAATATTGATCTGCGAATCGATGACCAGATCTACATTTTCCGATACGAAGTGATCCGCATTCTGGAGAGCGGTTCGCGCGCTGAATTTATTATTCAAAATCAGCAGCTCGATATTGGCCGCACTGGCCGCCGTAATCAGCCCGTCGGTAACCGCCGAAGTGAATGGAAGAAGGTTGCTCTGCGAGGCATAGCCGAGGCGAAATCGCTTCGCTCTTGTGGTCTGAATCGACGACCGGTATCCTTGTTTCCCGGCACGCTCAAGCAAACCTGTCTCCACCAGCGTCTCCAGAAGCCGGAACGTGGTGCCCTTGTTCAGACGCACTCTTCCCGCCACAACCCGCAAGTCAAGAACCTCAGAGGTCGACGAAAATGCATTAAGGACTTCCACCGCCCGGACCACGGACTGAATCGTGTAAGAACGTTTACGTTCGGGATATTTCCCAGTAACTGGCGAAGGGTTGGGTTCCATCTCGCGAAACAGTCTAGCACTCCCTCATGCATCCCGCACAAGGCTTAACCGGCGACTTACGTCACTTTAGCCGTGGGGAATTTCGCCGGAAATAACCGGTTGCGTTTCATTGTGCGAAACGAACGGGACGATGGCATTTCTTGATGACATCTCATCCGCCTGCTGTTTATCCTTTGTCCTATTCGACGTTGAGCTTGAAGACAGCCGCTAATTATGGAAGTGATGCTTGAAGAGATCCGAAATCAATCTGTTCATTACCAACGCCATCGATTTCTTTGAGGAGCATCATTTCTCCTTACCCCCATTCGCGCATTGGACACTCGAGGAGTGGCGAAATCGCGGACACGAGGCGGATGAAATTCGCCAGCGCCAATTAGGTTGGGACGTAACCGATTTTAACTCCGGTCTCTTTGCGTCATGCGGCCTCACGCTTTTTACCCTTCGCAACGGCGGCTCCAGCCATCATGAATCCTATGCGGAAAAGATAATGATGGTTCGCGAGCGACAGATCACACCTTTACATCGCCATGATCGAAAAACAGAAGACATCATCAATCGCGGCAACTCTGCCTCTGGCGAGCTTGTCCTGAAGCTTTACAATTCGACAGAAAACGGAGGCCTCGCCGATACCCCGGTCCGCGTTATCTGTGACGGCATCACACGACATACAGACGCAGGCGGCTCCATAATCTTGAAGGCGGGGGAATCGATCACAGTGCCTCCCGGCCTTTATCATTCGTTCCATTCAGCCAACGGCAGTGCCCTTATCGGCGAAGTCTCTTCCATGAATGATGATGTCACCGACAACCGCTTTTACCAGGCCCTCTCGCGATTTCCGGAAATCGTGGAAGACGAGCCTCCCTTTCGACTGCTCGCTACGGAGTATCCAAGGCTGAGCGACTCCGCCGATCCCGCTGGAGTAATCCAAACTATCTAAGGAAACATGCAGAAGACATTGGCAACCAAGCTCGCGTCGTTAAAGGAGTCGTCATCCAACCGGGCCTTCATCCTCGCTGACGCCAAAGACGCCGACATGGCCTTTGGCATCGCCGCACCAGGCAAAACCAGCAACGGGAACTTTCGCTCTCTCGCAGATTTTCGAGACCAGATCCGGCAGATCGTCGCGCAGGGCCTGGTCGACATCATGCTCATGTCAGCCAGCACGTCAGAGATCATTACGATCCACGAGAAGATCTTTGAACATTCCACGGTTACGCCCGCAGTGCGCGCCAACGACACAACGGACATTCACGTCATCCGAGGATCGGTCTATCCCGAGGCGCCCTCGAGACCCTTTGCGTCGACCACCATCGACCACATCCAGGCAGCCAGATCCCTTCGCCCCGGTGAACCTCGGGAAGCCCATGTGAACCTCGGCTTGTACTCCCTCACCTTCAACAATCATTCCGATCGCGACCTTGAATCGTTGACTGCCTATAAAGCCTTTCGTCAGGAAGCGGAAGAGAAAGGCTTCAACCATTTTCTGGAGGTCTTCGGTCCCAACGTTCCTGCGCACGTTCACCGGATCCAGGAAGAAGCCATTCCATCCTTTCTGAACGACCATATCGTTCGCCTGCTCGCCGGCATTCCCTCCATAGCCCGGCCGCAGTTCCTGAAGATCCCCTACTATGGCCCTGCCGCCATGGAAGAGATCTGCACCTACGATCCATCTCTGGTCGTGGGGGTACTTGGGGGATCGGCAGGAACCACGCACGACGCATTTGAGCTTCTGCACGCAGCCAAAAAGTACGGAGCTCGTGTCGCCCTCTTCGGCCGCAAGATCAATGCCGCAGAGCATCAACTGTCATTTGTCGAGCATCTGCGCAGAGTCGCAGAGGACGAAATCCTGCCCGCGGAGGCAGTGAAGTCGTACCACTCCGCACTAGCCACGCTGCGAATTCCGCCCCATCGCCCAATCAAGCAGGACCTCGAGTTCACGTCGCCCTATCTCAGCTATGGCGCGTCCAAGAGCGAAACAGCCAAAGCGACCTAGGGCCAACGCGTCATTTGTTGAAGGAACAACAGCACTAGGACTATCTGATGACCAAGCAGTACGATGTCCTCGCGATAGGTGTCGCAGCGGTTGATGATCTGCTGTATGTCTCCTCCTATCCACCGTCGAATGTGAAAGTTTCTGTCACCGCAAGAGAGCGCCACGGAGGTGGGCCTGCCTGCACGGCCATCGCCACCGTTGGCACTCTTGCGGGACGATCGGCATACTGTGCTCGCTTGGGGAAAGACGATCTTTCCATCTACATCGAGCGCCGGCTCCAACAATGTCATGTAGACACCACCCACATCATTCGCGATTCTGAGGCAGCGCCATATCACAGCTCGATCGTGGTGGATCTGCACGGAAATCGAAACGTGTTTTATGACGCTTCGATGTTCAAACCCGTCACCTGTGACAACCTCGCCGATTCGCTCATTCTCTCCGCAGAGCTGATTCTGCTTGACCATGTGGCGGAGCCGGCTCTAACCGAAATCGCAAAAAAGATACGCACTCTCGGTGTCCCGATCCTGGGAGACATAGAAGGCCATTCCGAGTCCGCTCTTCGGCTGGCCGACTTAGTCGACCATCTGGTCGTCCCACTCGACTTTGCCCGTTGGGCAAGTAATTCCGTTGATCCGGCAGATGCGTGTGCCTACCTCGCGCAGACTAGCCGAACCACCACGGTCGTTACGGCTGGATCGGACGGTTGTTACTACACCAGCAGCGCAGACAGCTCGATCACTCACTTTCCTGCGTTCAAAGTTGAGACCTTCGATACAAACGGTTGCGGCGACACCTTCCATGGAGCCTTCGCGCTCGCTTTGGCCCGCAACTTCTCACTCGATCACGCAATTACCTTCGCATCGGCCGCAGCCGCCGTAAAAGCATCGGGAGGAGGCCGCAGAAAAAGAGGATGGAATGCCCTTCCCATCCTTGACGATGTCATCCTCTTACTACGCACGCACTCAGACAACCGCACTGGCTCGGACCTCTTGGAACGAATCGCAAAGGTGGGTGCATCCACGCTGGATTAGACACTCCGGCCCTTCCACCAACAATTGAAGCGCTATCGACTTCATCGTAACTGCAATGATTCAGCACCAAACTGATAGCTATGGCTATCCATGAAGATTGGCCCGTCCGGGGACACGACGGGAGCGAATCAAGCTGGCACTCAACACGAGCGCTGTCCCCAGCAGGATGACGCTGGGCGGTTCGGGTGTAGCGGCAGAGGCGATGGTCACCGTGCCGGAACCCGAGCCCGGAGTGAGACCATCGGCGGTAGTGATGCCATCGTTCAACTCGATGCTGGTTTGAAATGTCCCACCAAGGATTTGGAGATTGCTCCCGACATCATTGGGAAATAGAAAACTGAGAACACTGACGTCGGACGTATTGTTGATCGTGGGATAAAGGTCGAATCCTCCGCCATTCGCGACTGAGTAGAAGAGAACGCCGCCGGGAAGAGATGTGGCGACGGTAGTTCCGTTTAGCAAGTAAGAGAAATCGCTCACCTGAGTCGTCGGATTGCTGGAGAGGGTCTCAGGAAGAGAGAACGAAAACTGCCACGTTGCCCCGGCCTGGCTGAATGCGGTTGTTGGAGTCCCTTGATCCCAGGTTCCCGATCCTGTGAAGGTAATTGGGCTTGCACTCGCAACCGACGGCGGCACCAGAGCTGCGACGAAGGCAAGAATGGCAATAACAATTCGCGTCTGTTTGATTCTCATTCGGGTTCCCTTCTCTACTTGAGTAAGTCAGCTTTGTACTTCAAACCGCTTCGGCGGTGTCTGAATCGGAGCGTCAGGCTGGAGATTACTGCCGTTGTCACCGTCGTCCGCCAAAGATGTCCAGGACACCGTTGACAAAGACGAAGTTGTAGTTAGTTGCCGCCAGCGTTCCCTGCGCGGCGGTGATGGTATAGGCGCCCACGGGCGAGGTGCTCGTGGCAGTTGTGGTCAACGCAGCCGCTCCTGTCACAACACCTGCCGAGTCTCCGTTGACGAAGCCGGCAGCGCTGGATACGAGTGCAGGCAGGGCCGTTCCATATGCCATGGTAAGATTCTGCGCGGATATGGTTAGCACAGCGGGTGCAACGGTAAAGCTATGGGTAACTGGCGATGCAGCCGCGTAAGAACTATTGCCGCTTTGATTTGCGGTAACAGTAACAGTGCCCGCTCCGGTGATGGTAAGGTTCTGGCCGGATAGAACCGCGGGGCCGCTGACAGTGTAGGTGACAGGAAGGTTCGAACTTGCCGTCGCCTGCAAAGCAATGGGCGCAGTCCCGTAAACCACATTAGACACAGATGGGAAATTAATTGTCTGTGCAGTCCTGGTAATTCCTGGAGTCCAGCGATAAATGATTATGCTGGTCCCGTTATAGTTATCCTTGGTCACCATGTACTCGCCGGTAGAACGAAGGTAGGCTCTGACCCCATACATCGAATCCACATCATTCCCTACATACACATTATCCGGATTGCTATTGATAAAAGTAGTCTCCAAAGTGCCGGTAGTGAGATTGAATGCGTCGATATTAGGTACGGTGTGTACATATCCGACAAACAGATAGTTGCCGGCAGCTGCGATCGACTTAGGATTGACGCTGCTAATAGTAATAACCTGGGTGGGTGTGGTGGTGTTTCCTGCGAGCCATCCGCGATAAACCTCAACCGTGGTTCCAATCGAAGTCCAATCTATGCTTCCAACCATTCCCCGTCCCAGGATCATCGTGTCGCTCTCAGGTAAATAGATGATGCGGGTCAAAGCGGTACTGGCGCTCGGCGTGGGAGTTCGAGTGGCTGTTCCCCATGTCGGCTTGCCATTGCTATCGAAGCCGAGCAAAGGGTAGTGCCAGATTGCGTTTGTCTTATCCAGGCCGGCCCAGATATCTCCCTTGCTATCGAGGCAGAATCCATACCTGATCCTTGCAGTCGTATTGAATGCTGGACCCGGTAGTGTGCCATAGGGTATTGCGATATATCCAGTGGCCGGATTGAAATAAAAGAAGTCGAAACCATCCGAATTCTGACCAGCAGCCACAAGAATTCGATTTGAGCCGACAGTAGCTAGCATACCGAAGTGTTCCCCACGGCCCGGAACATTGATGGCGATCCTTGGATCCGATGGATAAGTAATTGGATCAACTGTGTTGGCTACGAAGCCGGCCCCGCCAGATCCGGTATAAACGTTCATCGCGCTATACATATAAGCGCCATCTGTTCCCGAATCCGGATCAGCAACCGCTTCGAAGTTGAGAGATTGAAGGGTCCATTTCAGCGTGCCCAGGCTATCGTAGCTATGGATGTCCGTTCCCCCATCGCGCCCAAGGTCCCAGCTGCCGCCCCACGGATTATTGAGCACGTACAAATTGCCTGAGGTGTCTTTGCCTATCCCGACTACCCGTGTGAATCGTTTGGCGCCGACTTGGCCTTTTATTCCGGTCGTGGTGTCAAGATAGCCACCCTGAACACCAAAAGTGTCGGCCAGGAAGGGAGTGCCCGATATGTTATAGAGCTTGATGTTCATGTCCGGCCCTTCATCGCCGACCATAAGCTGCCCGCTGGACGGGTCAAAATATAACGCCGACGGGCGAGAACTTGCACCCATCGAGATTGTGTTCAATGCCACGCCCGCTGGGTTGAATTCGAGGACTGTTCCCGCGCTCTTTTGCGCGACCCAAATATTTCCTGTGCCGTCCACAGCGAGCGCACCGGGAGCCGAAACGTTAATGTCTTTCTGCCAAATTCCATCCGTAGTGAATATCCGGACCCGATTGCCAGGAAGGTCGCTGGCATAGAGCAGTGGACCAGAGGTCGCAAGTCCGGTGATTACGTCGGCTCGCCGCTCAGTCGTCGTTGCGCTGACAGAGATGATAAGGTCGCGTGTCTTGGTGTTTCGGTTGTAGCGCCCCACTTTGCCGCTGCCGAAAGTA